>Ga0209542_10012294_pt1 | contig 15009 bp, 24 predicted proteins | sample RifCSPhighO2_01_FD_184028 | JGI IMG/M metagenome (GOLD analysis project Ga0209542, IMG submission 184028) | Soil microbial communities from Rifle, Colorado - Rifle CSP2_plank highO2_0.1 (SPAdes) (version 2) | ecosystem: Environmental > Terrestrial > Deep subsurface > Rock core/Sediment ...
TACCCTCTCAAAGAAAAACCTTCATTGTTCAAACGCCTATTTAGAACTTAATTTCTTTTCTCATCAGATGCAAAGGTATGCTTCCCTCTGAAAATGTCCCGAACACCTATAAACGTGTATGCTCCAAAACAAACGCTCGTAATCCCCGCCGCATAACAAGCCAATTCAAGTTGAAACGGCAGAGAACGAGAGTATCCTCTTTCTTTTTCAGCACTCGGGCAGTATTTCTCATACGCACACCGCACCGCCATAGTTCCCGATGCCATAGCAATCACCCCACACCCCATAGTCACCGCAACCTTACGCCACAGTCCCATAACCACAATAGGGAGAGGTTGTTTTTAAACTGAACGTTCATGTCATTCAGAAAGTAGTAAGAAATATCTTTAAAGTCTAAAAATAAAGAGAGATATGGCAAAACAGAAGTTACTTACGAAGTCACGTTTTGTTAATGGACGACAATGTTCTAAATGGCTATGGCTTAATTTTAACAGACCTGAAGAACTGCCACAATTTAGCCATCAAGCACAGCATCTTTTTAATGAGGGGAATAAGGTAGGCGAGTTTGCCAAAAGCCTCTTTCCTGATGGAATGGCGGTAAAAGAGCAACTAGATTATCACGCAAACGATAAGGAATCAAGAGAATTGCTGAATAAAAGAAAACCCTTGTTTGAAGCGGGATTTATTCATAAAAAAGGAAATTGCTATGCAAGAGCCGATATTCTTGTCCCAGTCAATAAAGACGAGTGGGATATTTATGAAGTAAAAGGTGCAACAGAGGTAAAAGAAGAGTATTATTGGGATATTGCTTTTCAAAAGTATTGCTATGAATCCGCTGGATTAAAAATAAGAAAGTGCTTTGTTCTACACATAAACAATGAATACGTCAAAAAAGGAAATATCGAGCCTAAAGAATTCTTTGTAGTTGCTCCTGTGGATGATGAAATAGTAGAAGAGATGGAAAATGTTGAATCTAATGTAAAAAAATTGCTTGAAATAATTGCGTTGAAAGAATGTCCTGAATTTAAGAACGGAGAGGATTGCCATGAAGATGACTTTAATGTGCATCACAATGATAAGTTTTGGAAAGATAATCCACACTGCGATATATTGGACTTATATTGGGGAGGAAAGAGTGCCATAGATATGTTTAACGCAGGAATATTATCAATCAAAGATATGAGTGAAGAGCATTTTACCACAAGACCACAGAAAAAACAACAAAAGATACAGCATAAAACCCATACAACAGGCGAATGGCATCATGACAAAAAGGAGTTAAGCGCTTTCATTAAGAGCTTAAAGTACCCCCTTTATTTTATGGATTTTGAGAGCTATCAAACAGCGATTCCTCTTTATGATAACTCAAAGCCATATCAGCATCTTCCTTTTCAATTTTCAGTTCACGTTATTGAAAAGCAAGGAGATAAGTCTAAACATTATTCATTTATCGCTTCTGGAATTGAAGACCCTAGACCAGCGTTTGCAAGAGAGCTTAGAAAAGTTTTGGGAGATTTAGGGACGGTTCTAGTCTATTACCAAACATTTGAAAAGTCAAGATTAAAAGAATTGGCTGAATTTTTCCCAGAAAATGCTGAATGGGTGGAGATTGTTCTAAAAAGGATGTTAGATTTGTACGATCCATTCAAAAACTTTGCTTATTATCATCCATCACAAAAAGGTTCTGCCTCGTTGAAAAAGGTTTTACCTGCGCTTACAGGTAAGGGTTATGAGGGCATGGATATAAGTGATGGTACGCAAGCGTCTCTTCAGTATCTTTTCGTTACACATGGTTCTTATGAGGGGAAGAAAGCCACGCCTCAAGAAGCTAAGAAAATTTTAGCAGATTTAGAGGAATATTGCGGACAAGATACAGAGGGAATGGTTTGGATTTTAGATAAATTAAATAACCTCATAAATAAATAGTCTAATAACAATTAGAAAGATTCTATTGTGAAATAATAACGCCGACGCCCGGAATCGAACCGGGATATCCCGAAGGAAAGCAGTTTCCTTGTGTTCTACTAACTCAAGACTGCCCGAGTACCATTGTCGCACGTCGGCCTAAAATTAAATCTTTTTCCTGCTTATTTAAATATAACTGATACGATTTATATTTGCCCTGATTTTGAGAGAACGCTTTAATGGGTTTAACTACTCCAATAAACTCCGATATCAACAGTGCCAAATCCTCTAAAAATAATTTACTACCGAGATGAAATCTTAGAATATCTTTGGTCGTATAACCATCAGTTATTATAAATCCATGTAGGAACTGTAATTTCTCTTCAAAAGTTCCATTTTTGATAATAGGTAACACTCTTAATACATCTCTCTTAACTCCTTCTGGAAATCCTAGTCCTTTCAAATAATCTGCTATTTTACGAGATTTTTTTACAAACTCCCATATTTCTTTCCTATTCTTTCTTGTCCTTGAACTTACTCTTCCTATAATACCAAACAATTCAAAGAATAACTGACTAAAAATCAATACTTTTTCCTTATCATTATTGTAAAATTGAATTGGGTAATCCCTATAACCTTCACCATTATGACTTATGGATAGACATCCGTCTCCGCTTAACATTCCCAAAAACAAAGCTAACCTTTCCCCTCTAGTCATTAGGAGATACTCTGTGAATTATATATAAGCATTTCTTATAACTTCAAAGTAGTTTCGATCAAATCAAACGAAATAGCCAAGCTACTACCATATACAAATACAGCCCACTCCGAGATTCTAACCGAAGAGTGAGCTGAGACCTGCGGCGGATTCAACTGGTTTTTCTTCTTTCTTCTCTTCCTTCTTTTCCGCTGCTGGTGCTGCACTGCCTGCTCCAAAGCTCATTGAACTTGCGTTCTGCAATTCAGCTGCAATGTCAACGCCTTGCAAACTGGCAATAAGCGTCTTCACTTTAGCTTCATCAACTTGAGCTCCTGTTGCAGAAATCACTTTGTTCAAATGAGCTTCATCAACCGGCTGTCCAAGCTTATGCAACAATAGTGCACCGTAGATATATTCCATTTAGCTGCTACCCTCCTGTTTCGTTATTTGAGTCTTAGCTTCTAAAGCTTTTTCCTCTCTAGCTGCTTTCACAATAAATACCTTTACCGTCTCAGGAGTAACTATGTTTCGAGCAACAGCGAGTCCCATAGCCTGTTTAATAGACTGCTGCAACTCTTCAAGTGTTGCCTTCTTATCAATCTTAATACCCACATATACTTTCTTTGCCGCTGCATCATACGCCCCGAGGGGTTCAAAGCCCACTTTCATGGGAAGAATATTCAACTTTCCAAGTACACTCGCCACATTTTCTTTAATTACCTCTCCAGCCCTAACCAAGGTATGTGGTAGCTTAATCGCTAATTTACCACCCTCAACCGATACTTTTAGACCTACACCCGACAATTCAGAAATAGCTGGTCCCGGAACCAAATCAGTTGGTCCTGGTTCAACCGTCAAATCTTCAGGTGCAATGTCTCCCGTTCTAGCCTTAGTCGGACTCTGTTGTTCAGTCAATAACGCTGACAACGCAAACGCATCCATAGAAGAGAAGAACACAGCAACATCCGATCCAATCAACCCTTCTAGTTCTTTTCCACCGACTCCAGCTTTCTCAATAGCACGAATGACCAACGATTTCTTGGCAACCACCAGCTCAGCCTTTCCTCGCAGATTTTTCTTGATAGCATGAAACTGAGAACTTGGAAGTCCCTTGGTAGAAGCAATCAACACAGTCGGAGTACTCTTTATCTTTGCAGCGAGGGTAGCAACAAGCTTCACTTTCTGCTCAGGAATTGCCTTTTCTCGTTTTTTCTCAACCATTATAGTTCAACCCCCACAGGTTTTGACATAGTCAATTTAACGAGTGCCGACTTCACATTCTCCTTTTTAGTTGGAAGCATAGCAACAATACCTGTATAGACTGCTTTAATATTTTCAATCAATTTTTCATCAGACATACCCTCTCTTCCGACAGAAACTTTAATGCTCGGTTCTTTCACTCGTATTTTAACTGATGAATTAATTTTTTGCAGCATTGATTTGATAGCAGCATCATCTTCACTAGAAACAATACCCAGTTGCGGTGAAGGCATTTTACCCGAAGGTCCAAGCACCTTACCAAAGGTAGTTGCAACGGCTGGCATCAGTGGAGCAACAGCAATAAAGAAATCATACTGTTTTACTAGTTTCTTTAGTGTTTTTTTATCTCTATACTTCTGAAAATCAGGTTGTGTTACCGTTGAAAGTACTCCCGATTTCTTCGTAAAGAATCCACACACGCTCTTCTCTTTCAGCGGATGAGGAATCGTAATAACGGTAGATAAGCTCTCACGCTTAGGATCAACACCCTTGAGATTTACAATTAGATCAATACTCTGATCAAATTTCCGTTTCTCATGCTTCCGTAATTCTTTGACTGCTTCTTCAATCTTCATAGTATCTCCTACTTTCTACCTGTCAGCTCTAGAATATAAGCTATCAGGAAGTAGTTCAAACGATATATTTCCAATAGAGAAAGGGTTTTTAAATGCTTCGTTGAATAGATATTGTCTAATCTTCGTCAGGTAAGATTTTGTGCAATATATCTAATCAATCCCAATAATTTGTTTCTTCCTAAATTAAGTTTTATCTCAGCCATTTCTGCTGGGGTTTTATCTTTCAATCCTTGATGTGGGTTTACAAAGTTATGTAAAGTTCTCTGCAAATCCATAAAATATTTCGCACCTTCAAAACTTCCAAAACCTCCTCTAATATTTTTTATTCTATCTTCAATTTTTCCATTATGTCTCTCAACTGGATTGTTATTATGCTTAACGCCATTTTTTTGGTAAGCAATAGATATGCCAAAAGTTAACTTACAAACTCTATTAAACAATTTCATAAATGCAGTTTTATAATTTGCAAATTTATCACAAACAAATTCAAACAACAATCTATTTTCTTTTTTCTTATGTTTCTCTGATAAATATCTCTCAAGTATCTGCGGATAACAATTATCTTTAATTTGTTTTAGAAATTCATAGCACTTATTTTTTGTTCTTTTATCGACGAATAAGTGAGCTAAAACAAATTTAGTTATGTTATCAATAGCATTTAAATCAAATTTCCAATCTTTTTTTACCTTAACATATTTTTCATCATAATGGATATTTCCTTTTATAATTGGTTTAACATTTTCATTTATGGGATTTTAAAAAAATAGAATATTTCTTTGTCCATCTGTTTATTGTCTCTCTTGTTACTTTCACACCTTCATGCTGCCATAAATGATATTGAACTTTGAACAGAGAAAATCCATCAATATGCTGATGAACTGCTTTAACAATTATTTCTTTTTTGAATCTCATTCTTTTAAATCCATCATTTTCGACAAACCATTTTTTGCAGTCAAGACATTGATATTTTTGCTTTTTTCCATTGTCATTAATTCTAAAACCTTGTTTTAAAAGGTTAGACTTTTTACAATTAGGACATTTTATCTTCATGTTTTTTTCCTCCTTTCAGAAAGATAAAACGTCTCTAATATATAAATCTGACGTTAAATAGACAATATCCTAAAAGCTACTGCATTTGACAGCACTATTCAAGTCAAGAAAAATTGACACTCTCCACAAGAACAAGCTATAAGAACTACCCTTTACTTATCTATTAATGAACATAATAAATGGAAGATTCGATGTATTAATACAGCAGATAAACGTAGAAGAACCAAGTCGTTTATTTAATTGCAATAAGATTGAATATATACACGACAGAGATGGAGATTTTTTTGACCATCATTTAATGTTCTATAGAAAAGAGGGGAAGAAATACCAATTACTCTTTAAAGTATGGTTAAGGAACAGTCCCAAAGATAAAAAGTATAAGGATATTAAGGAAGCGATGAAGGATGTAGGGATTTCGTTGTATAGATATTAAACGTAATTTGGCTTTAAAGCACGATTTACTTTGTAGGTACAACAAAGTTACCCACATATTTATATAGAACTCTCAACTAATCGTACTATGAAAAAGAAGGTGATGGTTACGATAGATTCGAAAGACTTGAAAGGTCTTATAGATGTATTATGTAGTGCTCTTGATAAGCAAAGCGTGAGTTTTAACCCCATAAAGCAAAACGTATTAGGGAAAGACATTATTGAGATTAGCTACTAAGATACATCTATTGACTTATTAAACAGGAACTACTTTTTAAACAAAGCCGTTGAATAAAATACACATGACTGTAGAAATGAGAGAACTTAAAATATGCGTAAGTGGTTTAAACTTATATTTAAGAAAAAATAAGGATAATTTAGATGAAGAGAGAAAAGAAACGAAAGATATAAGCTATTTTTCAAAAACAGATAATAATAGAGATCTCCTGATAAACCATTGTGAGGGAAAAATGACCATATACATTTACTCTTCAGCTGGTCACCTCAAAATAGGATTAGTTGTTCAAACAGCACCTCCACATACATCAATATCTCTGATACATAACGAATCCCTAAAGGGGTATAATGAAGTTGGTCAAAGCGGTCGTATACGTCAAACCCAAACCAATGATCTTTTCTATACTATCGTGGAACTAAATCGTCTCGAATCTCTTCTATCCAGAAACTAGTTTAATTTTGTGAGTAGTTTAATCGAATCAGAAATGATAAAACCAGCAGCACCCAAAGCAAGGATACCTAAAGCAGATATTTTCGCAACCATGACAAACTCCTCTTTAGAAGGTTTCTTCAACAAATGCCACACTCTCGTGCACTGCACAAAAAAACTCTTCAATCGTTGAACGACTTCCATACACCATCAAAAAAAGCTAAGTTTTTAAATCCTCTCTTGTAGACTAAAGAACGATAAAACATGGAAAACATCGCCCCAGATATAAAGAGACAGAGACTGCTATTAGAAGCGTTCTACACTATACCCATAGATAGAACCACCATTGAAGACTATTTTAAAAAAATAACTGACCAGCTACAGCTCAGAAGATACGGAGAACCCATAATCTTCTCTCCAGGCGATGAAGGAAAAACAGAAAACCAAGGATATGACGCATTTATACCACTTATAGACTCAGGCATATCACTCTATGTCTGGTCAAAGGCAAATTTCATTTCAATTATCCTGTATACGTGCAAAGAATTTGATGAAGAAAAGGCTATCACATATACCAAAGCATTTTTCAAAGCTAAAAAAATAGTTTTCCAAAGTTTTTAAAAAATCTATTCTCTCACAAAATCAATTCCTAATTCCTGGTCAATACCGGTGCCCTTGCTCTCCTCTTCAGTTGAAAAACCAACAATCTGCGAACTTTTAACACCAGTAACAATGAGTAAGACCTTCATCGTCTTATCCATATCTGCTGAAATCTGCGCACCCGAGATTATTTTTGCATCAGGAGACACTTTACTTCCAACAACCTCCATCACTTTTCTATACTCATCGAGAGACATATCAGGACCTCCAATGATATTCACTAACGCCCCAGTAGCACCAGAAATATCCACATCTAATAAAGGATTATTAATTGCTCGCTCAACAGCTTCTTTAGCACGATCAGTTGAATCACTCTCCCCAATCCCAATTAATGAAACCCCTCCGTTCGACATGACTGCTTTAATATCAGCAAAATCCAAATTCACCAGCCCAGCCTTCGTAACCAATTCAGTAATACCTTTCACCGAGTTAGTTAAAATTTCATCTGCCACTTTAAACGCAGTATGAATCGGTAACTCAGGTGCAATCTCAAGCAGTTTATCATTCGGAATAACAATAAGCGTATCACATATAGAAGCCATTCGCTCTAGACCCCACTGAGCATTCTCAATTCGTTTCTGCCCCTCAACGGTAAAAGGTAACGTAACCACACCAATAGTCAACGCACCCTGCTTCTTAGCCAGATCCGCAACCACAGGCGCACTCCCTGTACCAGTTCCTCCCCCCAAACCACACGTAATAAAAACCAAATCAACCTCTCCCATTTTCTTCTTTATCTCAGATTCAGATTCTCTCGCCGCCTGCTCTCCAACTTTCGGATTACTACCAGCACCTAAACCATGGGTCAACTCCCTCCCAATTAAAATTTTAGCATCAGCGTTACTGTACAATAAATCTTGCGCATCAGTATTGATTGCAATAATCTCACATCCCTTGATACCAATTTCTTTCATCCGAGAAACCGAATTACCACCCCCACCACCGCATCCTACCACTTTAATACGAGCACCCTGTCGTTGCACCAGCACTTCTAACTCCTTATCAATCTCACTACTCCCTTCTTTTTCAAAAAATTCTGCCATCTCTTTGACAGCAAAAGGCAATTTATAAGGATTGTTATGGAGAAGTTTGCATACTGTCTAGTTTACGAGGAACGTGCAAACTTCTCTATAGTCTTTTACTTCGTACCCTCTTCTCCTCATCTTCAAGCAACAATAAACTAAAAAAGGCATAAGCTATTTAAACCACCAGAAAAAACAAGATAATGCACCTTCAGAAGTTAGAAGATCTTTTATGGAGCGCATCAGTTTACGCCACAGTTAAAACTATCCAGCAGCAGCTTCAATCACTACCTCCTAATGGAGCGCATGTTCATCGAGCTATATCTCTGTCCCAAAAACTTCTTAGTAAAAAACATTCCTTAGAATCAACTCCCTCTATGACGTTCGGAGAATATTATACCAATCATCAAGCTCAATATGAAGAAATCATGAGCTTGATCAAAGACATACGATTCTATTTCGCCGTAACAGTCTGATCAGTCTGAGGCGTGCTAGCAGAGTCCTTTGAAGATACTGCTGCTTTCTGTTCTTCCTCTATAAATCCTAATTCTTTGCCCATCAAACTCTTAAACTTCTCTGAAAACGCTTTCACCAACACTTCAAGCACCTTCGGTCCTTTGATAACCACCTTATCATTCACTTCAAAATTCGGAACAAAGCGGACAAAATGTGAAAACAAAGCCCTAGCTTTCTCCCGTTCATCCTGTACAATAGAAACAACAGTAAATCGATATTCCAACTCCTTTCCAGCAAGAGGATTGTTAAAATCTGCAATCACTCGCGCTCCTGAAATAGTAATAATCCTAACAAGCATATCGTCCAATGCCAACACCATGCCCGGATACGGATTAACCTTTTTCTCCGTAAACTGTCGAAGAGGAATAGTCTTCACCAACTCTCTCTTCCGCTCTCCAAATCCTTCTTGCGGAGAAACCTTAATCGTATATTCCTTACTCACTTCCTTCCCCTCAAGTGCGGCATCAAATCCCTTCACAATCATTCCCTGACCAACACACACAATCAACGGCTCTGCCTTCGCCTCAGAACTCAGTTGTTTTAAATCAGCTTCAACATTAGAATCAAACGCCTTACCTTCATTATAGCCAGTGAACTGCAATGAAACAAAATCCCCCCTCTGTATTTTATCGACGGCCATAAACCACACCTCCCGCACCGCGAAATGCATTACAAAAAATATCGAAACTGTCGAGTTGGCGCTCTGCTTGAGATAATCGATAACCATGCAGCCGTAGACCCTTATATAACATATCTAACAGTTCAAATCGAGAAGTACTATCATCGTTAAATTCGATACCAATTCGTATCTGTGCATCGCTTATAGGATAAATATCTACCCGGCAAGAATCGTCCATTACATCTCCCCTACCAAAATACATATTCCTCCAAGCGCTCAGAAATCCCCTCACGTCCCTATCCCTAATCTCTGGTGCATCATATGTAACCGTCATTTCCCTCTTTCCCAAGAACAGTTTATAATCCTTTCCCCCTCCTCATAAAAACATTTATAAACGCTCTTCAAGAAAGAAGGATATGGTTTTACGACTGATTGACGCTTATGATTGCAAGCCAGGAACAACAATTCTCATCGAAGGACAGGCCTGCACCGTTCGCTCAAACGATGTAAGCAAGACCGGAAAACACGGGGCAAGCAAATGCCGAATCGAAGCTATTGAAATTCTAACTGGAAAGAAAAAAATAGTCGCTCTCCCAGGCAGCGACCGATTTGAAGTTCCTCTTATAGAAAAACATCGAGCCCAAGTCCTTTCAGTCTCAGATAAAACGGCCTCAGTGATGGATCTCGAATCGTACGAAACACTCGATATCACCTTCATGGAAGAACTCAAAGACAAGCTCGCTCCCGAAAAACAAATAGAATACTGGGACATTGAAGGCAAGAAAACGATTATGAGGTTGCTATAATGAGTAAAACTGAAAAGTATGGCCTAAAGATATCTAGAGACCCAGAAGGAAAAATATCTATTTCATACTACGGAAAAAGAAATATAAGTGCGGGAGACAGAGTGATGCTTAGATTTGAACCAATAGATCCTGTAGCTGAAATGATAAGACCTTCAGTTATGGAGATTATTAAAACCGTTCCCGGATTTATATCACTAGAAGTAAAAATAAAAGGTGCTTCTTAATATGGCGACTAAAATGCCCGTTGCTCAGAAACGACTGTTCGGAGATGTCTTTATATGCAGAGATTGTAACAAAAAAATACGGACGCAAGCCGTTCGAATAATCGCCAAGAAAGTGCGTTGCCCACGATGTGGTTGCCACAATCTTCGGCCGGTAAGGAAAAAATAAGGTACTATGAGTTTCATCATAATAGATTTGATTTTATTTGTCTTATTTACAATAGCGACAGTGCTCTTTCTCTACAAGCGTCGTTCAAACCTCAAGCGCCAAGGAGCACTCTATCTCTATCCAACGCAAGTCGGCGTTAAATTCATAGAGCAATTTACCAAGAAATACCATGCACTCCTTAGACCATTACAATATCTCATTCTCATATCAGGTTTTGCATTAATGATCACTATAGTCATAGCACTCATCAATCTCTCTTATACCTATTTCACTTCTCCCTACCTTGCAGAAGCGCTTAAAATCCCTGTTCTCACACCCCTCATACCGTATTTACCTGAATTATTCAAACTAGACTACCTCCCTCACTTCTATTTCACCTACTGGATTATAATTATAGCAGTTATTGCGATTCCACATGAATTTGCCCACGGCATTTACTCACGATTACACAAAATAAAAGTTCGTTCCACCGGATTTGGGTTTCTCGGTCCTTTCATTGCTGCATTCGTAGAACCAGACGAAAAACAAATGGAAAAAGCACCCATAAAAGCACAAATGTCTATTCTAGCCGCAGGCACATTCGCCAACCTGCTTATGACGTTGCTGTTTGGAATCATATTCGCTCTCTTTTTCCTTTCATTCTTCTCTCCTGCGGGTGTTTATATTCAAACCTACACCACAGCAGTAGTTCCCACCAACTCAATCTTCCTCAATGGCACACCCCTTTCTCAAGCAGTACTTCCCGAAAAAGGATTGTTAGAAATCATTTCACAGAACACGAGTTATCTCGCCCCCGCCTCGTTCCTCCAGATAGCGCTAAAGGAAAATCACCCAACGGTAGGTGTCTATGAAAATGCCCCAGCCATTAACAAGCGATTGCAAGGTGCCATTACCCACATAAACAATCAACCAGTTTCCTCTAAAGAAGAACTAGCTCGCATCCTCACAGAAAAAAGACCAGGTGAAACAGTAACAATCACCACCGCTACACAATCAGGAAAGAAAAACACAACAGAGCTAACACTCGGTTCCCGAAATGGAAAAGCCTATTTAGGCATTGGCTTTCCCAAAATAGAACGTACAGGTGTATCGGGTCTAACCTATAAAGGTATTTCCTTGATTGCAGACCCCTCTCTCTATTACAATTCGAAGCTCGGAGAGTTAGGGTTCTTCTTTAAAGACCTACTCTGGTGGCTCGTCTTAATCAACGCTTCAGTCGCTCTGATGAACATGCTTCCCGTAGGCATTTTCGACGGTGGCAGGTTCTTCTATCTTACCGTCCTATCCATAACTGACAGTAAACAGATAGCAAAGCAAGCATTCAAAATTTCAACTTGGATATTCATTGCTCTTGCCATAGCACTCATGCTTAAGTGGGTATTCATTTACATTTAATATCTCCCACAACAACTATCTTTTTAACAACGGAGTAAATAGAAACCGTATGCGTTCGCTTGTTTCCATTGTACTTGCAGCATCTCTCTCCAGCTGTATAGGATACGAACCCTCAGAGTTCAGAGAACCACAACATCTTTCCTTAGCACTAACCGAACAATTTTCATACCAACGAGCAACACCCAAATACTCAGAACTAGATAACGAGAAAAAAGGAAACTACACCAAAAGAAGAGTACAACTCTGGTATGCCGCTACCTCTCAGAATGAATTTCCAACGAGTATCAATCTTCACTGGTATCATCCTCAAACTGAGAAACCTGTTCCCGTAATTTTGTGTCTACCATTACTCAATAACTCTTTCAATTTTGAACATCGATGTGCCTCCTATTTCGCAGAAAAGGGGTATGCCGGACTCATCATACACACGTTAGATAGAGAAACGAGCGTTGCAACGGGAAGACAACTCTCGAGAATATTTGAGGAATCAGTGCACGACCATAAACGAGTGATTGACTGGGTTGAAACACGACAAGAATTCAATGGAGATATAGGTATCTTTGGAGCCAGTGCAGGCGGTATCAAAGCCACGATAATAACTGCCCTCGAACCTCGAATTGACGCAGCAGTCATAGCGTTAGCGGGAGCAGACATCCCCGATATAATACAACATTCTTCTCTATCTCTAATTAAGAAAAAAACCAAAGATGCTCGGGAACACGATCATCTTGCTCAAGAACAATGGTATTCAAAAATGCGAGAAGAGCTAACGCTCGATCCAAAATATGTTGCCTCCAGTATTAATCCAGAGAAAGTGCTCTTTGTACAAGCACTATTTGACTCAATCGTACCTACAAGAAATCAAGAACAGCTCTATCGTTTAATGGGAAATCCTGAAAGAGAGCTCTTTCTCTCGGGACATCTCACGCCTTTATTTTTTCCAGGATATATAGAATCTCGCTCTCACTCCTTTTTCAAGAAAAAATTTAACTCAGAAAAATAACGCCCTCTTTCGTATAGGCAATTAGTTTAATGCCTACGGGAATACTAAGCAATGCAGCCAACAAGGCCATATGTTCCTTCCCCGAACCAGAGGCCAAAGAAACAGCAACTTCAAACGCACCATCAATCTCTTTCTTCAGTTTTTCCTCAATACTATCTTTTAGTTTCTGCAAAGGCAGAGAAGAATCAACCTCAACCACCCGTGTCTTCTCATTCGTAGGATAACCCGCTACTCCTTTTTGTACCACTAACACTATCCTCTCACACTCAAACCGATTCAACAATGCAGAGAGCTGTCCCCAATGTCCCGCATCTTCCCCGACAAACGCCACCAATTCCATAAGCACGAAAAAAACACTAGCTTTATAATCATTGTTATCCTCAATGCGAGATGGTAAAAGAGCTGCCTCTCGGTGAAATCACTCTCAGAAAATATGAAAAACCTTACGACGTATCAAAAAGAGAATTAGTCAGAAAAGTCTGCCTTTCCCTCGGCCTCCTTCAACCAGGCGATTCAAGAGATATAATGATTGACATCCTCCTTGTTTTAGAAGACGCAAGAAAAAAGAAGGAATGGATCTCCTCATTCACCATCCGAGATAGAGTGCAAGCTTCACGAGCAGAGAACGCACAAGACCAAAAAGGTCTTGCAGAAAGTAATATTCGCAGACAACTCAAGCGTCTGAGAGATGCCATGTTAGCAGATAAACAAGGCAATCAATACCGCATCTCCGAGTTCGCTCCCCTCTCAGAACTCTTCCACAACAAAATAGAAAAATTCCTGATCCCCCAGATGATTGAAAGGATTAAAGAGTATCTCTCCAAATTGGAAGAAACGCAATGAAAGCATCAGTGTACCATATACAATTAAAGAGAAGTTTGCATAATTCCGAGTTTACGAAGGAATTTCAAACTTCTTATGTCACAGCACACAAAGTGCCGTGATCATCCAAAGCACGAACATTCACATCGTGCTTTTGATTAGAGAATGTTTGTATTTTGCAAACTTCTCTAAACGTCTCAGATGCAAAAAAGTCAATACCCCTTTACAAATCTCTTTTGTCATATTTTGAATACATTATAATGGAAGAGAGTAAAGAGCACTTGGGAGCGTCAAATGGAACTACTGATTTTTGGATACTACAAACAGAGAAGAAATATCTTAACAAACAATATCATAGAAAAGCAACAGGTATTAATCATATCTCTTTTAAAGTTTCTTCACAAAAAGAAGTTGATGCCTTCAAAAAGGAATTTCTAGATAAGCATACAATTCCAACTCTCTATAACTCTCCCAAAGAATTTCCAGAATATACAAAAGGATATTACGCTGTCTTCTTCGAAGACCCAGACAGAGTTAAATTAGAGGTAGCGTATGTACCTAAGAAATAGAAAGTGTTTTATATAACATTTACCTAATAAAAAAGTGATAAAAAAGAGAAGTAGTATAACACTCATGTTGCTACTAGCAGTCCTCATAATAATCAACAGTTTTTTTATAGCTGCTCTAACAATGAACGGGAATATCGCCAAACCCATGGTTAAAGAAACGCCAAGCATACAACAATCGGTAGTAGATCAAGAAATGGAAGACGATGACTATCAAGATGAAGAAATAACTCCCCAAGAACTTGAAAAGATAGATGGTCTCATTACTGAAGAGACGGCTAAAAAGATTGCCCTTGCCCATATAGGAGAAGGCAGAGTAACTGGGGTTGAATCAGAAAAAGAAGACGGAAGAATACTCTATGGAATCGACATAGAAACGAATAATGATGAAGTAGAAGTCGAGGTCGAGGCATCTACAGGTGAAATAGGTGAAGTCGAGTGGAATGAGGAAGATGATGACGAAGACTGAATTGTTCTTTAAAAAATAAAAACCCCAAATAATTTAAATCAGCGTATCCATTCTATAGTAAGTCACATTAATATTCGTAAGTTTTATTAAGGCAATATATCTCTAGATTATCAAGGAGGTGAAAAAATGTTTGTTAAAAAGGGAAACGATTT
>Ga0209542_10012296_pt1 | contig 15007 bp, 15 predicted proteins | sample RifCSPhighO2_01_FD_184028 | JGI IMG/M metagenome (GOLD analysis project Ga0209542, IMG submission 184028) | Soil microbial communities from Rifle, Colorado - Rifle CSP2_plank highO2_0.1 (SPAdes) (version 2) | ecosystem: Environmental > Terrestrial > Deep subsurface > Rock core/Sediment ...
TCGCGATCCGGTTGCTCGTGGCGAAGCTGGTCTGGGACCTCCTTGAGGCTCGGACCGAGATCGAGCACCGACGGACCACAACCACCGCCGCCATCACCGGCGGCAAGGGAGAACAAGTCTTCTAGCCGCCGCCCCAATCCACCAGAACTCCACCAGGAGTTCTGGCCCACCGTTCTTTCTTCACAACTCTAAGGAGGGGCGCCCTCGACGCGCGCCCCATGCGCAATCGAGACCCCTCAAAAACAGCTTTGTTTGATAAGGCTGTTTTTGTTTTGTCTGTATTGACAAAACAACCAAAAAGGTAGATAATGTCCTGTTCTCGAAAGAAAGGAGGCCGGATTGAAAGGAAACCCTGTTTTCGAGGAAGAAGTTGCCTACTGGCGAGAAAAAAATTATCTCGCCTGTCGGGCGATGATGATCGCCAGGGATATAGTCCAAAAAAGAAATTTTGGACTGTACACCAGGGCGGAACTCGAAAGACGTGGTGACTACGCTGAAGCTAAGCGCCGTAAGGCGCTCTTCGCCTCGCGTCAGTCGACCCCACATAAGTAGCCGCGCCAGGAGGCCGCGGCTACTCTACACACCATTCACCACCTGGCCAAAAGTCCAGGTGTTTTAAAACTAGCCAAAACTAGAGAAATCTGTTAAAATGTATTCAATAAAACAAGTTAACAACAACCTGTTTATTTATGCGCCGACCGGTTATTGATAACGTCGAGATTGTTGAACCGCCAATTGGGGAACTCACCAAAAAACGCTCTGGCTTCAAACGCACCTGCCTCTCTGGCTGCGGTTGTGTTTTTATTTTCATTATCGGGGCAATTATTGCTCTCAAACTAGCAGTTGGGCCAGGACCACAAACTTTAAAAACAGTGCCGGAATATTTCCCAAAAGATATCCCTGTTTACGACGCAGACAATATTGAAACTATTACTTTCATCTCCGGTCAATACAAAAACCGTGGTGTAGAAATCGCCGCCCTTTTCCCAAAACTTATCCTCTCCCCCCTTTTAGTAAATAACCAAACCGCCGAAGACGAACACTCTCGCGACTCGCGCGGCATCTTCAAAGATTTTGTTGACGTCATAAGCCGACCAGTCGGCGATCACCGCGATACTGTCCAAATTAAATGGATCGACATGAATGCTGATCCCATGTTTGTCATAAACTATTATATGACCGAACTGAAGAAAAAGAATTTTACAATTGAAGCGGAAAGTGAGGGAAAAAATTTAAACAAAGTTGTTAAACAATTTTCTTTCCAAAGAGTAAGTGACCAAGTAAGTGGTTCAATGTATGTTGAGGGACCGGTAAACGGACGAGGAACCAGTTACGCCTCGCTAATTGTTAACATTGCTCCCTAGCCCCATGTTTAAAATTTTAAACTCCGAATCCAATTCTACTACTGGCGCCGCCCTCCTGATCGGCGGTGCTACTTTATTAAACAAAATAATCGGCGTTTTACGTGACCGAATTATTGCCCACTACTATGGCGCCGGTCCGGTCACCGACGCTTATTATGCCGCTTTTAAAATCCCCGACCTCGTCTACAATCTTCTCATTGTCGGCGCCTTAACCGCCGGATTTATTCCAGTCTTCACGAAACTATTTTTGGAAGGAAAAGACAAAAGTACCGCCTGGAAACTGGCTAATAATGTTTTGAATTTGGCGGCCGTTACTCTGGTCGTACTCTGTGGTCTTGGAATTATCTTTGCACCACTTCTTGTGCCACTACTTGCCCCTGGTTTTACTTCAGAAAATCTGAACCTCACCACCAACCTGACACGCGTCATGTTTCTCTCGCCGATCTTCTTAGGCTTTTCCATGGTCTTGGGTGGAGTACTGCAATCTTTGCGACGCTTTGTTTTGTATTCTTTCGCCCCAATATTTTATAACCTTGGCATCATCTTCGGGGCCGTTGGCCTAACCAAGTTCGTTGGTCCGATTGGCCTCGCGATCGGCGTCGCGATCGGGGCTTTCATCCATTTCGCCCTCCAATACTACGGCGCCCACCTCGTCGGTTACCGCTGGTCACCAATTTTTAAACTCCGCGAAAAAAATACCCGACTTATTGGTCGCCTCATGATTCCCCGCACGTTGGGGCTAGCGGTAAGTAATGTAAATACTTTTGTTACAACCATTTTGGCTTCACTTCTTCCCGCCGGAAGTGTTGCCGTCTACAACTATGCCGACAACCTCCAGTGGGTGCCAATTGGTGTTATTGGGATTTCCTTCGCTCTCGCTACTTTCCCCATGTTGTCCGCTAGCGTCGCGGAAGGAAACAAGGAAAAATTCGTGGCCAGCCTCGGAAGTACCATGCGCCAAATATTATTTTTAATTATCCCCGTCAGTTTAATACTTCTAATCCTCCGTGCCCAAATCGTCCGTGTTGTTTTAGGTAGCGGTGCTTTTGACTGGAACGCCACCGTTAACACAGCCGATGCTCTGGCCTTCTTTGCTTTGGGCCTTTTCGCCCAAAGCCTTATCCCCCTTTTCGCTCGCGCTTTCTACGCTCTCTCCAACACGAAAACGCCGTTCATAATCGGTGTCATCGCCGCCCTGGTTAATATCATCGCCTCACTCGTGCTAATGGAACCATTGGGTGTCGCGGGCCTTGCTCTAGCCGCCTCAATCGGAGCGATAATTAATTTTAGTTTGCTCCTCGTTTATCTGAAAACCACTCTCCACGATCTAGAAGAAAACAAACTACTATCTTCCCTCTACCGCATCTCTGTTGCCGCCATTGCCATGGGCTTAGTCATGCAATACATTAAGACACCCTTAGCCGCCATTTTCAACCAAGACTACTTTTGGGGTATCTTTGGCCAAGGTTTAATAGCTGGGATCTCTGGGCTTTCCATTTACCTCCTCCTGTGCTATATTCTAAGACTGCCAGAAATGATGAATTTAGCTCAAGGTTTCCATAAAAAATGGCTAAAAATTAAGAACATCAAAACCGACCAAGAAGGTATTAACTTGAAAGAATTATAGATATGACCGGCAACATTAGAAATTTTTGTATTATCGCCCATATCGACCACGGTAAATCCACCCTGGCCGATCGTCTTTTAGAATTTACCGGCACGGTTTCCAAGCGTGACATGAAAGAACAGCTATTGGATACTATGGAACTAGAACGGGAACGCGGGATAACAATTAAGTTAACACCGGTTCGCATGAATTATGAGTTGGACAAAAACAAATACATTCTTAACCTAATTGACACTCCTGGACACGTCGACTTCAACTACGAAGTGTCCCGCTCTTTGGCCGCTGTCGAGGGGGCGATACTTTTGGTAGACGCTACCCAGGGTGTTCAAGCCCAAACTATTGGTAATCTTTACCTCGCCCTCGACCAAGACCTTGTGATCATCCCCGTTATTAACAAAGTGGACATGGCCATCGCGGACATTCCCAAAACCAAAGCGGAAATTATCCATCTTATCGGCTGTAAAGAAGAGGATATAATTCTCGCCTCCGGTAAAACTGGCCAGGGGGTAGAAGAGATTTTGGAAGCAGTAATTAAACGCGTTCCCCCACCAGATGATCAAGGCCAAGCCACACCACGCGCTCTCATTTTTGACTCTGAATATAACGAATATAAAGGTGTAGTCGCGTCAGTTGGTATGGTGGATGGTGAATTGAAAAAAGGCGACAAGATCATCCTCATGACCACGAAAACTCCGGCTGAAGTATTAGAGATTGGTTATTACACGCCTAATTTCAAACCAGCGGACAAACTAAAGAGCGGAGAAATTGGCTACATTGTTACTGGACTAAAAAATGTTCAAGATTGTCGCGTTGGTGACACAATTGCTCGCTTAGACACTTCTCCCGAGACTAATCCCCTCCCCGGCTACCGGGAAATTAAGCCAATGGTATTTGCGGGAATTTTTCCAAAAGAAGGCGACGCCTACGAACATCTCCGGGATGCGATTGAAAAATTAAAACTAAATGATTCATCCCTCACTTACGAACCAGAAAGTTCCCAAGCTTTAGGCTTTGGTTTCCGCTGTGGTTTCTTAGGGATGCTCCATCTCGACATCTTCCAGGAAAGGTTGAAACGCGAATACAACCTTGAAGTTGCTATCACTGTCCCGAGTGTTGCTTACAAAGTCCAAAAAACTAACGGTGAAAACATTGTTGTCCACAGTCCGCAAGAAATGCCTGATCCGAACTTTTATCTTGAAGTCCAAGAGCCCTGGATGACTCTAGACATTATTACGACCAAAGCGACGGTCGGTGATGTCATGGGGCTCGTCGCCGACCGAAACGGCAGTTACAAAAATACTGAATATTTAAGTACCGGTAACGACACCCGCGTCCTTTTGCACTATGACATCCCACTAGCCTCGCTCATCACCGATTTTTACGACAAGTTGAAAACGGTTACTTCTGGCTATGCTTCCATGAATTACGAATACAAGGACTACCAAAAAGTGGAAGTGGTCCGCCTAGATATTATTGTCGCGGAAGAAAAAATTGAAGAACTCGCTACCCTCGTACGTGAAAATGAGGCTTTTAAAGTGGGCAAAAAGATCGTTGCTTCATTAAAAGAAACTCTCCCCCGCCAGCAGTTTGAATTAAAAATCCAAGCCGCGGTCGGTGGCAAAATTCTGGCTTCGGAACGTTTATCCGCTCTAAGGAAAGACGTTACCGCTAAACTATATGGTGGAGATGTTACTCGAAAAAATAAACTGCTAGATAAACAGAAAAAAGGTAAAAAGAAAATGATGGAACGTGGCCGTGGTACAGTCGAAATCCCAACTGAAGCTTATCTCGCTATCTTAAAAAGATAATTAATTTATATGCACCACAAAACCGCTAAATCGCTTTGGACAGTCATCGCCTTAATCGGAATCATCGCCATGGTCTTCTTCACGATCATGCCGATTTTCCAATAATTTAACCCCATGGCCCAAAAAGAAAAAACCTGGCGGGTACTGGAAGCGCCGACTCCCGAATTTTTAAGCGCCCATCCCGAACTTCCCCCAATTATTGCCCAGCTCCTCTGGACACGTAATATTCGCGATCAAGAAAAGATCGATGAATTTTTAAACCCCGACTATTCTACTGATCTGCACGATCCGTATCTTTTTAACGAAATGCCGAAGGCGGTGGAAATAATTTTTACGGCGATAAAAAAACAAAAAAACATTGTGGTCCATGGTGATTACGACGCCGACGGTGTTTCCGCCGCGACAATTTTAGTTTCTACTCTCCGTAAATTTGGCGCTAAACACGTTAGTGTCTTTATCCCCCATCGTGAAATCGATGGCTATGGTTTGAATTTAAATACTATCAACTTACTACATGAACAAAAAACTGATCTTATCATTACCTGCGATTGTGGTATTAGTAACCGCGAAGAAGTCGTCCGTGCCAAAGACCTGGGCCTACAAGTAGTCATTACCGATCATCACGCTGTACCGGAAAAACTTCCGCCCGCCGACGCCATTATCCATCCCCTCGTACCCGGTGAAAAATATCCGGACAAAGGACTGGCCGGAGCAGCCGTGGCTTTTAAACTGGTTCAAGCTCTTTTAAAAAAACACCAAGAGAGTAACGAATACTTACTAGACGGTCAGCCACACGAAAGTTACGAAAAATGGCTTCTGGATTTAGTCGCCATTGCCACGGTTGGGGATATGGTACCTCTTCTCGGCGAATCTCGCACCCTAACCCGTTATGGTCTAACCGTACTCAACAAAACTCGCAATTTGGGTTTACGTAAATTAATGCAGATTGCCGGACTAACCGACGAATTCGGCAAACCCAAACGCGGCCAATTCACAACCGAAACAATTAGTTTCCAACTGGCCCCTAGAATTAACGCCGCCGGCCGAATGGACCATGCCAATACGGCTTACATGCTACTCATGTCCGAAGATCCAAAAGAAGCCGAAACGTTAGCCATACAGTTGAACCAAAATAATTTAGATCGCCAAAAATTGACCGAGAGTCTTGTCGCCCAAGCTCGTGAGCAAATTAAATCCACTAACCAAGAAAAAAATCCAATTATTTTTATCTTGGGCACTGATTGGTCAACCGGCATCCTAGGACTGATTGCGGGAAAAATAAAAGAAGAATTTTACCGGCCGACGATTGTAATGGGTTTAAATGACGGAGAGGTTACTGGTTCCGGTCGAAGCATACCGGAATTCAACATGATTAAAAACATGCAAGCCCGACCAGAGTTCTTTGATAAATACGGTGGCCATCCCCAAGCTTGTGGCTTCTCCCTCAAATCTCCAGATATTTTAGAAGATTTTAAATCTGCCTTACTAAAAAAAGCCGAGGAACAATTCGACATCCAAAAACTTCAACCAACAATAACCATTGACGCCGAAGTCGATCTCGAAGATGTCAACTGGAAGCTTTATGATCTTTTGAAAAAATTTGAGCCCTTTGGCCAAGCCAACGAAGAACCAAGATATTTAGCTAAAGGATTAACGGTTGCTAGTATTGATCCGGTCGGTCAAGATGGCAAACACTTAAGGCTATTGGTCAAACACAACACTCATACTATTAAAAAAACCATCGCCTTTGGGTTTGGCGACAAAGAGCGTCACCCCAGTGACTGGAAAAATGCTCTTCACGTCGGAGACAAAATAGACATGGTTTTCTCCGTTGATGTGAACGAGTGGAATGGTAACCGTGAACTACAATTAACGGTGATAGATATTAAAATGCTCTCGCAATCTTAACTGCCTACTTACTGGGAGGAAAATACACTACTACGTCAGCTTTTGACAAGGGGACGCCACTTCGATCCACTATACCCACCCCACGTATGTCACTTATGAGGGGAGACAAAAATTTTTTGCTCCAATGATGTTTCTTAATCATTTCCATAATTTTATGGTCCTTGGCCAACTTTTCGTCTTCCAACCAGCTACTATCTACATCGTACCTATCACTATCTTGCTTCGGTATAGCTTCAAGCAACTTAGGTACAACCATCTGTAAACCAAGAAAATCTAAAGTCTGTGCCACCAAATTTTCGAACTCTCGCAAACGCTCCAGATATTTAGCTAGTTTCCCTTCTAGTTCTGGAAAATACTTTTTCAAGATCCCGTTCATTCTAATAACATCTGTGATGTTGTTCCATGCATTTGATATCAAATCTAATTTCATCATTTCAGGAGTAAATTTTTGAAGAATATCATCACCTTGATTTATTGTCTCACGAGAAAAACTCAACTGAGTTTTAACCAGTTTTTCTAGACCTTTTTCTGGTCCTCCCCACCCTTCCTTCTTAAAATACCTATATTTACTATTCCGACCATTTGGATTCTGTGGCACATAACCTTTATCTGTTTTATCCAACCAATCTGCTACATAAAAAGCATATAGAACTTCTGGATCGCCTTCGGCCAAGACGTCTTCTGTAACACCATCCTCTAGCTCGCCTAGCCGTTTTGTGATTGCAATATGCTTTTCTGCTAATTCCCTCCCGATAAGTCCTTCGGTCAATTCAAAATCTGCACCTTTCTGGGGATCTCTGGCCATATTTCTATCATGCTCTGGGATTGCGGCTTTTCCAGACTTGAATCCTATTATAGCTTCGTCTTCGTCTGCTGTTTCATTGTCTTTAAGAATACCTCTTTTTAAGTCTTCGTATTCCCCCGTGCCTTCTGTAGGAAGACCCTTAACTCCAGACGCCATTCCTCTTTCAAGTTTTGTACCCATATATAAGTTACATTAATAAAACCATGTTTATCTAAAGTATATACTTGCAGATGCGACTTAGTCAATATTAAAAAAGCCTCGGCTAGTCCGAGGCTTTCATTTACTTTCCTAAATTGGATTCAATGTCTTTCCACTTCTTCTTTAACTCGCGAACCAGGTGCACTTTAAAATCTTGAGCTAATTCTTTCTTCGCCGCGTATTCTTCGACCGCTCGGTCAACCAAGGCATCATACATTTCTTTGGTCGGTCCCTCTAATTTCATTAAACTTTCTTTCAACTCGTTAAATAACGGGTCGAGATGTTCACGCAATTTCGCCCGCATTTCTTTTCCTTTAGGAGTAGCATTCAACCACATTAAAGCGGCGCCTAGTAAACCGCCAACAAATAATCCTTTTTTAAAGTTGCCCATATAAAATAATAAGGTTAGTGTATAGACACTAACCTTATTTTAACACAAGTGTTTAAGTCGCGCAAGCTGCTGGGTCAACGGCGGCCGCGGCCGTACCAACACCAAAGCCTGGCTGTGGAGAAGCATTACTCAAAACTGTTTCGCATTCTTTAGGTGCGTCCTCAAAACCGGCGCAGATTGCTAGCTTCACCGCTTCTGGCGTACGAGACACGCTGGCCTCTTGGCCATTAATTACTAAAGTCGGCGAACCCTGGACGCTATATTGATCATTTTCAGCCTGGTGGATCGGGTAAATTGGGTAACGACCAGAGAGCCAAGAAGCTTGGTCATTGTATTTTTCCATAACGCCAAAGTCTTTGTTAGCGGAGGCAACACAATTATTCATCTTACCTTCGTTAATCTTCGCCTCTTTTAAACAGCCGGGAGTATCGTCCTTGCCAGAAAAACAAGTTAGGTAAGAAATTAGTTTATCTCCTTGTTCTTTAGCAATACAATATTGTCTGGTGTTCTCTTCGACTTCTTTCAAACCATGCATGGCGTAAGAAACGAACTTTAAACTTATGTCGGCCTTGTCTTTTAACAGGCTCCAGGCAGGTAGATAGGCCTTCTCCATCTGCAAGCCATACGGGCAGTAGCTCATCACAAAAAGCTCTACCTTTGGCTTCTTGGCTTTTGGGACGGTCGGAGTGACCGGTGCCGGTTGGTTAGCATTAACCACCGGTGTATTAGTGTTAGCCGCTAAATTTTTGTCAGTATTTCCACCCTTTCCGCCTAACAAAATGCCGAGCGTTACCAAAAAACCAATGGTTCCGAGAACCAAAAACCCAGCCACTACGCCCACGATGAGGGCGCTCTTTGGCTCCAAACTTTCAAAGAATGTCTTTTTGTCTGACATACTGCACTAGATAAATTTAAATTAATTAAACGCCAAATTATTATACACTATAACATTCTTTTCGACAAATGCCTCTTGGTTAAGCGGAATATCTCCCCAAAATTCATACTTATCCACTATGTTTTGTCCGCTTGGCAAATCCTTGAATTGACTCTCGTCACCTAATACTAATACCTCACTTGCTTTCTTCATTAGACCACCCAGATACCGACGATTATACCACCGAACGTAGTAGCTTAGTAAGTCGGTTATCTTGACATCGCGATAATACGTAATTACCAAAGGTGGTGGATCCTTTTTTTCATTATAATACTTTAGGAGTGGCTTAGCCCCACCCAAAAAAGGTGCATGCAAATGAATTAAATCATAGTTGTCTAATGACGCGATTGTTTCCTTTAAATTACCATTGCCCTGGTGAATTCGACCAGATACTCGGTCTTCAAACGAACCATGACCGGCCTTTGGCAGACCATATTCCAAGACGACATATTCTACTTCCAAGCCTTTTACTTCTGACAGGGCGTCGGTTAAAAGCAAAGCCTCCTTACGGATGTCATTAAAATAATCAAATGCCCCGGGTATTATGTGCAAGGCCTTAACCATAGATTAATATATTACTCCAAAACCGACCGATAAATTTCAACTAACTTTTCGATATGCCTGTCCCAAGTATAGCTCGCAACAATTTTCTCTCGACCGGCTTCCCCCATCTTTTTTCGGTCTGTCTGGTTCTTTGAAAAAAAATCCTCAATTTTTTGTTTTAAATCTTGTATATCCCCCGGTTTAAATAGCAAGCCGTCCTGGCCGTCAACAACCCGGCCCCTTGTGCCCGACAAATCGCTAGCGATTACCGGTGTGCCGGATGCCAAGGACTCCAAAGCAACTAACGAAAAAGATTCGGTGTCGCCAGACGGAATTATAGTGCAATCCGCTGAATTATAATAATCATTCAAAGTCTCTTTGTCTTGGACGGCCCCCACAAAACGTACCCGGTCGTCTAAATCCATGGACTGAACCTGTTTTTTGTAATCATTCGCCGCGTAACCATCGCCTACTACCACCAACACAAAATCCAACGGCAAATCTTTTAATACCCGTATTACGAGGTCTAGACGTTTGACGGTTAATAGATTGCCAACAAACAAAAGGGTTTTATTCACCCGCGACTCTTTTTTTACCTCTGGCAAAGGACGGAAGACCCTTTCGTCCACACCATTCCAGAGCACTTCTACCGGCTTTTTTATCCGGTCTTTTAATTGGGATGAACTAAAAAAGTTTTTGTCTACGACCATTATCTTACCCGCGTGGTCAAAAATAGGACGGCTATAAAAAAAATTGTACTTGGCCTGAATAACTTTTTTCAAAAATGTATCCGGCTTAGCGTCCATGTGGTAAGTAATAACATACTTTTGATGATGCCACACCTTGGACAACCACACCATTTCCGCCCCACCAAAAAAGGGATAATGCAAATGAATTAAATCAAAATCTTTCAAAGCCTTTATCATCTGTGGCACCAAGCCAGCGTCCCCGAGCTTCAACCAAGGTTTAAATCGTACAACCCGAAACGGCCAATCATATTTTCGGTAAACAAAATCCGGGTATTGCATCGTAAATACCGTAACAGCGTGGCCTAATTCACCTAATCTTTTAGCTTCTTCAAAGGCCACGCTCCCCATCCCGCCAAAATGCGGCGGGAATGTTCCGACCACATGAGCAATCTTCACATTTACTTTTTAGTAACTTTTTCTAAAGCAATCTTCCGAGTTAATTTGGTAATATCTCGTTCCATTTTCTCGGTTTTAGACACTAAACGAAAAACCACCAAAAATAATACTGCCAGAGATAAATACACGACCAAATCCGCGCCTCGGCCAACCCCAAACACCCGGGCAATAGAAAAAGTGACATCGGGAATTAAAACAACCACAATACCCACCAACCACAAAATGATCCAAACTACCAAGTTGGTTTTAGAAAACTCTTTATGCCTGAATCTAGTGATGGAGCGAACTAATCCGTAGAGAAAGATTAAAACCAATAGATATTGGATAAGCATAAAAACTATTTTATTATTTTTGAAATCAAAAGATCAAAAACAATTTGTAACCCCCCGCGTGCTCCCTGCCCATATTTGTAGTAAGTCACTTCCACCGGATGCTCTTTAAACTTCAAACCATGTTCTCTAATCTTTCGCACGATCTCAGTATTGTGGGCCATACCGCTATTAGTAATTTCAATTTTTTCTAAAGCTAAGCGATTCAAAACCCGAAAACCATTATGCACATCCGAAAGTTTTACCCCCGTAAATATATGGTTCAAAAACCTCGCTAGAGGAATAATAATCCGCCTTTTTGTCCAAGGAATCTTTGAACGCCCATCCAACAATTTAGATCCCAATACCACATCACAATCACCGCTGTTAATTAACTCAATCGCGGGGGCGATATCCTCTGGGTTAAACTGACCATCACCATCAAAGTGAACCACTATTTCCGCCCCTTCTCTTATAGCATAATCTTGACCGGTCTGAAGCGCTGCCCCCTGTCCCCGATTAACCGGGTGGATGATAACCTCTGCACCAGCCCCCTTGGCCGTCTCACTTGTCCCGTCATCAGAGCCGTCATCCACAACCACAACGTTATTGTAACCATGTTCAAAAAGGCCGCTAACGACGCGGCCGATATTCTTTTCTTCGTTATATGCCGGGACAATAATAAACAACATTTTAAACTTAACTAATTTAACCAATAGTCTCGCTGGTTGGCTCTTCAGCTGGCCACCTCTCAATTAAGTCTCCATCCCCCACATCTTCCGGATAAACTACCAATGGTGCCTTGTCCGGAAACTGCGGGAAGGTGGCGCGTACCTCTTTACCGTTAAACTTAGCTAAAATTTTAGCATAAAGTTCCAGAGCCTGGACCTCGCATACCCTTCTTTTTATTACCTCGATATAGCCGCCTCTATCAAACGCAGCCGTCATTAAACGGACTCCTTTTGTTCTGTCTCCGACTGGGTAAATAGTTTCGCTTCTTGATTCGGGTAAGACGATCGGACCTTGCGCTAAATCAAGTGGAGTCCGTGTCACGGGGGGATCTTGTTCAATTGGTGACTTTTCTAAGAATTCTGACATATTTTAATTTGTTAAAAATAAATTTTATGTATTATTCTATTATTTAATCGACCTTTGATTAAATTTAATAATGGTTGTTAAACAACAGCGCCTCTTTATTCGCGATAACGTAATCAATAGTCTTGCGCAAACCATCCTCCAGACGGACTAAAGGCAACCAGCCCAAGGTTTCTTTGGCATAATGTAAGTCAGGCGCGCCTTTTCGTGTTAAGAACAAAAGTGGCGCTTCGAATTTTAATTTTGACTTTGAATCCGTCATTTCCATAATCTTTTTAGCGACATCAGCCATTTTAACCATGTCATCGTTTCCCATGTTAACAAGCTTGACCTCTGGTCCAGTATTCATAAGTCGGACCAACCCATCCACCAAATCCGAAACATAACACAAGGCGTAAGAAAAACTCTCGTCACCATAAATTACCAAATCTTTACCTTCCAAAGCGTTAATCACAAAATCTGGAATCAGTTGCCCCTCAAACAGCTTCATCCGCGGTCCATAGGTGGTAAAGACGCGAGCAATTTTCGCGTCTACCCCATATACCTGGCGATAGGTCTCAACACAAGTTTCTGCAAATCTTTTTCCCTCATCATAGCAGGCGCGAGGCGATAAATGATCGACAATCCCCTCTTCTTCCTCTTTAAACACTTCCTTATCTAGGGTAGCTTCACCATAGACAACCGAGCTAGAGGTAAACACATATTTAGCCTTGTACTTTACCGCCAAATCCAAAGTGTTGATCATTGCCTGTGAATTCGCCCACAAAGATTTTAATTTTAACTTTTCAAAATCTTTGGGGCTGGTCGGACAAGCTAAATGATATACTTCTTGAATACCTTGAAATTTTACTTTAAATTTATTTAATTCTTCAAATTGGTCCAAATCAATCGGCTGGTTAACATCGTATTTGATAAACTCAAAATCCGGATATTGCAAAAGATGATTAATATTCTGCGGATTGGAATTAGAAAAATCATCTAAGCAAATAACTTTCGCTTCTTTTAACAACCGCTCGCACAAGTGTGATCCAATGAACCCCGCGCCACCGGTTACCAAAACGTTTTTCTTCTCAAAAATTGGAGTATCCATAATAAAAAATAGGCTAAAAAATAGTGGTTTTTAATACCACTATTATACCACCCTTCTCCCGGGTTAGCAACCCCGAACTAGTCACACAAAATATCCGAATGGTCCTCAATTTTATTATTATTCACCTCAAACCACCATTCGCAATCTCTAACCGGATACTTTGAACATTTACCCAAACATTCTTTCTTACAACTTACATCCGTCTGGATTTCGCGATCTGGATAATTTTTATCAACAAAATCCCGGCTAATTAAACATTTACCAAGGCCACATTCATCCGAGTTATGACACTCTTCGTCTGCGTCGGCCAGAGAAAAGTCACAATAAAAATCGTAGTTAGGCAGGCATTGTCCATAGCATGACCAGCGACCACCCTCATCCTGGCATTTTTGCCGGTATGACTCTTTAGCATCTTCCGAATTAAAATTACACTTCCAGCCACTTTCTGTATCTTCACAAGAGGTGGAAGAGGCCTGATTGGAACGATTATAAAGAAAAAATCCTCCGGCCCCTAAAACAGCTATGACCGATCCAACGATCAATAATTTTTTACTCATACACAAAATTGCAAGCACAACAAGGCTAGAACTTAGGCAAACTCCAGGTAGCTAATAGTTGCCCCTTGCCAGTTAAAAAGTCATATTTTCCACCGATTAGACGGTAAGACATGTAATCTTCACGACCGTCACCATCAAAATCCGTCAAAAACAAATACCAATGGGTCTTTATCCCAGGATTTTTGACCACCTGCGTCATGGTGCTACCGCTCAAAATGTCCACCACCATCCGCTCCAACTTACTGCGATCACGACTTTTGCGCACTAAAGCAACTATTTGCGGGTTCTCCCCGCCCCAGAGCGCTCCGATTTCCAGATCATCCAAACCATAGGCTTTGAGTACAGTCTTCTCTTTTAAAAAACTTCCATCCAAATTATATAATCGCAAAACTAAATTCGTATTCTCGAAATGCGCGGTTGCTAAGTAGTTTCCATAAACGCTCCAGTTTTCTAACTTTTTATTTATGACGAAACGATTTACCTTCTCACCTTGTAAATTGTAAACCACTACATCCGTCGCCGCTTTCTTATTTTCTGCCACCACCAAACGCTCCTCTCCTTCGACAATACCACGCTCAACTTTAGTAATATTAGCCCGTTTCTCTTTTAATACATCGACATTACCAACCGGAAACTCATTGGTGAAATCTCCGGCGCTATCTCGAAGCTGAATAAAGTAATACGGCGCGCGGTAAATCAAAAGCGCCCAGCCCTCAGAAGCCGTATCGGTCCAATCAGTTAACTTTCCATCCTGAACCCGAGCCAACAACATTGAGTCTTCGGTCGCGGTGTTATAAGCAAACAAACTATTATTTTTTAAATAGTTCAGTGTTCCATTTCGATCGACCAAAAGTGCTGGTTTTCTGGTTGCCAACTCTTCGGCCGCCTTTTTTACGGCTACGCCAGCATTTAGTTTTCCATATCCTAGTAGCCCGGTCAAAGAAGCATTAAGCGAGTCAATATTTTCAGTATTTTGTAAAATATTACCAATAATTTGTTCAGCCTTCCAGTCCGGCCGGAGTGCCTTAAGTAAGGCTGCGGTTCCAGCGACAATCGGTGTGGCGAATGAAGTTCCTTGCCACGCTCCGCCAAATTCTTGGTTATAGCCCTGTTCTGGCAAAAAGTGTTCGGTGCTATAAATACGCTCACCCGGCGCCGCGATATCTACACACCGACCGTAATTTGCAAAATTACTCAAACGATTATTTAAATCAACCGAAGTCACACCCAAAAT
>Ga0209542_10012297_pt1 | contig 15007 bp, 11 predicted proteins | sample RifCSPhighO2_01_FD_184028 | JGI IMG/M metagenome (GOLD analysis project Ga0209542, IMG submission 184028) | Soil microbial communities from Rifle, Colorado - Rifle CSP2_plank highO2_0.1 (SPAdes) (version 2) | ecosystem: Environmental > Terrestrial > Deep subsurface > Rock core/Sediment ...
AGCGCGAGGAGTTCTTCTGCTGAGAGGGTACTTTTGCTTATGTGGCCCCGGGCCGAGACTGCCGCGTTCTGCGGAGCACTCTTCAGTCCCAGGAGCTCGTCTAGCGCGGCCATGAGAGAATTTTTGCGCTTCTGCTTCTTGGATTTCTTCTCCAGCTCTTTCTTGACGTTTTGTATGGGTGTAGTTTCAGCCATGGGAGAGGGAATGCACGGACAGTAAAATCTTTCTATTGTACCAGAAATAGAGTTTTGGGGCAATCTGTGGATGTACTCTGCCTACTTCTTTTGGATGAACTCGGATCCGAAGATATCGTCGGTCTCGCCGCTTTTTGATTTGCTGCGGCGGAATGGTTTCCCTTGGTCGAGAATCCCTAAGTCTTCTATACCTGGCACATCCAGTACCCGGAGGCCTGCAATGAGCACTTCGCGGTTGTTTCCGATTGCTGTCAACCTCTCCTCCGCTATTTCCAGCAGCTCGTCAAAGCGGTCCAGGACATCTTTCGCCTGGTCTAGTTTCGCTTCCGTCTGGGCAAGCTGAGCCTGGGCTTCGGTAATTTGTTCCTGTACGGTGGCTGCGCGGCCGTAGTCTCCATTCCTGAGGATTTCCCGGAGGGAAGATTCCAGTTCCCGCGCAGTGGATCGTTCTTCTTTTACCTGTGTGCTGAAGGAGTCAGTTTGCTGTTCTAATTCCTTCTGCTTCCGCACAGAGATATTCCCAATTCCCTGGAGGGTTTCTATGTACGTGTCCAGTGCTTCTCCCCGGTTGCCGGACCTATTCAGCATGTCGGCGATATTTACTTGGAGCACTGTTCCGAGTTCCTGCAGGAGGGCGAAAGTTTCGCTCGTTGCGGGGAGCGATTGGCCTGTGAGTAGTCGTTGCTGTGCCTGGATGCCGATCATAGCGGCCTGGACGGAGATAAATGCCCCCTGTGCGAGGTAGCTGCTTGTAAAAATACCCATAGTGGGACTGGGACGAGTGGCATGCGGGAGTTTCTGTACTCTATTTGCGAGGACGTATGAGGAAGCAACCCCCAACTGGGGACTGAACACTCTGAGCGGTCCCTCTGCTGTTTCTGCATTTTTTGCTTCGCTACTGCAGGCAGAGAGGAACAAACCAACGAATAGTGCGGATGCAGCGATCCTTTTCATCGGATTATTGTACCGTTTTTTCATCTGTATAACAATAGAGTTCAATATTTGGGACTATTGAGCACAAAAGTTGTCTGAGATTGGGGTGGACAAACGTGCACACATTTTGTGTTCAAACAATGAGTAGAATATGTGAGCAAGATCAAATTTTGTTTTCAAGTGGCATGAGTTAGTTTCAGTGCTACATTTGGCCTTGTTCTTTGAGTATTTCTTTTGTTCAGCATGCGATTTTTCACGGATGTATGAGGTGGTGACAGATGCGGCTATCCAAGCGTTGAGCCATTCATTCGGACTCACGAATGCGCTGCTCGATTGGCATCGGCCGCAGGATCATGCACACGGAGATATCTCCACTGCTGCAGCATTGCGTCTGGGCAGGCAGGTGGGGAAGAGCCCTCAGGAGATGGCACAGGTGCTCTGCGATGCGCTTTCGAAGCTTCCGGATGTTCAGCGGGCGGAAGTCGCCGGTCCTGGGTATGTGAATGTCTGGCTCACACCCACAGCACTCCTCCGTGAGCTCTCCCGGGCCCGGGAGGCGTGCACGGCGATGGTGAAAAGGAAGGAACCGCCAGTCGTCATCGATTACTCGGCTCCAAACATCGCGAAGCCCCTGGGGATTCATCATATTCTGTCCACGGTGATCGGGCAGTCTCTCGCCAATTTGTATCGCCATCAGGGATATGAGGTTATTGGCATCAATCATTTAGGAGATTGGGGAACGCAATTTGGGAAACTGGCGGTCGCGGTCCAGAAATGGGGAGAGAAACCTCTGGCTGAGTGCTCGCTGGACGATCTACTTGCACTGTATGTTCGTTTTCATGATGAGGTGGGGAGCGATACGTCTCTGGAAGATCAGGCGCGGGAGGCATTTAAGAAGATTGAGGGAGGGGATACGAAACTTCGGGCTTTCTGGAAAGAGGTTGTTCATATTACGGTGGAAGCGCTCGAGAGACTCTACGAGCGACTCCACGTCTCGTTCGACTACACGCACGGCGAGAGTTTCTATGAAGACAAAATGCAGCCAATTATTGAGGAAGGGAAAAAGAAGCGTGTTTTTGCCGAGGGGGAAGAGGGTGCACTCGTCGTCCGGTTCCCTGAAGAGTCACAACTCTCTCCGGCTATCGTTCTCAAGGCTGATGACGCGACGATCTACCTCACGCGCGATCTGGCTACGGCGCGCTATCGCATCGATACGTTCCACCCCCAAAAAATACTCTACGTCGTTGATGTCGCACAGCAGTACTACTTTAAGCAGCTCTTTGCCACGCTCAGACAATTGGGTTGGGATCTTCCGGAGCTGGAGCACATTGTTTTTGGGAGAATGAGCTTTAAAGACAAAAAGATGAGCACCCGCAAAGGGAATATTCTCCGACTCGAGCATGTGCTGGATGAGGCGGTGGTTCGGGCTAAAGAGGTGATTGCTGAGCACGAGGGGCATATACAGACTGACGATGCAGACACGCTTGCAGAAATGATGGGTGTCGGCTCGGTGGTCTATGGAGTGCTGAGCCAGAATCGCAAGATGGATATGGTGTTTGACTGGGGCAAGATGCTCAGTTTCGAGGGCAACAGTGCGCCGTACCTCCAGTACACGCATGCGCGTGCGCATTCAGTACTGCGGAAGGCGGATGCAGGTGGGGTGGATTTCCCCAATTCCATTGGAGAATTCACGGGGAAAGAACGGGCGCTCGCACAGTCGCTCCTGGAGTTTGCGAAGGTACTGGAAGAAGCGAGAGCGGGGCATATGCCGCATATTCTCGCGAATTACCTCTTTCAGCTCTGCCAGGATTTCAACACGTTCTACAACGACATTCCCATTCTCAAAGCGGAGGAGCCGGTGCGCAGTCTGCGGCTGGCCCTCACTCAGTGCACTGCAGCTGTACTCAAGACAGGCGCGGAGCTCCTGACCATCCGCGTTCCTGACCGCATGTAACTCATCTTTCCCCCTTCTCTCATGCCCCCCTATCGGTCCCGCCGCCGCTCCCGGCACCCTGTGAGCAATAGGTCTGTCGTCGCTTTCCTCCTTGTTGCCTGTTTCGGCATCCTCTTCGCTGGGTGCGGAGGCACTCCACCCGAGGAAGAAACAGCGGAGGAATTTGCGTTCACCGAAGATGATGTCGCTCGTTTTCGCGAGCTTGTGATGGGGGATGAAACGGGCACAGCTGCCACGCTAACTCCGCATCTTGTGGTTGAAGGTTCGGAGGAAGAAGGGCCTCCCGTACTCGATTTGTCGCAAGTGGATTCCTATAACGCGGTGCGTTCCGGTACGTCGGGGGAAGACGTCTACCGCGTCACCAATACCTTCGTGAATGTGCGTACAGCTCCGCAGGTGACTGCAGAGCAACTGGAACGTCTCGTGAAGGGCGATGCGTTCACGGTCATGGGGTTTCATGATGCGGCATGGGCGCACATACGTGTGGCCAATGGGAGAGAGGGGTACGTTTCCACCCGATACATCGCAAAAATGACCTCGGAGGAGAAACTGGCTGAGGAGAAGGCAAAATTTGACGGCCAGTACTTTGTGAACTTCGGCTTTCTGAACATCCGCAAAGAACCCGATGCGGAGAGTGATAAGGTGGGGGAGCTCAAGGGGCAGGCTATCGTGAAGCCGCTCAGCATGGATCAGGTCTGGGCGCGCATTCCTTTTGAGGGCAAAGAAGGGTATGTGGCTGTGCAGTACCTCAAGCCTTTCCTGCCGAATTTCCTTGTGCGGCAGGAAAGTTACGATATCCCTGTGCTCCATTACCGTATGGATCAGGAAGGAATGCAAGATGTGCTGGTGAAGCACATAAGCCGTATGAAGCAGGAAGGTGTGAACATCATGACCTTCAAGGATTTCAAAGACCTGCTCATCCGGCAGGAGGATCGCGATGTGCGTCTTGAACCAAAGAGTGTTCTTCTTGGCATTTCAGGACTTACTGCCACAAATGTGAAGGAGATTTCCGATATCCTGCGTGCGAGCGGTGTGCGTGCCACGTTCTTCATCCAGACGCAGGGAGTCGGCATAAACGGCATCACTGAACAGAACATCCTCACCCTTGTTGCGAACGGGCACGATGTTCAGTCGGCGGGACACACAGGAGATGACCTGCGTTCCCTCACCAATGCGCAAGTGGATCTTGAGATGAAGCAGAGCAGGAAGCTCCTCGAGCAGATGGCAGGCAGGCCCGTGTATGCCATTGCGTATCCGAGTGGGGGAGTCAACGAGCGTGTGGAAGATCTTGCAGCAGGAGCGGGGTATCTCTTCGGTGTGGGCTCTTCGCCGTTCCGTTCGTTCGAGCGTTCTCAGCTGCTGCGCATGCCGAGTTACCAGATTACGGGCAGCATGTCCGAAGAAGATGTGCTCAATATTGTGGACGGGCAGGAGTAGTTCTGAAGGAAGGAGGAAAACCATAGGCAACGAACGAAATAGAGGATTCGTCCTCTATTTCTTCCACTTCCTCTCTTTCACTGTGGATGTTACTGCTGCTCCCCTCCGGGGAAGATGAGTTCAATCTTCTTCATGAGTTCCCCGGTGTTGTCGCTCGTCATCGCAGCTGCCTCTTTGGCAGCCTGCTGCGTGATCTTCTGCAGCAACTCATCGCCATGTTCATACATGTACCAGATGCTGAGGAGCAGCACGACAATGGGTATGAGGCCGATTAATCCCCTGAAGAACCCGCCCCATGTGCGCAGACGGTCACGCGCATCCAGACGGTGCAGATGCTCGATGATGATGTCGAGCTTATCCTCGACGGTGAGTCTCTTCTCTTCTTTCTGCTTCCTGAACATAGCGGAGGAGGTTAGAACCCGCGGCGCCACTTGCGGATGTACTCAAAGACGCGTGTTCCATGGTACAGGGGGGAGAGGGGAACGTCCATGCAGTGCGTGAGCTCCAGCATCTTTCCTCCGAATCCCGTCTTGAACAGCGTGACGCCGTGGAACGGGTGTCTCTTCGCACCTTCCGGGGCAATGCCCCAGAAATTGTAGATGTGATCGCCGCGCCTGAGTGCATCAGTAATGGCTGTCCACTGCAGCAGGTAGCTTGCCGGTATTTTGCCGTACTTGTCTGTGCTCGCTCCATGGTGGTAACTCGTCTCGCCGGCGATGTGCATGTGAATGGAGGATGCAATAACTTCATTTCCGTAGCGGGCGAGGTAGAGGGTACATTCGCTGCGTGGTGCGAAGAGTTCCACCTGAGCCCGGAAGAATGCATCTGTGTACGGTGTGAAGTGGTGCCGTTTCCGTGTTTCTTCGTGGAGTGCGAGGAAGAGCGGTAAATCCCGGAGGGGATCTCTCGATGCTTCCACTGTCACCCCTTCACGCTCTGCGCGCCGCACGAGATTCCGAGTGGTTTTCCTCAGTTGCATGAAGAGTTCCTCTTCCTTCCGCTGTTTCAATTCATCGTTCTCCTTCTGGTCCTGCCATACATCCGGTTGTGTGAGAGGCAGGTACCAGAGATGCTCAGCAAGCAGATGCAGCGGAGCCGGTTTACCGCCGGGTATGCTCTGGTTTTTCGTCCAAAACGGGCTGATGCGTACAAAGAGGCAGCATTGCTCCTTTGCATATCTGCACAGCTCCGCAAGGAGCGGTTCCAGCGCCTCTTTCCGTCTGAGGAGTGGGCCGTACGGGATGCTGAGGTGCCTGCCTCGCCGTGCAGGGACAGAGATGGCCTGGCAGATCCCTTCGATCTCATTTCCGCTGCGTGCCTCGAGTCTCAGCGGTTCCTGCCCCGTGCTCCGGTACACCTCGCCCATAGTCCAGCTCTGCAGGAAGGGGCGAAATTGCTGTGCTGCGAGGAAGGTGTCCCAGGAGGATGGGTCTTTGGCTTCGGAAATAGTCACGTTTGGAGTATAGACGCAGAGGCGTGGAGGCGTATAGATCTGTGAACGATTCACACACTGAGACATGCCAGGCTGAGGCTATTTTTTCAACAGTTCATCCATCCTCCTCGCGAGGCTCTCTGCTTGGGCTGCTGTCATTGTCGGATGCGTTGGCAGAGAGAGGATTTGCTCGCAAGCCTCTTCTGCAGCGGGATCCTTGCCCCAGTGGTAGTCCATGATGTCCATGTTCACGGTCTCCGGGCACACGACACAGTTCGTCCACCCGTCGTTAAGATGGATGTTTTCCTTCCTGAGGATTGCACGCTTCCTCTGTGCATCCTTCACGAAGAGCGGGAATTTCTGAAGAGGGAATCCCGGTGTCACTCCTTGCAGCATCGGCCAACCATGCTCTTTTCCATACCGTAGAAAGAAGTCTGTGATCGTGCGGCGGTGATTGTTGATCGTCTCCAGCCGCTTCAATTCTCCGAGGGCGAGAGCCGCACAGGCATTGGGCATTGTATTGAGCAGTGGAGACATCGATCCTTCTTTCTCCTCCGCTGTCAGGACCGGCGCGATCAGTCGAAGCTGCCGCATTGTCCAGAGGACCGGTCGAAGGAGGTCTGTGCTGCTTAAGGGCCGGACAATGGAGTACATCCGCGCCGGGTATTCGAGCAACCGGGCAACCTCCCACCATTGCCGACGGATCGCAGCCTGTTCCATCCCGGCGATCTTCCGTGCCATTGCCGGATCACGGCTCATCGCCGCTCCTCCCTCAATGCCCGAAATGGCTTTGTCCCGCCCGAAGCTTAAAATGAGGAAATCCCCATACTTCCCGATTGTCTCGGGTCCGAAGCGGTCAGGAATCACATGGGCCATGTCTTCGATGAGGACAATGCCATGCTTGTCGCAGAGTGACCGCAGCTCTTTTACCGGGGCCGGGATGCCGAACGTGTGCTGGCAGATAACGGCTTTCGTCCGCTGCGTGATGCAGGCCTCCACCGATTCTTTCGTCAGGTTGAGTGTGTCACGATCGATGTCGGCGAACACCGGGACTGCCCCCGAAGCATGGATGGCATTGGGGACCACGACGCAGGTGTATCCCTGCACAATGACCTCGTGACCGGGGCGAACATCCAGCGCCCGCAGTACAGCGAAGAGAGCCTGTCTGCCTGATGCGAAGAGTGCAGGCTCGCCCGGGAGCATCTTCTTCAGTTTCTGTTTGAGCTCGTTGCATGCTGTGCCTGAAACGTAGCGCCAGGGTGCGTACGAGAGTGCAGTCGCCTTCCACAGGTAGCGCCAGTCGACGTGCGGGCCGAAGGTGTGGTGGATGGGGCGTATTCTCATGGCAGGAGCCGTTGGATGGTTGCAGGCGGTATACGTCCTATGCAGATGAGCAACGTGTCTTCCCCCATTTTCTCCGTGAATGGTGTGCAGACTTCGATGGGTTTCTTGTACCCCTTCCCAAAGAACTGGCCGCTGCGCGGGTTCATGAATATCACACGGTCGAACACACCCTGTGCCGTTTCCCCGAGCTCAGAATGGATGTGGTCCTGTTCGGTTCCCAGTTCAATGAGTCCGCTCGTGAGGAGCACTTTCTGCTTGGCGGGTTGTGTTCTTGCCCATGCGATTGCCGCCTTGAAACTGTGAGGGCTCGCATTGTGTGTGTCATCGAGGATGGTGACTCCCTTCTCGGTACGCACGGAGAATGTGTGATCGGGGGGGGTGTATTTAGATACTGCCTGCGCTATGTCTCTGTCGCGCATTCCGAGGGCGCGGGCCGCTGCAATGGCCAGGAGCACGTTCGTCACGTTATGTGTGCCATGAAGTGGAATACCAAAACGAGTATCTCCAGTGCGAAATGCGATGCCCGTGGGCGTTTCTTCAATATCGAATGCTTCGATGTCTGTGTGCCCCCCTGTTCCCACTGTCTGCACAGTGCAGGAGGTTCTCTTCGCGAGCGCTGCGCAGGCGGCATTATCTGTGTTGAGAAATGCGATGCCGTCTGGGGGGAGAGCTTCTACAAGCTCTGCTTTGGCATTCACGAGTGCTTCCTGCGAGCCGAAGAGTCCCATGTGCTGCTTGCCGATGAATGTGACAATCCCCATTGTCGGTTTTGCAATGCGGCAGAGCAAAGCGATTTCCCCCTGTCGGTACGCACCCATTTCAACAATGAGCACTTCCGGTGAGTGATTTCCCTGCCGGGAGAGTTCTTTGAGAAGCCAGCTAGACACACCCATCTCCGAATTCACATACGCGGGAGTCGCCTGCACATTTCTGCCGGTGAGTATGCATGAGAGAAGCTCTTTCACTGTGGTTTTTCCGACGCTTCCTGTTATTCCTATGACCGTGAGATCTGGGAATTGCTCGCGCAATTTCTGGGCTCTGCGCATTTTCCTCCTCTTCAGGAAACGATCGGGGGGCCAGAAGAGGAACCAGGAGAGCGCGAGTGTGAAGGCCTGAAAGAGAGGCAGTACGGCGAGGAGTGCAGGTTCACGAGAGAACCAGGAGTTGGCAATGATGGCATCCACCACCAGTGTGGAGAGCACGAGGGTTACTGCTTTCTGCGTCCATACGGGGAACCGCTGTTTCCTCAGTCCCAGTTGCACGAGTGTCAATATTCCGAGGAGTGCCAATGCAACGGTGTGCCACACGGGACGGAAAGCCGCATAGGATACTCCTGCGATGCTCAGTACGAAGACTGTTGTGGGACGGATGAGTCCGAAGAGCTGCCGGAAGCATCCTTCGTTGCGGAGGTGCTCCCGCAGGCGGTCAAACCGCCACTCCTTCACCTGCCACAGCCATGCGAAGGTGAGCAGGGGGGAGAGAGAGGCGAGGAGGGCCAGCCCTAGGTACATCACGGTAGTCACGGTGCATCATCCTACTGCAGGAATCCTGATTCCAGAAGCGTGGTTCCAACATTTTCTCTCTGGCTCTGGGATGCAAAATTTGCTATAATGGGAGGATTTCTTCTCACACATACTATGACAAAGACAGCACGGAAAATAGACATACAGAGTTTTGCTGCAGGGGTTATTACTGCTTCCATAACATTTCTTCTCCCTATCCTGCTCCTTCCGAACACCCGTGCGACGTACATGGGACCAATCCCGTACGATTATCCCACCTACGACGTTGATATGGATGGTGTCACTGATATGTACGATACGAGCTTTGAAGCGATGTCTTCTCCTGAAGTGGATGCCAGTACCTCTGTGGGTGGAGAGTACTCTTCTGAGCAGTACCAGATCGATGATTACACAGGGGTCAATGCTAGCGTAGATGCAGCAGCTGTTTCTTCGGAATCGTTCCAGGAGAGCGCTGTGGGAAGTGCCGGGGAGAACACCACTTCGTCCAGCGTTGTGTCTACGTCTGCTGCCGATATTTGTGCAGACGGGATAGATAATGACGGCGACAGTGATATCGATGGTCTGGATGCGGATTGTGATAGGGGTACTTCCAGTATTTCTTCCGTCAGTGTCAGTGAAAACTGCGGCGATGGCATAGACAATGACGGGGATGGGGATTCAGATGGTCTTGACTCTGACTGTATGTAGGAACAGAGCAGGAGAGTCATACAATGCTCGCGAGGCAATGGCGAATGTGCCATTGCCCCCCTTTTTCCCACAGGAACAGAGGATTGGTTCCATCCGTTCATTGACAGGTGGTCTGAACATTTTATAGTGATTCTGTATTTTCTCTGTTTTGTATACGATACTATGTTCTTATGGCTGAGATGGGAGCACCAGGGTTGGCTGAGGTTCGGTTCGGGGATCTCGCTCAGACCCTCGGCCAGGAGGAGGTACCCACAGCAACATCCCGTGTCTCTTCGAGAATGGGAGCGAATGGACATCAGGCTGAAGCTGTCCAGAAATTGCGGACTGTCTTCTGCCATATTCCCGGTGCACCGGAAGCGCTCGATGATCTTGCGGCGCATGGTTCAGAGGTCGGGGATACCGATGCCCTGGTTGATGATGCTGTGAACCGGTTGCTCACACTTCCTGTCATCCAGAAGATCATCGGGGATCAGCGCTTGCGTCTGGTTGCCATTGTGCATAGTGCGCTCGGTGGTTTGCGGATTGCCGGAAGTGGCGCACTCAATACTGTGGTTCTTGCGGATACGGGGCATGAGCGGTATGGACTCTTGGACCCGCTCGGGACAGGTGCTTTCGGGTATGTGGCGGGTGTGGAACTCAGCGAAGACCTCCCGTCCCCTCAAGGAAAATCTCCCAATGGAAAGCCGGAGTACGCTGTGAAAATACTCATCAGCCCGGGTGATGCAGGATCGGCCGCCTTCCAGCGTTTCTGGGCGGAGAGGCTTGCGCTCGTTGCTGCGCACTGCGGCGTACCGCGGGTCTATGGGGACGGGGTGACGGCGGAAGGGAGGCCCTATTTCCTCATGCAACGCATCCGGGGGATGGATTTTGCGTCTGTGCTGGATGCCGTCAAACATTCTCTGGAGCAGGGCGATTCCAAGGAGGTACGTTGGCCTTCCCAGTGGATGTACCTGGCCATCGCTTCCATGTGCAGGACCATGCACGAAATCCACCATCCTGAGGGGGCAAAGGAGATTGTTGCGGACCCTGCACGCCTGAGTGCGCTGAAAGATACGGTTGGCGGAGAGAAGGGGCAGCCTGTCGGCGTCATTCACCGCGATCTGAAACCGAGCAATGTGCGCATCGATGAGAAAGGGCGGGTGTTCATCCTCGACTTCGGACTCGGCCATACCGAGGATGGGGGTGAGACCCGTCTCACGCACACGGGGCAGGTGATGGGTACGCCGCATTATATGGCCCCGGAGCAGATTCGGGATTCGAAGCGCAACACGACGACGAAGTGCGATGTCTACTCTCTTGGCTGCATGGCATTCGAGCTGCTTACCGGCGTTCCGCCCTTCGTTCACAAAGAAGGGATGATGGAAGTTATGACAGCTCACCAGCATGAGTATCCGAATTTCGATCTCATCCGGAATTCAAAAGCACGGCGGATTGTGATGCGTATGATGCACAAGGATCCTTCTTCGCGTCCGGAATTGGGTACCGTTGCCTCCGATTTCCATGCACTCTTCCTCTCGGGGGCATCCGAAGAGGAGCGGAAACAGTATGCGCGCTTCCTCTCCCTTCCGCATGCGGAACGCAGGCTCCCGGTGCCGGGAGAATTCCAGTCGCTCTCCCGTCCGTCCGATGGGAGTTCCGGTGCAACAGGCAGTGTGGTGAATCCGGATTTGGATTTCACACAGTCTCTGGCGATGCATGGAGGAGATCTCCCACCGGATACTAATCAGATTATGCCGGAGGTGTATGTGATCGGCAGAGGGGGGAAACCCGTGAAGCTCACGCGGTCCGTGAGATTTCAGCGATGGATGGGAAAACATTCATTCATCACGGCGGGGACTGCTGCCGCGTTCCTAGCGGCGGTGCTCACCGCTCTGGGCGTGCATTACTCCGGCCGCAAACCCGGAGCTGCGGAGAACGGCGCTTCCGTGGAACGTCTGCCCGGTTCTTCTGTCAGTCTCGACATCGACGACAGTGGGCGGGTAATAGCTATTGCTATCTTTGAGGAATCCCCCGTGCAGATCCCTGCAGGGGATATCGATACCGTGAGGGCTGGAGGAGCGACTTCCGGTGCCTTGTTCCGCATTGGCGCCGATCAATTGCTCACTGCACTCAGGGGTCAGGATCCCTCCCTGCTTCCGGAGCGGATGCGCAGCGGGGGATCGACTGTCGGCATGCTCCTTCTGGGAGCGTCTCAGGAGGCAGGTACCGTGCCATCGGAGAAGGTGGTGTACGTCGGTGGCGAGGAGAAGGCGTTCTTCGTGGATGACGGTTCCGGCCGCGTCCGTCTGTACACCAATAACCCGACACTGCTCCGGGCGAGATCCGGCGAGTGCGCAGGCTGGGGAGGGCTGGAGAAGGCGTATGACGATCCGACGTTCTGTGCAGTCGTCGGGGCGTTTCCGGAGGTGGATGCGGAGGAGGGGGAACTCCTGAATTCCCAGGGGAAGCCAAGCAATTCTGTCACAACGGTAAACGGACAAGTCCGGGTGTTCCGCGAGCAGGTCGGCAAGCGCCAGCCACAAGTCACTCTGTCCACGGAGTGAGCAGGTCCAGGATGCGCTCTGCGATTTCTTCGGCACGGTCGCGGTGCACCGCGTGTCTCGTGCCTTCGAATTCGTGCAACTCGCTGTTGGGGATTTCGTGGCACATCAGTTTTGCATCTTTGTAGGGAGTCATGCTGTCTTCGGTACCCCAGTAAATATCTGTGGGGATGGCAATGTGCCTGAGCAGGGGGCGGAGGTCTTCCCTCGTCACTTCGATGAGCGTCTGGCGCATGACGGGTGATGCTTTCTCATAGTCGTGCACACGGATGAGTGTGTAGAGCATTTTCTTCCCGAGCGGTTTCAGGTGCCTGCATCCCGGGAGGGAGAGGAGCATTTTGCCGCTCTTTGCGAGTGTGAGGCCGATGATGCGTTTGATGTGGCGCGGGCGCCGGATGCCTGCTGCGGCACAGAGGAAGAGGTGCTCGATCGGCAGGGTCTTCCTGGCAGCCAGCTTGATGCTGATGCGTCCTCCGTGAGAGTGCCCGAGCAGGAAAAGCGGTCCTTCTGCGCGCTCACGGATGTACTGCTCTGCCCAGTCAGCGTAGTCATCCACGGCCCAAGGTTCTGCGGGTTCCGGCTCTCCTCCGAATCCCGGTAAATTCGGTGTGAGAATGTTCATGGTCACTCCTTCCAAGGCCTTGCGCAGTTCGGTGAATGATTCCGCCGAACCGCCCCAGCCGTGCAGGCAGACCAATGTAGGTTTCACAGTCGCATTCATAGGAGATCGGGTGAAGTGGAACCAGTCAGCCGCACTTGCGGCTTCCGGTTCACGGCGACGCCGTGCAGGCAGACCAATGTAGGTTTCACAGTCGCATTCATAGGAGATCGGGTGAAGTGGAACCAGTCAGCCGCACTTGCGGCTTCCGGTTCACGGCGACGCCGTGCAGGCAGACGAGTGTTGGCTTCTGCATAGCCGTAGCATGCAGCGCGCCACTCGCTGCCGCAAGGGATGTTGCCCTGATGCTTTTCTGCTAGACTCTGCGCATGCGCAAGTTCTGTGTGCTCTTCTGCTCGGCCGCAGCGCTTCTTCTCTCTGCTTGTTCTCAGGAAGAAAGCACGCTCCGTGTGTCTCAGATTCTCATTGGTTCGGGGACGAATGAATCGGAGGAGATTGTAGTCTACAAAGACAGCTTCCTCCCGTCCGACAAGACGTTCTATGCTCATGTATTCACGGAAGGGTTTTCCGAGCCGGAAGAAGTTACAGGTGCGTGGTGGTATGTCCCGCAAGACCGCAAGATATTCGAGACATCTGTGGAAGTGACTCCGCAGTATCCGGTAGCCAAATTTGTGCTCACCAACACTACTGAGCGCTGGGCTGCCGGCGAGTACCTCTTCACCGTGTTCCGTGGTGAGAAGCAGCTTGGGGAGAAGAGCATTTCGGTTCTGGAGAGAGGGGAATAGGGGGCGAAAACTTGATTTTTTCTGAAACAGTGTCCTTTTTTCCGCGTTTTACACATCGCACTTCTCTTTCCCATGGAGCATTCCGCTCTCTTCTCTCACAGGCTCCCGTGTTCCCCGTTCAAGTTTGCGTGGTTCGTCAGCCGTGTCCACGGAGGGTGGGCTGCAGGAGCCATCATTGCCGTGCTCGCGGGTGAATCCCTGGATCAGGCTCTCGTTGTGCTCCTGAAACTGGTGATCGATGCGGCAACGACAGCCGCGGAAACGGGTTTCCGGGACACGGGTGCCATGTGGCTCTTCGGGATACTCTTCCCTGCCACGTACCTGCTGAATGAGAACATGTGGCGGGTGAGCGGTTTCTGCGGCATGCGCTGGATTACGGGTGTGCGCGCTACTGTGTACAGGGTTCTTTTCTCCTACCTCACCGAGCACAGCAGTGCGTACTTCAACGAACGTTTCGCAGGTGCACTCACGAATAAGATCAGCAATGCATCGCGCGGAACGGGTGATATTCTCTCCTCTTTCCTGTGGGAATTCCTCCCCCTGCTTGTGGGATTTGCTCTGAGTTTTGTGATTGCTGCTGTTGCAGATTGGAGGTTGGGCGTTTTTCTCGGGGGATGGATTATTCTTTTTTTGCTCATCAATGTGTTTCTTGTTCTCCGGAAACACCCGTACTCCTATGCGGTTGCGGAGAGTGCGTCGATCCTCAAAGGCAAGATGGTCGACACCACCGCGAACATTTCCGCGGTGCACCAGAGCGGCACACACGAGTTCGAGCGTTCGTACGTCGACAGCTACATAGAGGCCTTCCGCAGTGCAGACCTGAAAAACTGGTGGCTCTCGGAGTGGATTCTCTTCACCAACGGCGTGCTCATCGCACTCTTCATTGCGGGCATGTTTCTGGTTGCACTGTTTCTCCTCAGCAGGGGGGCTATCACGATCGGCACGGTGGTGATGATCGTCACCATCGTGCTCAACATCGTGCGCGGGCTCTTTTTCATCGGGCACAAGATGACGGATTTCATGGATAACTACGGGCAGGTGCGTGAGGGGTTGGGGGAGCTGCTGCTCCCGCACGATATTGTGGACGAGCCTGGGGCTTCACAGCTCTCGGTTGCGTGTGGAGAGGTGGAGTTCCGAGATGTGCATTTCAGCTACGGGCACAAGACTGTCTTTGATCATCTCTCCCTCACCATCCGTGCAGGGGAGAAGGTGGGACTCGTCGGGATAAGCGGTGCAGGGAAGACCACGCTTGTGAATATTCTCCTGCGACAGTACGAACTGGATGAGGGTGGTGTCTCCATCGACGGACAGAATATCCGGCAGGTGACCCGTGAGAGTTTGCGCAAGGCGGTTGCCATGGTTCCACAGGATGTTTCCCTGTTCCACAGGACCATTTGGGAAAACATCCGTTACGGGCGCCTGGAAGCGACGGATGAGGAGGTTGTTCATGCGGCGAAGCTCGCGCAGGCAAATGATTTCATCCTGGAGCTGCCGGGTGCGTACGACACGTACGTCGGGGAGCGCGGCATCAAACTCTCTGGCGGACAGCGCCAGCGCAT
>Ga0209542_10012298_pt1 | contig 15004 bp, 19 predicted proteins | sample RifCSPhighO2_01_FD_184028 | JGI IMG/M metagenome (GOLD analysis project Ga0209542, IMG submission 184028) | Soil microbial communities from Rifle, Colorado - Rifle CSP2_plank highO2_0.1 (SPAdes) (version 2) | ecosystem: Environmental > Terrestrial > Deep subsurface > Rock core/Sediment ...
ATGCTCCCGCTTAAAGATTGGCAGGACGCTTATCCCGGCAATAATCCAGTTGAATCAGAAAGAGGCCTTTCGGATTTTAAGCGGGCGATTGAGGAAAATTTGAAAAGGAGCCTGCCCGTGCAGGCTGGTTCTGTGGATAGTGAGACTTAACTAAATCTTTTAGACGTAGTATTATAAATACATGAGAAAAGTCTCTCCAACGCATATTTGGGGTCCGGTTCTTATTCTTGGCGCTGTCGCGGTTTCGGGAGTTTTATTTTTTTCTCTCGGAAAATCGGGCGAAGCGGCTTTGAATTCTAAATTTATAGAAAAAGTTGGCGAAGGCTTTATAGCCCCCGCTTGCGGTTCTTCGGGCGTGACCGGCAGCGAATTTATTTGCAATGTGGATGGTACCGTTACCGCGAGAATTCATTGGTACCCGACCGAGAATTTTTATAAAACAGAATGCTCCGATGGTATTGATAATAATGGTGGTGGAACCATAGACATGGATGACAGTGGGTGTTTGTCGCCGCAGGACATTAGCGAAGGTGCTATCGGATTCCAACAGGCCCAATGTTCTGATGGCATTGATAACGATGGCGATGGTTTAATGGATTACCCGGCAGACCCCGGATGTATAAACGGACCGGGCTACAATTTTGAAACCGCAAAAATGCCGCAATGTTCCGATGGAATTGATAATGGTGATGGCGATTTCAGAATAGACATGGATGACAGTCAGTGTACGCGGCCGGATGACAATAGCGAAAAGCAGTCCGGATTCCAACCGGGCGAATGTTTCGATGGAATTGATAATGACGACAATTTATTGACGGATTATCCGGACGACCCGGGATGCAGTTCCGCTATAGATCCGAATGAATGGAACCCAATTAGCTGGTGCAAATATGTGAATTTTTTTGATGATAATTTAAATGTTTATGTTGGACTGGGCACCCCATGCTATTTGGGCGCGACCGAAGGTTTCCTATGGCCGCCTGTTCCGCAAAATTTCACGCAAGAGTATCGGGTTTACGCTTCTTCTGACCCGACTGCCAGCGGCGGCCATCTCTTTAACGAAGACTACCCACCAGACGGTATCGTGTCTTTTACGGCTCCGAGTTGCGTTGCGCCAATTGCTGTTAATTTGAGGAGCCAAATACCGGATAGGGCGGGCGCTTCCGTAGTTGGTAATCTTATTTCCGGGAACAGCATTCAATTCGCCGGCGTAATAAGAAATACCACAAATAATGATTCCGCGCCGTCAACCGCAAGAATTTGTATTGATAGCAGTGAGGACGATTGTTACGACTACGGTATCGGCTCGCTTGGGGATTTTCCTATAGGTGTCTTAAACAGCACGGTGAATAGCGGATATTCCGCGAATCTTCTTTCTGCGCCATGGACTCTTCCCGCGGGCGCAGGCTGGCACGCATATTATCTTTGCGCTGACGTAACTAATACAAATAATGAATGTGCTCCGGGAAGTCCTCCGTGCGCTCAAGACAGCGCTACTGATAACTGCGTTTCCTATTCTTTCCGGGCCTTCCAATGCGGTAACGGAGTGGACGATGGGGACCCGGAAGACACTTTGGCGGATTGCGCGGATCCGGGATGCCATTCGGATGGGAATGCCGGAAATCCTGCTACCTGCACCGTGATAGAGCAGACCACTGATGACGAAGAAGGCGCATGGATATGTTCGGATGGATCGGATAACGATAATGACGGTTATTGTGATTGGAATGGATGTCTTGCGTCAGATGGTGTTACATGGTTGCCCCGAGAATCTGTTTGTCCCAATCCTCAGACAAATACGGAGACCACTCAATGTCAGGATGAAGATATTTTTGGCAATAAAATTGATAATGATGATGACGGCGTACCCAATGAATCTGACGCAGGCTGCCACACCGATGGGAATCCGAATAATCCGGCTACCTACGACCCAAACGACAACGATGAGCGCGATCAGACCTTCAGGGAGATTTTCCTGCCGTTTACGCGACCATTTGCTTCGCTTCTCGGGTTTTGATAAAATTACTTTCATGGAAAACGAAAATAGGAGTATTAAAAAAGTGGCGGATGTCGCCGACAATAAAATGCTTATTCCAGGAGCGATTATTGTGGCGGGCTTTATTATTGCGGGAGCGGTAGTTTACACAGGGCTTCCGAATGGAAATTCCGCAATCCAGACTCCGCCCGCGGAAGAACCGGGCCAGCCTTCGGCAGCGGCAGTTGGAGAAGTTCTTAAAATAAAAGAAGAGGATTTTGTACAGGGCAATAGGTCCGCGAAAGTTGTTATTGTTGAATACGGAGATTTTCAATGTCCGTTTTGCGGGAAATTTGCCAAAGAAACAAAGCCTCAAATTTACGATAATTACGTAAAGACTGGAAAGGCGGCTTTTATCTGGCGGGATTTTGCTTTTTTGGGGGAAGAATCTTTCAGGGCGTCAGAAGCCGCGCGTTGCGCGGGAGAGCAGGGGAAATTTTGGGAGTATCATGACAAACTTTTTGCGAACCAGAACGGGGAAAACGAAGGAGCGTTTGCTGACGCGAATCTGAAAAAATTTGCCGAAGATTTGCAATTGGATACCGCGAAATTTAATCTTTGTTTTGCTTCCGGAAAATATAAGGCTGCAATTGGAGCATCCACAGAAGGAGGTCGCCGGGCCGGCGTAAGAGGCACCCCCGCGACATTTGTGGACGGGAAGTTTATTTCCGGAGCGGTGCCGTTCACTACTTTCAAGCAATTGATAGAAGAAGCGCTCAAAAAATAAATTGAAACATGTTTGACGTAATTATTATCGGCGGGGGCCCGGCAGGAGCGGCAGCAGCGGTTTATTTGGCAAGGAAACGCCTAAAGACCCTTTTAATTACGGAATCTTTCGGAGGTCAGTCCATTGTCTCGGACGATATACAAAATTGGATAGGAGAGCCGCATATTTCCGGATTTGATCTGGCGCAAAAAATGGAAGCTCACGTCCGCGCTTTTTCCGAAGTTATTGATATAAAAATCGCCGAGCGGGTCACAGAAATTAAATCTATAAGATGCTCATCCCAAGAGCGGATATGCGATTTTGAAGTAAAAACTGACCTGCCTACCGGACAGGCAGGCCAAGGCGCATACGAAGGCAAAGCCCTGATATTGGCAATGGGTGCGCGGCGCAGAAAACTGGATGTGCCCGGAGAAGAAAAATTCAACGGAAAAGGAATCGCGTATTGTTCAACTTGTGACGCTCCGCTATTTTCAGGCAAAAAAGTTGCGGTAATTGGAGGGGGGAACGCCGGACTTGAGGCAGTCGTAGACCTTTTTCCTTATGCCTCGGAAATTTATCTATTGCATCGCGGAGACGCATTAAAGGGAGACCCGGTTGAGCAGGAGGAAATTAAAAAAAATTCGAAACTTAAAAAAATCATACTTAATGCGGAGCCTGTGGAGATAGAAGGGGATAAATTCGTGTCAGGCATTAAATATAAAGATATAAAAACAGGCCAAATTGAAAGCTTACCTGTTGAAGGCGTTTTTGTGGAAATCGGCTCGGTTCCGAATACGGAAGCGGTTAAAGATTTAGTGGAGCTTGATAATTGGGGGCAAATCATCATTAATGCCAAGCACGCCTCAACTTCGCATCCGGGGATTTTCGCGGCCGGCGATATTACCGACGATCCCTATAAGCAAAACAACATCTCCGCGGGCGACGGTGTCCGCGCGGCTTTGGCAGCATATAGCTATATTTTAAAGCGCGAAAAACAGCCTCCGGCCGCCGGCTAATCACTTGGCAACCGGGTTGCCAAGTGCTAAGTTATTTGTATGAGAAAAATCCGTTTCGTAAATGGAGAGTTTTATCATATTTACAACCGTGGTGTAGATAAGCGATCTGTATTTTTGGATCAATATGATTTTGAGCGTTTTTTACAAAGCATGCGAGAATTTAATAATCAAAAACCAATAGGCAGTTTATTTGAAAATTCTTTTCGAGATAAAGTCCAACTTAGCAACCGAGTTGTTAAGTTGGTTGACGTTGTAGCATATTGCTTAAACCCAAATCATTATCATTTGATACTGTCGCAGCGCATTGAAAATGGCATAAGCGAATTCATGCATAGATTAGGTACTGGCTTTACCCAATCTTTTAATTTCAAATATCAAAGGAGCGGCAGTCTTTTTCAGGGTAAATTTAAGGCCACCCATATTGATTCTAACAATTATCTTTTGCACCTAAGTGCTTACGTGAATTTAAACAATAAAGCTCATCGCATAAAAAGCGAATCATTTAGATCAAGCTGGAATGAATATACAGATGGCAAAGGAGGCGGGTGCACTAAGGCAATTATATTGGAACAATTTAAGAAGCCCAGTGAATATAAGGAATTTGCAGAAAGTGCTATTAAAGATATTTTAGAGCGCAAGAAAATGTATGAAGAGGTGAAAGAGATGTTGTTCGAAGAGTAATAGCTACTTAGCAACTCGGTTGCCAAGTGGAATGAAAAGCCGATGGCGGATTCTCACCGAACATTGGTTGTCAGATGTATTTGTGCTATAATATTTTTTATGAAGCATTCATTGTTAATATTAAGGATTTTGCGATGGATTTCCGGCTTGTTTTTAATGTTTGATTTACTTTCAGTTCTTAATATTTTTATCACAGATAAATATTTGCCCATTGGATTACGTTTTATGTTTTTCCAATTGTCAGTGTTTTTTTACAAATCAACTTTGTTTCTTGAACCGTTTATAAAACAAATTTGTGTACAGACAACAACGGAGTATATGCCTGAGTGTCTCGTTTTATTCCCGAGTGTAATATTTTATTTTATAATTTTTATTATTATTCATTTTATTTATAAATTTTTTCAGAAAAAATATGACAAAAATAGCAATTAACGGGTTCGGGCGGATTGGTAGGTCGTTTTTTAAGGCGGCGTTCGTGGCGGGAGATTTTGACATCGTTGCAATCAATGACCTGACCGACCCGAAAAATTTAGCTTATCTTTTAAAATACGACACTGTTTATAATCGGTATCCGAAGGAGGTAAAAGCAGGAGCTGATTTTATTGAAGTGGAAGGCAAAAAAGTAAAAGTTTACGCGGAGAAAGACCCGTCAAAACTTCCATGGAAAGATCTGGGCGTTGATATCGTGATAGAATCCACTGGATTTTTTACGGATGGCGGAAAAGCAAATGTGCATCTGGCTGCCGGCGCGAAACACGTTGTCATTTCTGCTCCGGCGACTGGGGATGTGACTACCGCGCTTATCGGAGTAAACGACGACCGTTTCGGAAAATGCGGGCCGATAACCGCGAATGCTTCTTGTACTACGAATTCGGTGGCTCCAGCAGTTCAGATGATTTTAGATAATTTTGGAATAAAAAAAGCGGTGATGACCACCGTGCACGGATATACCGCGACGCAAAAATTGGTGGACGGACCGGACCCGAAAGATTACCGGCGGGGGAGGGCAGCCGCCATGAACATTGTTCCCTCAACAACCGGTGCCGCGGAAGCGGTTATCCAGGTTATCCCGGAGCTCAAGGGGAAGTTCCAGGCGGAATCAATCCGCGTTCCGGTAATCACCGGTTCAATCAGTATTATTTCTATGCTCACGGATAAAAAAACGGCCATTGAAGAAGTAAACGAAGTTTTGAGAAAAGAGGCAAAAAGCGAACGCTGGGCGAAAAGCGTAAAAATCGTTGAAGACCCGGTTGTGGTGACGGATATCGTGGGGGAGCCCTACGGCGCGGTTATTGATCTGACTCTAACGCAGGTTTTGGACGGCGACTTCGTGAAAGTTTTTTCGTGGTATGACAACGAATCCGGCTACACGGCGACTTTGGTTGAGCATGTGCGTAGGATTGCGAATAAAATATGAAAATATATATAGGTTCGGATCACGCGGGGTATGAGCTGAAGAAAAAAGTAGATGAATATCTGCGAGAGTTGGGGCACGAAGTTGAGGATAAAGGGGCAATGACGTATAACCCTGATGACGATTATCCGGATTTTATCCGCCCGGTGGCGGAGGCCGTTGCGAAGGATGTGGCAAAAAATCCTTCAACGGCTCTTGGAGCAAGCCGAGGCATTGTAATTGGAGGCTCTGGGCAAGGGGAGGCGATTTGCGCGAATAGAACCCCGGGAGTGCGGGCGACCGTATTTTACGGAGGGCGCCTGCCATATGAGCCGGCGGATATAAAAGGAAAGGAAAGCTTCAATCCGTTTGAGATGGTTGTTCTTTCGCGTACTCACAACGACGCAAACGTTTTGTCTTTAGCCGCAAGATTCCTTCTGGAAGAGGAAGCTAAAAAAGCCATAAAAATTTGGCTGGAAACCCCGTTTGAAGGCGGACGCCATGTCCGGAGAATCCAAAAACTGGATTCAGTCCAAAAAATCTGATACCATCTTTTCGCTTTCCTCGCGGCTACGAAGCGTAGCCCTCGGGGTTGCTGCTGCAAAACCCGCTCAAAGATGTATCAGATTTTTTGTATAGCGTAACGATTTATGATATATATTACTATATGCCGAAATTTGTTTTTGTAATCGGAGGCGTGATGTCAGGTATAGGAAAGGGGATAACCACCGCGTCTATAGCGCGGATTTTAAAATCCAAAGGGTTCAATGTTACCTGCGTAAAAATAGACCCATATCTCAATGTGGATGCCGGTACGATGAACCCCGTGGAGCACGGGGAAGTTTTTGTTACGGAGGACGGAATGGAAACGGATCAGGACATCGGAAATTACGAAAGATTTCTTGATGAAAATATTTTGTCGGCGAATTATATGACGACGGGTTCCGTGTATCTCTCGGTCATCAACCGGGAACGCGCGCTTGAATACGGCGGAAAATGCGTGGAAACCGTTCCTCATATACCGGAGGAGGTGATAAGAAGACTTACTTTGGCAGGCAAAAAAGCGAAAGCGGATTTTGTTCTGGTTGAGGTGGGAGGCACGGTCGGCGAATATCAGAATTTAGTATATCTGGAAGCGGCCAGAATGATGCATTTGAAGGACTCGAAAAGCGTTCTCTTTGTTTTGGTAAGCTACCTACCCGTCCCCAAGCAGATAGGCGAGATGAAAACAAAGCCGACGCAGTATGCCGTGCACGCTTTGAACGCGGCCGGGATCCAGCCTGATTTTATCGTTGCGCGTTCGGAAATTACTTTGGACGAACCGAGGAAAAACAAGCTTTCCGTTTTTTGCAACGTGGGCCCCGGAGACATCATCGCCGCGCCGGATGTAAGCAATATTTATGAAGTTCCGTTGAATTTTGAAAGAGAAAAATTAGGATTAAAAATTTTGAAGAAACTGGGGCTCCAGCCTAGAAAAAAAGATCTGGCGAATTGGGCGAAAATGGTGAAAAGGTCCCAAAACGCGAAAAAAGAGATATCAATAGGGATAGTCGGAAAATATTTTGGAACGGGAGCGTTTACGCTTCCCGATTCGTATATTTCGGTGATTGAATCAATAAAGCACGCGGCCTGGAGTTTCGGGGTGAAGCCGAAAATTTTATGGCTTGATTCCGAATCTTACGAACGGAATTCCGGGAAGATGGCGCGCGAGTTAGGATCTTTGGACGGCGTTATCATCCCCGGAGGATTCGGGAAGCGCGGAGTTGAGGGAAAGATAAAGGCGATTGAATACGCCAGAAAAAATAAAAAACCCCTTTTGGGGCTTTGCTACGGGATGCAGCTGGCAGTTGTTGAATTTGCGAGGCACGTAGCCGGAATGCACGGCGCGAATACCACGGAAGTTGTTCCAAGGACAAAATATCCGGTAATTGATCTTATGGCAGAGCAGAAAGAAAAAGTTTTCGGGAAGCGTTTGGGCGGTACAATGCGTTTGGGCGCCTACGCTTGCCGGCTTATTGAAGGCACAAAAGCAAGGACCGCGTACGGGGCGCGTACGGTGTACGAGCGCCACCGCCACCGCTATGAATTTAATTCCGCCTTAAGGCAAATTTTGGAATCCAAAGGGCTGGTTGTTTCGGGGGTAAATCCGGAAAGCAATCTGGTTGAAATTATTGAGCTGAAAGACCACCCGTTCTTCGTAGGCACGCAATTTCATCCCGAACTCAAATCGCGCCCGCTTAATCCGCATCCTTTGTTTCGCGAATTCATTCGCGCTATAATAAAGACTAATGCCAAAGGCAAAGCTAAAAGCGGAAAAAGCTGAAATAATCCCTTCAATCAACGTTTTAGATTTTGATGATTTAAAAAAACAGGTCAAAAAAGTTGAGCCCTATTCCAAATGGGCGCATATTGATGTGTCTGACGGGGTTTTTACGAAACACGTCAGCTGGCATGAGCCGAAGGACATGGTTGGTTTTAAGTCAAAGCTGAAATTTGAAATCCACCTGATGGTTGACCGGCCGGAGCGGGAAATTGAAGAATGGCTGATAAAGCCTGTGGATCGGGTCATTTTTCATCAGGAGGCGACCACAGAACACCGGCTTTTGATAAATAAAATCCGAGAAGCCGGAAAGGAAGTCGGTATGGCAATCCGCCCGGACACGCCGTGGCTTAAACTTTTTCCGTATTTAAACGATGTTGATATATTCCAGCTTCTCGCCGTTAACCCCGGCCACTCCGGGCAAGAATTTAATGAAGAAATTCTCCACAAAATCGGCCATTTACGCCATGTTTGTCCGGAGTGCACAATAGAAATTGACGGCGGGGTTAATAAAAGAGTGGCGCGGCATTGTATTGCCGAAGGCGCCAATCTCCTCGTTGCAGGCAGTTATTTATTTAAAGTGAAAAATACCCGCCGTGACTCGCCGGCGAGGCAGGTTAAAAAAGCGATTGAGGAGTTAAGAAATGTTTGAGTAAAGGAATTAAACAATGAGAAAAAGCATGATATATTATTGATTTTCAGGGATCTGTTTTCTTTTAGCTTTTAGTTTTTACCCCATCATTTTTGCATTGTTTCCAGGCGTTTTTGGGATAATTTTTTTGATTTTAGGAATTGTCAACAATGTTATGGAATATAAAGGCAAAGAGTTTTCTATTCTTAATAGAGATATAAAACATCCGATTAGAATAATTTTGCTGATTTTGTACGATTTTGTAGTTGCTGCTATAATAGCTTTATGCCGCACTTGCATGATGAGAAAGTAAAATTTTTGGAAGATAAGAAAGGACAAGAATTCCAAGACGAGATTTTTGGGAAAATGTCCGCGGATCAAAGGGTGGCTTTTGGTTCACGGCTTTGGCGTTTGGCAAAAACGTTAGATAGTGAGAAAATTGATTATGGAAGAAATAGACCCGCGTCATCTTCTCAAGAAAGTAGCCGAAATTCTTGAGATTCTGAAAATACCATATGCCATTACCGGCGGGATGGCTGTTTATATATGGGGCAGATGAGTTTTCCGGATTAAAACTTAAGCGCAGAATTCCTAAAATGATATTGAGCGAGAAAGTCTACTTTCTCTCGCCGGAAGATTTAATTTTAAGCAAATTGCTATGGTCCAAAGAGAGTGAGTCTGAACTGCAGTTAAAAGACATTGAATCTGTTTTGAAGTTTCAGAAAAAATTAGATTTAGAATACATTCGAAAATGGGCATTAGCACACGACACATTATCAGCTTTCGAAGAATTATTAAAAAAGCGATTGAGGAGTTAAGAAATGCATGAAAAGAATATGAATAATTTTACTTAGTTTAATAGGAGCTTATCTATTAATTGGAGTGCTACTAATAGTTGCCGGTATGTTAGGATCTGGACCATTTGGCTTTATGCAATATACGCCTAATTTTTCCGAAGTTATGGAGGCTCCTGCGGCAATACTTTTTTGGCCATTTATTTATCTTATTCATAATCTTATTTCACACTAGCGGTGGCGTTTAATGAATCATTCGCACGAAGACCCGACAAAAGTTGACACATTCAGGCGGGCAAGGAAAATAAAATTTTTGGAAGAAAAGCGAATACAGTAGAGGAGATCGATTGTGGATATTTTGAATTTATGCTACACTATTCTTATGGACAAAGCGCTTATAGAACAAAAAATTAAAGAAGTAGCTGCAAAAATAGTTAGGGAACATAAGCCCGAAAAGGTTATATTATTTGGTTCTTGGGCGTGGGGGCATCCGGGGCCGGATAGCGATGTGGATTTGTTTGTTGTGAAGGATGTGGGAAATACTAGGGAGCTTGCGCGTAAAATTGATGGCTCTATATTCCCAAGACCGTTTCCTATGGACTTGATTGTTTATAAACCCGATCAAGTTAAAAAAAGATTGGATATGGGAGATTTTTTTATCACAGATATCTTGAGTAAAGGAATAATTCTTTATGGAAGTTAAGGGTTATCAAGAGTGGTTTAATAAGGCTGAGGAAGATGAATTCGCCGGTAACGAGATACTAGATGGCGAAAGATTTCCCGCTCCGGCTTGTTTCCATTTCCAGCAAGTGGCCGAGAAATACTTGAAGGGATTTTTGATTTTTCACTCAAAGCCATTTGCAAAAGTACATGACCTCCTAGAATTGGAAACTTTACTGCAAAACCGTGAACCGGAAATTGTTGAGTTGCATTCTGATTTAGAAAAATTGAATAGATACTATGTTGAAACCCGCTACCCGGGCGATTATCCTGAATTTACTATCAAGGATTGCGAAGAAGCAAGAGAATCCGCCATGCGGATTAAAGAATTTGTATTAAACAAAATTAAAAAATAATGCCCCACCTGCACGAATCGAAAATTAAATTTCAGAAGTTTGATTTTGTTGACAAATATGCTAGTGTGGGATTATGACTAAATTGAGCGTACAATTGCCAGTTTCTGTGTTTAAAGAAGGCGAGCATTTTGTTGCTTATACGCCGGCTTTAGACTTATCAACTTCAGGCAAATCTTACGAACAAGTTATGGCTCGATTTAACGAAGCGGTTGCAATATTTTTTGAAGAATTAACTAAAAAAGCGACAGAGGAGTTAAGAAATATACATGCTTAAATGGAAAAATTTCCTAATATTTGAATTCATTTTCATGGTGCTTTTTCTTTCTAATTTTTATTGGGCGAAGTTGCTTGGTTGTCCCCCATTTTCATATACGGTAGGTGCACTAGAGTGTGAGGATATCATAAGTGCTTTTGAATCATTTGATTTGCTTTTATTCTTTTTAGCCAGTTTCTATGCTATAGTATTTATTATATTAAAAATTTATTACTACATTGGTTGGGAAAAAAATGCCACACTTACATGAATCAAAAATAAAGTTTCTTGAGGAAAAGGCGAATGCCATAAGGCAGTCTATTATTGAGATGCTGGTGGAAGCGGGGAGCGGACATACCGCCGGGCCTTTGGGGATGACCGATGTTTTTACCGCTTTTTATTTTCATATATTAAACCACGACCCCAAAAATCCACTTATGCCGGAGCGGGACCGCCTGGTGCTTTCCAACGGCCACATCTGCCCCGTGCAATACGCGGCGCTCGCGCACGCGGGATATTTTCCAATTGATGAATTGAAAACTTTGCGTAAATTTGGGACAAGGCTACAAGGGCATCCGCACCGCGGAGCGTTGCCGGGCGTTGAAGTAACATCCGGGCCGTTGGGCTCCGGCCTGGGACAGGCCGCGGGTATCGCGTATGGAGCTAGGATAGACATAGCCCATTCGACAGGCTCAGGGCAAGCAAAATTCCGGACATACTGCTTTATGGGCGACGGAGAACTTGATTGCGGGGTTATCTGGGAGGCCGCGATGTTTGCAGGCAAGAACAAACTCTCAAATCTTACGGGACTCATTGATCGCAATAATATCCAGATAGACGGCATGACGGAGGACATTATGCCCTTGGAGTCTTTGCGCGCGAAGCTTGAGGCGTTCAACTGGCACGTTCTGGAAGTTGACGGGCATAATTTTGAAGAAATTGTGAACGCAACCGAAGAAGCAAAAGCTATCTATGAAAAGCCGACTATGATTATCGCGCATACGATTCCCGGGAAAGGCGTAAAGGAAATTGAATTTGACTACAAATGGCACGGAATTCCGCCCAATAAAGAGCAGGCCGCTAAATTTTTGGCGGAGTTGCGTACTATGGGGGGCAAAGTAAAAAGCGAGCACCAATAAGGCGGATATGCTAATATAGTAATATGAGCGAATGGTCGTTTTTAGGTAGAGGCGGAACAATAGAGAAATTTTTGGAAAAACTGCAACAAGAAGCCTCTTTTTGGGTTTCTGAAGGCATTATTACGGAGGAGGCCAGACAAAAAATACTCGGAAGATACGGCGGAGAATATCTGGAGCGCGTTAAGGTTTCGCGCCAGGGGAGGCTTACGCAGATTATCGTAACTTTGGGAGCTATTTTAATCGGCGCCGGGGTGCTTCTTTTTATCAGCGCGAATTGGGACACAATACCGAAAGGTTTTAAGCTTTTGATTATTTTTTCTTCTATTGCCGTTGCTTATGGAGCCGGTCTTTGGTTGGAATCAATTCAATTTGAGCGTACCGGCCGAAGCCTTATTTTTCTCGGTTCAATTCTTTACGGCGCTGGGATAGCGCTTATCGCGCAGATTTATAATATTGAAGCCGGCAATGGCACAATTTTTCTTTTGTGGGGCGTGGGCGTGATACTCCCTGGCCTTGCTTTGGCCTCGGAGCTTTTGCTTTCTTTTAGCGCAGTGCTTTTTATCGCCTGGACTATTTTCGAAAGATTTGGGAATATTTTCTCTTCTTTTTTCGGTTTTGGGCAAAACGAAATTCTTTTGCATTGGGAATATTTTATTTCTTCCGCGATTTTATTTTTCGTTTCTTATTATTGGAAGAAGGGCAATCTTCTCGCTTTTAATTTGCTCGGCGTGATACTCTGGCTGGCGCTTGCTTTGACCACCTGGAATATCGGGCTTACCACGGTTCTGGCATTTTTCCTTGTTTTTGGGGCGTTCCTTTTGCTTAGTGCTTTTGCCCAGCTTTATATGGGGCTGGAACGGAATATGACTTTGCCTTACAGTTTTTTTGGGATAATCGGGATCATTTTTGCGAGCTACGCTTTTAGTTTCAATAGTATGCTCAATCAATATAGATATGAAGAACTTTCCAAAGTAGATACTTCTTATTGGATTTTACTCATATTTTTTGCCGCGGTGGCCGTATTGGGTGGAATTGCAATTTCTCTCGCTCCCCAGATGAATAAATTTTTCCGGTTCGGGTTTTTGGGGCTTACTCTGCTTATCATATTTACGTTTATGTTTCTGCTGTTTCCGGCGACACCGCAGTACACTCAAAGCGATTCTTATTACCGTTATGCCAATGTTTTAAATCCATACACTCTTCCCTGGAACATCGTTTCGGCTTTAGAAATTTTAGGGCTGATTTCTTTGGGATACGTTACCAATGAACGGAGGTACGTGAATTTAGGAACTTTATTTTTCGGCATTTTGGTAATGAGCAGGTACTTTGACGTATTCTCGCTTTACTTCGGCACATATGGTTCGTTTATGATTGGGGGGGCGCTTTTTATTGCGCTCGGCTTCGGCCTGGAAAGATTCCGCAGGAAGCTTCTTCAAAAATTATCGGCAAACAGCAATTTAAATGCCGTTGAATAAAGAAAAACTTTTTTTCATAGGTTCGGTTCTGGCGCAGTTTGCTGTGCTTGCCGGGATGATCTTCTTTTACCAGTCTATCGTTATCGGAGGCACGGAAGTTATTTTAAAAACAGTGCCGGTTGATCCGCGGGATATTTTGCGCGGGCAATACGTTGCTTTGAGATACGATATTTCAACGCTGGATTTAACATTGTATCCGTACGGGAAAAGTATAACGCCGAATAATGTAATTTACGTTAAGCTTGCCGGCGGAAGCGGAAATATTTGGCAAGCCGCAGGGACGTCCCTTGAAAAGCCGGTGAGCGGTGTGTTTATAAAAGGAACAGTCGTGAATATATCCGGTTCCATGGTGAATATAAAATACGGTATTGAAAGTTATTTTGCCGATCCCGAGCGCGCAGTGGCGTTGGAAAGGGAGGCGCGAAGAGGCGTTTTGTTGATGCGAGTTGTGGTTGACGACGATGGCAATGGCGTTGTGCGCGGGGTTTTTGAAGGAAATGGCGCGTCTTCACTTGGTCTTGGCAACCCGCAAGCGCGGTCGCGCGACGCAAAAAGACTCTCTGATATTGCTCAATACAGGGTTGCGCTTGAGTTTTATTTTGACCAAAATAGTTCGTATCCGGAAAGTTTGCAAGATATAAGCCCCCATATATCAAGCTTGCCTCGGGATCCGGCAACCGGTATGAATTATTATTACCAATTTTGCGGGCCGAATAGTTATCATCTGGGTGCTGATCTGGAGGATCAGACAAATACTACTTTGCAATCGGACAAAGATATTGCGATGCTTTGTCCAGAAGATAAAGTACACGGAGCGGATAATTTGTCGTGCGATGGCATAACACCAGGTAAGTTTTGCTATGACGTCGCTGAAGGTGAACCTACTGTAGTACCGGCATCCGCTTTACCTCCTAAAGTCACCGTGACCTTTCCAAACGCCGCTCAAATATTTATAGTAAATCAAGGCGTCAGCATAAGATGGAATGCGCAAGGCCTCTCTGCGGGCGCGAAATTTCAGGTGGCTGTTTTGGACGAGGCCACAAAGAAGGTTGTTATATCTTGGGATTTGGACGGAAGCAGAAGAAATCATGATGTTTCTCTGGTTTCGGTCACTTTTCCGCCAAATAAATTTTATCGGGCTAAAGTTTCATTAAAAGATTCCGCAGGGAAAATAATTTCATCCGATGAATCAGACAAAGCTTTCGGAATATCTCAGTAATTTTTACGCGGCCCTTGTAAGAGCCTGGAAAGGGCTAGACCCGGAAAGCAAAGTATACTTGCTGATATTCTTTTTTTTCGCCGCGGCTATCGCGAGTATTATTTACAAAACCGCTATTGATACTTATGTAGTAGACGAGGAGAACAGCCGCCCTTATTTCCGCATGTTGAGAACGGAGCCGCCTGCGGACAAAGAAACGGGGCGATTTTAATGCTATAATAAGAAAATGAAATTTTTTAATTTTGAAGGTAAAAAAGAGGAAATAT
>Ga0209542_10012299_pt1 | contig 15002 bp, 15 predicted proteins | sample RifCSPhighO2_01_FD_184028 | JGI IMG/M metagenome (GOLD analysis project Ga0209542, IMG submission 184028) | Soil microbial communities from Rifle, Colorado - Rifle CSP2_plank highO2_0.1 (SPAdes) (version 2) | ecosystem: Environmental > Terrestrial > Deep subsurface > Rock core/Sediment ...
ATCTCTTTTTTACGAACCGAGCACGCGCACGCGGTTTTCTTTCGAGTCGGCGATGCTGAAATTGGGCGGCGGAGTAATCACTACCGAAAACGCCGGCGAGTTTTCTTCGGCGGCAAAAGGCGAAACGCTTGAGGATTCCATCAGCGTCATTAATCATTACGCGGACGTGATAGTGCTCCGGCATCCGGAAAAAGGCGCGTCGGCGCGGGCGGCCTCGGTTTCAGATATCCCGGTGCTGAATGCCGGCGACGGATCCGGCCAGCATCCGACACAGGCGCTCCTTGACATTTACACTATCAAAAAGGAAATAGGCAGAATAGACGGCGTGAGCATAGCTTTCGTCGGGGATTTGAAACACGGCAGAACGGTCAGGTCGCTGTCATACCTTTTGGGCAAATATAAAAACGTGCGCGTATTTTTTATTTCGCCGAAAGGTTTGCGGATAGGCGACGACATTAAAGAATATATTAGCAAACAAAAAATTTCTTATGAAGAAACGGAAACGTGGGACAAAGCGCTTCCGCGCGTGGATGTTTTGTATCAGACCAGAATTCAGGAAGAACGCTTCAAGAATCCCTCTGAATACAAAAAGTATAAAGGCGCGTATGTTCTGACGATGAAAGAAGTTAATAAAATGAAAAATGGGGCGATAGTTATGCACCCCCTGCCGCGCGTGGATGAAATCGCGACAGAGGTTGATAGGTCCGAAAAGGCGGTCTATTTCAAGCAGGCGAAATACGGTCTTCTTATAAGAATGGCGCTTTTGAAAGAAATTTTGGGGAGCTAGACCGATTTTGCGCAAGACAACGCTGCCGTCTACGTTATTTTTACGTTTTCCACAGCCGCTTCGTCGTGGCGGATTTGGACGCTTTCCGGAATCGTTTCAACCTTATCGTTTTTGAGAAGAGTCAGCGCGGCAACGGCGGCTGTCGCGACAGCGGCAATGCCGCCAACCCCAACGCCCCATCTTCCGCCCATATATTCTCCGATAAGTCCGATAATCGGTCCGCCGATAGGCGTGGAGCCGATCATTGCCATTCCCCACAAAGCCATAACGCGACCCCGCATTTCAGGAACACTTTCCAGCTGAAGCATCGTATTTCCCAAAGATAGAACGTTAATGGAGAAGAATCCGACCATCGCCATGCCCATTGTTGCAAGAATAAGCGTTGGCATAAGCGACACGGCGATTAAACTCGCGCCGAAGAGCATCGCGAATATTATAAGGTGACGCGGCGCCACCTTGTGGCGTCCGGCGGAAAAAAGTCCGCCTACGACTGAACCAGCTCCGAGCGCCGACATAAGCGCCGCGTAACTCGCCGCGTCTCCGTTAAAAGTTTGTTTGGCGAGAATCGGAAGGCTTATTTGGAATTCGTACGCGAAAGTGCCGATGAACGCCATCATACTGAGCGTGTTTCTGATAATTGGGGACGACATAACGTACCGGAATCCTTCTTTCAGTTCGCCGGATTTTTTTCGGCGCGGCGCGGCAGAACGCAATTCTTTGCCGTTCATTCTGAATAGCATTACTATGGTCGCTATGTACGAAAGAGCGTTCAGTAAAAAGCAAAACGCGATTCCGACGCCTGCGATAAGAATTCCGCCGATTGACGGACCGACTACGCGCGCCAGATTATTGGCGGTAGCGTTAAGGCTTACGGCATTTTTTACATGGGTACTGCCTACCAATTCGGATACGAATGCCTGCCGCGCTGGGTCGTCGAAAATTCTCACGATGCCGAGACACATGGCGAAAATATAGACCATCCAAATCTGAATCGCGCCGCTGAAAACCAAAATACTTATGCCAAGCGCGAGCAATCCGGACGCCGACTGCGTGTAGTATAGAATTCCGCGCTTATTGAAACGGTCCGCGATAAGTCCGCCCCAAGGACCGGCGATGAGCATAGGCAAAAATTGTAGCGCGACAACCGAGCCCAATTGAGCGCCCGAATGAGTCAGTTGGAGCACCAGCCATCCCTGGGCTACGGTTTGCATCCACGTGCCGGACATGGAAATGGACTGACCGATAAAATATAGGCGATAGTTCCTGATTTTAAGGGAAGAAAATGTTTTGTGGCCGAATTTTTTTATCCCATCCATAATATATTTATTAGGATACTTTATTTACTTGGTAATACGCAACAATTTACGGCGTGTTGAAACAATTGCGCGATTTGATATTATTTCATCAATAGCCATATGTTTTCTTTTTCCGCCCAAGGCGGATCCGCCTCTGGCGGAAAACAAAAAATAGAAAAAATACTCGCGGGAATAGACATCTCTGTTGACGGCGCCAGAGATTGGGACATTCAGGTTCATGATGACCGCTTGTACAGGCGCGTTATTACCCATGGCTCAATCGGACTCGGAGAATCATATATGGACGGCTGGTGGGATTGCCGGGAACTTGATGAATTTTTCGCAAAGGTTTTGGGCGCGCAACTCGACAGAAAAGTCGGTCCGAAATGGAAACTGGCTCCGCTGGTGGCACAAAATATTTTTTTTAATATGCAGTCTGTTTCGCGGGCATTTCAGGTGGGGGAACGGCATTACGATACCGGCAACGACCTTTATAAGGCAATGCTTGATAATCGGATGGTTTACACTTGCGGATATTGGAATACGCCGGCAGGCGAAGCGGCAACGCTTGACGAAGCGCAAAAGAACAAACTTGACCTGGTTTGCAGAAAGCTGGGCTTGCGTTCGGGGCAAAAAATTCTTGACATAGGTTGCGGATGGGGAAGTTTCGCGAAATTCGCGGCGGAAAAGTACGGCGTGTCGGTTGTCGGAGTAACGGTATCAAAGGAACAGGTATCTTTGGGAGAAAAAATGTGCAATGGCTTGCCCGTTGAGATAAAACTTCAGGATTACAGGAAGATAGAGGGAAAGTTCGACCATATAGTTTCGCTCGGGATGTTCGAGCATGTCGGATACAAGAACTATCGTACTTATATGGAGGTGGCTGCAAGAAGTCTTAAAAACGGCGGATTATTTCTGCTTCATACAATCGGCAGGAATACTTCCGTGCGCGGTAGCGACCAATGGATAAAAAAATACATTTTTCCCAACGGAATGATGCCGTCAATGAAACAAATAAGTTCGGCCATAGAAGGAATTTTCGTGATGGAAGACTGGCATAGTTTCGGCGCGGACTACGACAAGACGCTTATGGCATGGCATAAAAATTTTGAATCACGCTGGGACGAACTCAAGCCAAAATATGATGAGCGCTTCAGGAGAATGTGGAATTATTATTTACTCGCTTGCGCCGGCGCGTTCCGCGCCAGAAAACTGCAGTTGTGGCAGATAGTGCTTTCGAAAAACGGAATTTCAGGAGGATACAAATCAATACGGTAAAATGCCTTTAAAATAAATTTAAGGTACAATAAAAAGCAATGTATTTTTATTTGATTTCTGCAACCATCCTTCTTGTTACAGGGATAGCTTTGGAAATAATATTCAGGGAGCATCTTTTCAAACACCTAAAAGCCAGAATATTTTGGGCGCTGATATACCTCGCGATAGGAACAATATGGGATGTTTATGCGCTCGCCGAACAACATTGGATATTTACAGGCAAAGGCATCTTGGGTTTATATATCGGAATAATCCCACTTGAAGAATTTCTCTGGTATTTGATTGTGCCGTATTTCTGTCTTACGGTTTACAAAACAGCACACGTAATTTTAGACAAACGGCGCATTTTATATCGCTAACATGGAACTCAGCATAGTTATACTTTTTATTGTCGTTGGGTTATTCCTTGAAATAAAGCATAGGGTGCATCTTTATCATTCGTGGCGGGAAAGATTTTTTGTGTCGTTTGGATGTTTTATTTTTCTTATTGGATGGGAACTTATCAACCATTTTTATTTCGACGCATGGTATTATCCCGGAACTGGGATAATTGGAGTGTTTTGGTTCGGTCTTCCCCTGGAGTTATATCTTTTCTTCTTTACTGCTCCCTATTTCTCGTTTGTGGTCTATGAACTCATACATCGAGAAGTCGACAAAAATTAGATTTACTTAATTGCAGCCGTAATGAAGTCAAATGATTCCGAAGGCGTTAACCGTAAAAAATCTCCGCAAGGTCTACAAAAACGGCGTCGAGGCGCTGAAAGAAGTTTCTCTTGAAATAGAAGAAGGAGATTTTTTCGCGTTTCTTGGGCCGAACGGCGCCGGAAAAACAACTTTAATCGGAATAGTTTCCGGCCTTGTCGTAAAAACTTCCGGCGAAGTAAAAGTTTTCGGCAAAAGCATTGACAACGAACCGCAGGCCGCGAAGATATCAATCGGCGTTGTTCCGCAGGAAGTCAATTTCAATTTTTTTGAGAAAGTTATAGATATCGTCGTGAACCAGGCGGGTTATTATGGCGTGCCGCGGAAAATCGCGTTTGAGCGCGCGGAAAAAGAGCTGAAACAGCTCGACCTTTGGAGTAAAAAAAACCAGCCGGGACGGATGCTTTCGGGCGGAATGAAGAGGCGATTGATGATAGCGCGAGCGTTGATTCACCAGCCGAAGCTTTTGATTTTGGACGAGCCGACTGCGGGAGTGGACATTGAGCTCCGCCACGGTATGTGGAAATTCCTGACCGAACTTTCGCGTAGCGGCGTGACGATTCTTCTTACTACCCATTATCTGGAAGAAGCGGAACAACTTTGCAAAAATCTCGCCATTATAAATAACGGGGAAATCATTGAGCAAGGCCCGATGAAAACTTTGCTTTCCAAGCTGGACAAGGAAACTTTTATTTTCAACCTGCGCGGTTCGGCGGAAACGCAATCTTTGGGAAGTTTCCGGGAGCCATATGTTGCGCATCTTCAAGATTCGCATACGCTTGAAATGACTATGCCGCAAGGCGCGTCTCTGAATGGATTTTTCAAAGAACTGGACGAAAAGAAAATTGAAATAGTCAGTATGCGCAATAAATCAAACCGGCTCGAGGAACTTTTTCTGTCGCTTACGAGAAAAGATGAAACGGATATATAAAACAAAACTATGAGTTTAAACAAAATTTCATTTTATACAATTGTGCGGAAAGAAGTCGTCCGCTTTATGCGCATCTGGCCGCAGACGCTTCTTCCGGCGGTAGTGACGACCGTTCTCTATTTTATTATTTTCGGGCAGTTCATCGGCTCGCAGATTAAACCCATCGAAGGATTCACGTATATGCAATTCATCGTGCCCGGGCTCATTATGATGTCTTTGATAAACAGCGCTTTTTCGAACGTAGTTTCTTCCTTTTTCGGCGCGAAGTTTTCAAAAAATATAGAAGAGTTGATAATTTCTCCGACGCCGAATTACATAATTATCGCCGGATACGTGACGGGCGGGGTAATCCGCGCGGCGCTCGTAAGCGCGATAGTTTTCGGAATCTCGCTTTTCTTCACGAGCATCGCAGTACAGCACGTTTTTATGGGGATACTTTTCGCGTTCCTCGCCGCCGTGCTTTTCTCGCTCGCGGGATTGCTCAACGCCATTTTCGCCAAAAATTTTGACGACATTTCAATTTTCCCAACATTCGTTCTGACGCCGCTGATTTATCTCGGCGGAGTTTTCTACTCCATACAAATGCTTCCGCCTTTCTGGAGCGGAATATCGCAGTTCAACCCGATTCTCTACATGATAAACGGGTTCCGTTACAGTTTTTTGGGGATTACGGATGTCAGCCCCGCGCTAAGCGTGGGAATTCTTCTGGTCTTTATAGCGCTCTTAACCGCCATTAACTTGCGGCTTTTGGCGCGCTGCACTGGGATGAAAAGTTGACTTTGGAATGGATTTAAGATACTATTAAGTTCAACATGAGAACTAAAAATATAGAACTGGAACTTAATCAGGTTAAAACGTCCATTGCCGATTTTTTGGAATCTTATAACAAAAGCGTTCCGGTCAGTTTTCCTCGCGCGTCAATCAAAATATTGAAACAATTTCAAGAGTTGCATCCCATACTTTTTAAGAGTGGCGACGAATGGTCAATTGACAGGCACCGCAAAAGAGTTATGGATTGGATTCCCTCGCACACAGAGAATTCGTAGCTCATTGTGATTTTTTTCGGGCGTTTGTTTATAATGGTTATATGAAAAACGCCATCTTAAAACGAGCCGTTATAAACGCACTGGCAACAGCCGTTTATGTTATTGTAATTGCGTCATTTTTGTTTTACGCGCCTAAATTCTTCGGGCCAGACAGAGGCGATAGCGTGCTCGTTCCCATTGTTATGCTTCTCTTATTGGTTTTCTCGGCGGCGTTTACGGGATCGCTTATATTCGGCCAGCCGGTTCTTTGGTACCTGGACGGGAAAAAAGGAGAATCGCTTTCTCTTATTATTTATACCCTCGGAGTTTTTCTAGTAATCACAATTTTAGCGTTGCTGGCGCTATATTTTGTAGTTTAACCTGTACCGTTTTTAATAAATTCAATATACTTAAACAATGGATAAAAAATCACTTGAAGAAATAGCGGCGCGAATGCTGGCGCCAGGGAAGGGAATTTTAGCGGCGGACGAGAGCACGGGTACCGCAAATAAGCGTTTCGCCGCGCTCGGCATTCCGCAAGATGAAGAAACGCGCAGGAATTGGCGCGAGCTTTTGGTAACTTCACCGGAAGTCGCAAGCGGCCTTAGCGGGGTTATTTTGTACGATGAAACAATACGACAGAAAACATATGACGGAGTACCGTTTCCGGAACTTCTTTCAAAACTCGGAATTATCCCCGGCATCAAAGTTGATAAAGGCACCGTTGACCTGGAGAATTTTCCAGGAGAAAAAGTGACCGAAGGGTTGGACGGACTCACGGCGCGGCTTACCGAATATTTCACTCTCGGCGCTCGTTTCACTAAATGGCGGGCGGTTATAAAAATTGATAGCGGCATACCGACACAGGAATGTATTGATATGAATGCTTATATTCTGGCGCGATACGCGGCGCTTTCGCAGGAAGCGGGACTGGTGCCGATTGTCGAGCCGGAGGTTCTGATTGACGGCAATCACACGCTTGCTCAATCGGAGACAACACTTACGCAAACACTAACCTCGGTTTTCACGGCGCTTAAAAAATACCGCGTGCATATTCCGGGAGTTATTTTGAAAAGCAGTATGGCGCTACCGGGAAAGGAATCGGGTATCAAAGCAACTCCACAGGAAGTTGCCGAAGCCACTCTTCGCGCGCTGAATGTTTCGGTGCCGCAGGAATTGCCAGGCGTGGTTTTCCTTTCCGGCGGGCAGACTCCGATTGAGGCGACTGAAAATCTCAATGCTATGGTACAAGCAGGAAGCTATCCGAAGCGACTAACTTTTTCTTATTCACGCGCTTTGCAAGGGCCCGCAATGGAAGCATGGGCCGGCAAAGATGAAAACAAAACGAAAGCGCAGGAAATTTTTGCGACAAGGGTCAAAGAAACGGCGCTCGCGAGCGAAGGTAAATATGTCGCTTAAATACGTTTGTCATCCTGAACGAGGTGAAGGATCTCATCCGTCTTTGCGAGCGAAGCGAAGCAATCTCTATTTTGGAGATTGCCGTGCTCCTGTCGGAGCTCGCAATGACAAAAAATTAAGTATCACCAAACCATGATCGAAACAGCAATTGAAGCCGCAAAAAAAGGCGGAGAGATAGCTCTTAAATATTTTGAGACCGAACTTGAGCACGAAATAAAAGACGATAAAAGTTTTGTGACCAAAGCCGACAAAGAAACAGAGTCGGCAATTTTGGAAGTTCTTAAGACGAAATTCCCAGACCATTCTTTTCTCGCGGAAGAAACAGGGGAATCGGGGAACAAATCGGAATATACGTGGGTCATCGACCCCATTGACGGCACGGCCAATTTTGTAAACGGACTACCGCTCTGGGCGATTTCCATCGGGCTCGTAAAAAATGGCGAAGCAATTCTTGCAGTGGTTTACAATCCTCTCATAAACCTTCTTGTTTACGCCGAAAAAGGAAAGGGGCTTTGGTGCAATGGAGCCCGTTCGCGCGTTTCGGCGCAGGAAAAAGACAAGGCAATGATTACTGCCGGCGTTGGGAGAGCTCCCGGTGTAAAGGATAAGCTCACCGCCTTTTTAAAAGAAAGTCCTAATCATATAAAAACTTACAGGTATATCGGTTCGGCTGCGCTTGAGCTTGCTATTCTTGCCCGTGGAGGCACAGAAGCATTTATAGCTTTCGGGAACTCAAAATGGGACTACGCGGCCGGAACGCTTCTGGTTCAGGAAGGCGGAGGAAAAATCACCGACTTTAAAGGCAATCTATGGAACTTGGAAGAAAATTATTTTATCGCCTCAAACGGCGTTGTTCATAATGAAATTTTAGAAATAATACGCGCGGCAGGCATCGTTGAATAAGGCATAATAAAATGAATAATCATAAATTCAGCCGGTTCGCTCCGGTCGCGCTTCGTTTCGGATTGTCCGCCGTTTATCTTTGGTTCGGAATTTCTCAAATTACGGACGCGGACTCATGGACTGTCTGGGTGCCGAACTGGGCTGTTTCCATTTCGGGCATGAACCAGACGACGATTGTTCTTATGAACGGCTGGCTTGAAACAATCGCAGGAATTTTGCTCGCGGCAGGATTTTTAACAAGATGGGTCGCGCTTATTTTGATGGTTCATATGTTCGTGCTTGTTTTTGAAATTGGACTGAATGACATCGGCGTCCGTGATTTCGGCCTTGCCATGGCAACGCTTTCGCTTTTCCTTTTTGGCAAAGACGATTACTCGCTTGATTCGCGGATATAAGTTTCGCGATGCGCGTTTATCGGAGTCGGTCGGGTGGCTATTTTCGTTTTCTGCTATTATTCCATTAATTGGCATGCAGGACACTAAGCAAAAATCTGTTGGGAAAAAGGACGTTCTCCGGTATTACATACGCGAAACACGGCGTTATCCGTGGGTTTTTTGGTTTGCGTTTCTAACCAGCGCCGGCGTTCAGGTCGCGGAATTGGCAGCGCCGCTATATCTTAAGCAATTTTTTGACATACTGGCCGTTTATACTCCGTCTCCGGAAACTGTCCGCAAGCTACTTATTCTCGTCGGTATTTTCGGGCTGGTTTCTTTTTTCGGATGGGTTATGCGCCGGACGCAGGCATACAGTCTTAGCTATCTTGAGTCGCGCGTGATAGCGGACCTCTACTCGTCTGCGTTTGATTATCTCATAAAGCATTCACATCATTTTTTCATTTCCCGTTTTGCCGGAACTCTGACGCGGCGCGTAAGTAAGTTCGCTATGGCTTACGAAGTCATTATGGATAGCATAATGTTCCAGTTTTTCCCGGTAGCGCTCTTTGCCATAGGTGCGGTCGTTTTTGTATTTTTGCGAAATAATATTCTCGGCATAGCGCTCGGTATTTGGGTGATTCTTTTCATTTTTTTCCAGCTTGTTGCGGCAAGGCTGAGGCAGCCCCTTCGCGTTGCGCGCACAGAAGCAGACAGCAGGGCAGTCGGGGCTATCGCTGATGCCATTTCGAACCAGAACACAATAGCTCTTTTTTCTGGGAGCAATCACGAAGGCAATATTTTCCGTAGAGTTATAGGTTACTGGAGGGCTGCCACGATACGCGTATGGAGGGCGGACGAACTCATCTGGTCGTTTTTTGGAATATTCACGCTTGGAATAAACGTGGGATTACTTTACGGCGCGGTAATATTTTGGCAAAAAGGTCTTTTGACAATCGGCGATTTCGTTCTAATACAAAGCTATCTTATGGTTCTTTTCAACAGATTGGTCAGTATGAACCGGGAACTGCGGAGATTTTACGACAGCTTTGCCGATGCCATTGAGATGGTTGAAATTCTTGAAATGCCGCACGGAATTAGTGATATTCCTGACGCCAAGCCTCTTAAAACAGACGATTGCGAAATAACCTTCAAAAACGTCAGTTTCTATTTCAATGAAGGCAGGCCGGTTTTGGAGGATTTCAATCTGACGATAAAAGGAAAAGAAAAGCTGGCTTTGGTCGGACCCTCCGGCGCAGGAAAGACAACGGTGACAAACCTGCTTCTCCGTCTATACGACGTGCAACGCGGCTCAATCGAAATAGACGGACAAAATATAGCCGCGGTTACGCAGGAAAGTTTGCGTGATGCCATAGCTTTCGTGCCGCAGGAGCCGATTCTTTTCCATCGCACGCTTATGGAAAATATCCGTTACGGACGGCGCGAGGCGAGCGACGAAGAAGTATTCGCGGCGGCAAAAAAAGCGCACTGCCATGAATTCATTTCAGCAATGCCTGAAGGTTATCGGACATTCGTAGGAGAACGTGGCGTAAGATTATCCGGCGGCGAACGTCAACGCGTGGCCATCGCCAGGGCGATTCTGAAAGGCGCTCCGATACTTTTGCTCGATGAGGCGACCTCCAGCCTGGATTCCGAGTCGGAAGCCCTTATTCAGGACGCGCTTCATAATCTCATGGAGGGCAAGACGGTTGTTGTTATCGCGCATCGTCTTTCTACGATTATGAAGATGGATAGAATAATCGTCATCGAAAACGGAAAGGTTTTGGCAGAGGGAAGCCACCGCGAGCTTCTCGGGAAAGGGGGTCTATACAAAAAACTTTGGAGTATTCAAGCCGGCAGTTTCGCGGACAGCGAACCAGTTATTGAAAACCAGGAAAACCCGGATGAGAATCCATTGGAAGAACTTGATAAAAGTTCTGAATAAAAATAAACCTAAAGTTTGTGACCCGCCGTCCACAGGGATACAATAGATTTATATGATGTTTGCGTTATCCAGGCGCTTCCGAGTCCGCGCCCGATATATCTCAAAGCGGACAACAACGAGCATTTTTATATGAGAACAGGGAATATTTCCACGGCTTTAAAATTGAGCGAGATAGAATCATATTCCCGCTCGCGGTGGCCCGAAAAGAGTCGGTTGACAAATTTTAAACCCAATTGTTATCTTAACCACCTGACGCTATTCATAATGATTTCTGAATCTATATTAAGTTCGGGCTTGTCCCCATTAGTGTGGTTATAGCTAAAAATATAAGTATCGCTACCATTTCTTACCCAAACTTGATCTTCGGCGTATGAGATGTTGGGATTGTAAAAAACTGCTTTATAACCAACTATATTATCAATAGAAATCTCTTTAACTTCTGAATAATCATACTCGAGACTCTCTTTTAGGCTTTCTCTTGGCAACGGCGCTCCCATATTTATTTTATCTAAACTTGTATAATACTCGACTGTAAAAATACCATTCATTTTAGAATCCACAACGCGGAAACCGTTATGTAATCCATCTGGGTACTCAACCCCCTCTATAATAGTCATCAATGGTGGGTATTGAATCGACAGGCCATATTTATCATTTCTATATGTAATCCAATAGGTTTTCTCATTGTATGCACCAATATTGTTTTGCGATTGTGAAATTGGCGAAGCATAAAAGTTAGGGACTACTGTAAAATAATAATAAATGTATACGGCTTGAACACCGGCCATTATTATGCTTCCGGTCGCCAAAAACGCTATCGCCGTCCTGCGCGAAACTTTGCCTAGGGCTGTTTTTTCAGAAAGCATTTTTACAATAAGTGCGGCGAGAAATAAAATCGCCCCAACGAACTGCAGAGGAAATAGCCACAGCAAATTAATGTGAGCCGTCAAAAGCGATAATTGTACAACGCTCGACGGGATAAGAAAATTAAATCCAGAGAGGTCAACTGGAACAATCCAGTCCGTTATCTGAGAAAGCAAGGTTACTCCCGGGAATCTTACTAGAAGCCACAAAAAAACAGAAATGGTCGCAGCGATAAAACCTATTTTCCATATTGACGCTTCGTTCGACGAAATTTTCTTCACGCCGTCTTTTACGCCAGAATAAACGACCACCCACATTGCAAGAAAAACAAGCGGGTACCCGACAAAAACCCAATAGCGAGGATCAATATCTCTGATAATTGAGACGTAGATAAGACCGAATGCGAGAAACGCCCCAAGATATCTTAAAAAAATTTGCAAGGCCAAAACGCCTATAGGTCTCAGGATTTTCATTTAGGTTATTATACAACGGATTTTATTATTGAAGTTATACACATGTTTTCTTGAGTGTTTTCGACGTGATACAATAATAATTATGGCAGAACCAAAAGGAGATCCGTCGCTGGATAATGAAGGAGGTTTGAGCCCAGGCGAGAAAAGCATACTTGATATGAATTTCGCAAAGTGCATGCTTAACGTTGATGCAGGAAGCAGCCTTTTTTCCATATCGATGCGTGCTCACTTGGGAGGACTTGAGAAGATTGCGTCTATTCAAACGTACGAAGAGTACTTCCGTGAAAAGGCATCTGACTATCAAAATCCTGAAGCCTATTACAACTATGTAATGAGCAAAAGCGACCCCGCGTTAGTCCAGGAATGGAATTCAAAAATCCGTGCTTTTAATGATGACCTGGAACGCATAAAACAGGAAAAAGATGAGCAAAAAGCGCAATCTTTTTATGATGAAATGATAGAGTTTATAAGAAAACCAAAAGGTTAGTTTATATATTTTCCTTATATCCCTTATTCGCACGAATAAGGGATATAAGGAAGCATTATGCAAAACTCTGAAACTAAAATTTGTCAGAACTGCAAAGAGTTATTCACTATCGAGCCCGACGATTTTTCTTTTTATGAAAAACTAAATGTTCCGCCGCCAACTTTCTGTCCCGATTGCCGTCAGCAGCGTCGCCTGGCCTGGCGGAACGACATCATTCTGTCGTCAAGAAACTGTACCCTTTGCAATAAGCCGATAGTTTCGATTTATGCTCCGGACAGCGGCATGACGGCTTACTGCCAAAAATGCTGGTGGGGTGATGGCTGGGAACCGAAAGAATACAGGCAGGATTACGACCCGTCAAAATCTTTTTTCGAGCAGTTTATTGAGCTCCAGCGCAGAGTTCCGGCTTTAACAATGGTAAACGATAATGAAATCAGAAGTATTAACTCCGAGTACACTCACGATTTTTCTCTTGGTAAAAATTGTTATATGACTTTTGTCGCTTGGAAGCTCGAAGATTGCCTCTATAATTACTACGCCATTAATTGTAAAGAAGTTGTTGATGCCCTGTATAGCATGGGGGATTGCGAACTTACATACGAAACCGTCTACACGGAAAAATGCTACGGATGCAAGTATGTTTATTATTCAGGGCTGCTTTCCAATTGTTCTTTTGTGTACGATTGCAGAGATTGTACGGATTGTTTTATGTGCGTCGGATTGCGCCACAAACGATACTGTTTCAAAAACAAGCAATATACGAAAGAAGAGTACGAAAAAATACTTGAGGAATACCGGCTCGATACTTACAGTGGCGTGGAGCGTGCCAAAGAGGAATTCAAATCGATTTATTATTCAAGCCCCCGCAGGTTTGCCAGTTTGAGAAACTGCGTCAATTGTACCGGCGACGGGCTTACAAACAGTAAAAATTCCAAATTCTGCTTCAATGTCCAGCGGCTAGAAAACGATAAATGGGTGGAAAATTCCGATGGCCCGATTGACAGTTACGATTTAAGCACAGGCGGCGAATCAAGTTTTTGTTATGAAGGGATTACTACTGACAATTCCTATCACGTTCGTTTTGCTATTTTTACGTGGAAAAGCAGTGAGGTTGATTATGCCGACGGATGCCATTCGTCAAAATATCTTTTCGGATGCTGCGGACTGAAAAAAGCGGAATACTGCATTTTGAATAAGCAATACACGAAAGAAAAATACGAAAAGTTGCGGACGCGGATAATTGAAGATATGAATGCCAGGCCGTATGTTGATAAAAAGGGAAACGAATACAAATATGGAGAATTTTTTCCGGCTGAACTTTCCTATTTCAGATATAACGAGAGCGCGGCACAAGATTATTTTCCGCTCAAAAAAGACGAGGTCAAGGAGCGGGGCTGGCAGTGGCAAGACCATTTTCAGATGACTACGGGAAAGGAAACAATGAAGATGGAAGATATACCGGAAAGCATAAATGACACTCCGGATTCAATAACCAATGCAGTGCTTGCTTGTGTTGAGTGCGGCCGGAATTACAAAATCGTCCCTGCGGAATTAAAGTTTTACCGCAAAGTGAAAATTCCTCTGCCAAGGCACTGTTTTTACTGCAGACACCGCGCCCGTTTCGCATTAAGCAATCTTCATAAACTATGGCACAGGAATTGTATGTGTAATTCGCAAATGACAAACAGCATAGAGCAAATGGCATATAGGAATACTGCGGAACATCCACACGGCAACGGAGCTTGCCCCAATGAATTCGAAACGTCTTACGCGCCCTACAGACCGGAAATTGTTTACTGCGAACAATGCTATCAGGCGGAAGTAGTATAATAAGAAAAAGCGTAGAATAAAATTATATTTTCTACATCTATTTTCTTATTCGCGCCTGCCCCGTAGTGGGCTATGCCCTACTACTGGGGCGGATAAGAAAGTGTGAGAACATTAAAGATATTAAGAAAAGATGACAAACAAAAAAGACACGTCCTGGAAAAAAGTTGCCGGTTGGTATGATAAAACAGTCAAGGAAGAAGAATCATACCAAAACAAAGTGATTTTACCGAATCTTTCGAGGTGGTTTCAGGATTTGAAAGGGAAAAAAGTCATTGATGTTGGTTGCGGACAGGGATTTTTCTCGTGCCTTTTGGCTGAAAAGGGAGCAGCGGTTACCGGCGTTGACTCCGCCGGCTCGCTTATTCAAATTGCCAAAAGCGAAAATAAACATATTAAATTCGTAAAAGCCGACGCGCACAATCTTTCTTTCGCCAAAGCGGGGGAATTCGATGTAGCTTTGTGCGTTTTATCGCTTCAGAATATGGAAAACCTGAAAGCGGTGCTCGGAGAAATTTCGAGAGTTCTAAAGCCGAACAGCAGATTGGTCGCCGTTTTGAATCATCCCGCTTTCCGCATACCGCAAAATTCTTCATGGGGATTCGACGAGAAAAGTAAAACACAATACAGGAGAATTGATTCGTATTTGTCGCCTGCGAAAATAAAAATAGATATGCATCCGAGCGAAAAAATAA
>Ga0209542_10012302_pt1 | contig 15001 bp, 10 predicted proteins | sample RifCSPhighO2_01_FD_184028 | JGI IMG/M metagenome (GOLD analysis project Ga0209542, IMG submission 184028) | Soil microbial communities from Rifle, Colorado - Rifle CSP2_plank highO2_0.1 (SPAdes) (version 2) | ecosystem: Environmental > Terrestrial > Deep subsurface > Rock core/Sediment ...
TGTAAGGCTCGCCTCGCGCGCACCCGCGATTTTCCGGCGCAGATTCTCAAGTTCTTCTGCAAGTGCCTCTTCTTCTTTCTGTACTCGCTCAAGAGATACGGAGAGTGCGACGACTTGTCGTCGCACTTCTTCATTCGTATCCGGCGCTGAACCCGATAAACCCTCAATAAACGACACTATCTGCTTGCGGATGTCGGCGAGTTTGCGCTTGATGCTTCCCACATCATCCTCACGCTCAAGCTCGGCAATCGCTCCATCCAGTTCGCGCACGAATCCCCGCACATGCGGAACCGGTATGATCGCCTCCACTGTAATGTTATTTGCCTCAAGAGCTCCTTCTGCGCGGCCAAGTTCGCGCGTAAGCCGTTCACTCTCGCGCCGCGCTTCTTGTATCTTCGTCTCACGTTCGGACAACTTCGTCTGCAATTCGGAAAGTACCAATCCCCCTGCGTCTCCACGTTTGTTACGCGTCTCTCCAACGTTCGCCATCAACTTCTTGAGTTCCACTTCGTGTTCGTGAGCCTCTCCAGAAAGTCGCGCATCTTCCTGCGTGAGCCATGCATGTTCGCGCGCAAGATAATCGAAAAGCTTTTCTGTAAGCTCTTCTTTGAGTTCGCGCGTTTTCTCTATCTTCTCTACTTGTCCGCGCAAGAAACGCAGATGGGGTGCGAGCTCCCTTCGGAGTGATTGCGTTTTTTCAATATTAATGGCGGTCTCAGTAAGCTTCCGCTCACTCTCCGCTTTTTTATGCTGATAGAGCTTCAGACCAAGCGCATCTTCCACCATCTCCCGCCTCTCCTTCGGTGATGCATTCAATATACGATCCGCCTCTCCCTGGGAAATGATTTGGTATCCTGAACCGCCGATATTTGCGCCTGCCAAAAGCCGTATGACATCCTTAAGACGCACCTGTGTTCCATTCAAAAGGTATTCGTTCTGTCCATCGCGATAAACGATGCGTTCAACAGCGACTTCTTTGAAGTCGAGATCAAGCAGTCGGCTCGAGTTATCAAACAAGACTTTCACGGCAGCGCGATTCATACGAGGCAAAGAGGGAGATCCACCCCAGATGAGATCTTCGCCTCGCTTCGAGCGCATGGATTTCATAGATTGTTCACCGAGGACAAAACGGAATGCTTCAGCCACATTCGATTTTCCGCTCCCGTTCGGCCCCACTATGGAAGCGATGGCAGAGCCAAACCGGAGTTCCGTTTTCTTCCCGAACGACTTAAATCCCGTGAGCTCGATTGATTTTAGATACATTACGAACAGCTTACAGCTTACGGCTTTCACCTGCCAGTGGACGGGTGCGCACAAACTCTGACAAAATACTGTTACAATATACAGAGGTCACTTTATGTACATATGTTCACTTATTGACCTATACAATGGCTCATAGAAGACCAGCAACTGAAACGCTGACATTGCTAAAGGTTGCAGCGCGAATATTTACTGGCTCCATACATTCACCTTCAGGCGTGGTATACGCCATTCTGAACGCTACAGATAAAGAAGAAACAATTTCTAATCGCGAAAAAATGAAAAGAAAGCTGCAGACGATGCGACGACAAGGTTATCTATCCAAGGATGGCGAACATTATGCGCTTTCGAAAATCGGTCTACATACGCTTGAGAAAGAGAGTTTGTGGACACTCTCCATCCCTACGCCGAAAAAGCATGATGGATTTTGGCGTCTTCTAGTCTTTGATATACCGAAAGAAAAATCGCGCGTCCGTATAGTCTTCGTACGACATTTACAAAATCTGGGTTTGCAATTTTATCAGCGATCCGTGTGGATATATCCATACTCTTTTGAAAGAGAGGTGAGGCAAGTGGCAAAAGAGTACGGACTATTGCCGCACATATCATTCATCACTGCAACGCAAATAGACAAGAAAGCCGAGCTTTGTAAAAAATTTCGAGTCTAATAGAAAATCCAAAAACAGTAGGTCAGTTTATGAACATATGTTCATAAACTGACGTGGGGTATCATGAGAGAAATATCGACATGCCACCATGCTTTGGTAGAGAGGGCATCTTTTGCTGCAGTTTATTTTCGCAGAGGCTATTACCATCCTTTGGCGGCGAGGGCTTTTTCGGCGGCAGATTGTTCTGCCTCCTGCTTGGAATGCCCTTCACCAGTCGCGATTTTTTCCTGACCGACATAGGCACCGACAACAAACCGCTTGTCGTGATCTGGGCCAGTCTGGTCTAAAAGCTGATAGTCTGGCGTTTTGCCGAACTTCTCCTGTGCTAACTCTTGAAAACGACTCTTGGCATCCTGCCAGAGACGCTTCGCGACCACTTCATCCGTTTTGTGAAAAAGCTGGTCTCCGATGAAGTTCTTAGCCGCCTCATAGCCCGAGTCAAGATAGATGGCACCTATAAGAGCCTCAAATGCATTCGCGAGAATTATTTGCCGCGCCCGACCAGTGTCTTTTGATTCTCCGCGTGAAAGGAGGAGAAAATCATTCATGTCCAGGCCTTTCGCGGCTTCTGAAATGCTCACGGTATTGACGAGAGCGGCACGGTACGCCGTGAGATCCCCTTCAGGATTTTCCGGATATTTTGCGTATAAGAACTCCGTCACAACAAGCTCCAAGACAGCGTCCCCTAGAAACTCTAATCGTTCGTTATGTTCAGCTCCTCGCCCAGAACGCGTTGAGGTGCGATTCTCATTAAGGTACGAACGGTGAGTAAACGCCTGTTCAAGCAGTCCTTTGTCGGTAAATATGTATCCTATCTTCGATTCGAAAACGGCAAAGTCAAACATACACCTATTACTTCCGTATTTTTTGAGCAAGTAAATTAATTGCCCGCGTCACCACCGGCAAAATGTCGTCATAAAAATTAAGATCTCCCACAGCGGCAAGCGGAAACCATTGCGCATCATCCAACCCGCCAGCTCTCTTAAGCATTAGGTCCTGAAAATCTGACGACGCGAGGTAGTATGTCGCGTGTCGGCGCTTCTTCCCTCCCGACTCGCTGTCGTTCGCGATATATTCATTCTCACCAAGCATCTCATCAATCGACACGTCGAGCCCCATCTCTTCTTTTGCTTTTCGCTTGACACCATCCTCCTGTGATTCTTCTTCTTGGAGACGACCCTTGGAAAGGGTCCAATGCCCGAAAATGTCGTGCACAAGCGCCAAATACACTTCACCTTTCTCACGAGCATACACAACAGCACCGACGAGCTCTTCAACCGGCATTTTGCCTCCATCCTTGGCATCTTTTTTGCGTGCGACGCCTTCGCTCTTACCCGGCTCTCCAAGCTCGACATACACAGCACCCAAAACGCCGTTTACAAAACGTCCGGAAGACGCACTCCCAAAGGTTTTCGCGAGTTCTATAGCTTCGTTGATGGCGACTTTCGCCGGCACTTGGGCACGGTCGGCATAGAGAAGTTCTGCGAGTCCAAGTCGCAATATGTTCCTGTCTATCGCCGATATCTTTTCAAGCGGCCACTCCGGCGCCGCCTTTACGATTACGCCGTCTATCTCCTTCTGTTTCGCGACTGCCATCGAAAGCAATTGAGCCATGAACGACATGTCACTTTCTCTCGCGCCAAACTCTTTTGAGTAGTCCGCCAGACGCGCCTCCCCTTCTGCGGTTGTCATCTTCTCTCCTGCCGCATCACGCTCGAAAAGAACCTGGAGGACGACGGAGCGAGCTAGGTGTCTGTTGGCCATAGGAATAGCTTACAGTATATGGCTTGTAGTCTGTAGCTGATTCCTGAACATACAAAGAGCAAGGGAACGGATTAAGGTTTACGTGCTCGGGCTGGGTTCTTTCTTTTTAGATTCAGTCTGTTGGCCAGACGCACGAAGGTCTTTCTCCTTTCGAGTAGCGCGACGCGCATCTCGCTTCGCGCGAGCCACAACATCGATGATGATATGACCGTTGTATTTGCCACACTCGGAGCACGCGCGGTGAGAAAGGCGGAGGGCGCCGCACTCGCACTTCGCGGCGCGCGTGTTGGCAAGTGCCGCGTGAGAGCGACGTTTTCCTGACTTTGAGCGATTCGCTCGCATTCTGACTACCATATATGTCGGGATTATACAGTTTTTTTGCCTATCAGCAAATTTTTACAGAACGTTGAGCGGTGAAGCGTGCAGAGGCCGAATTCTCGGATAGCGGCGCTATGCATACTTGTTCCATAGCCCTTATGCTTCTCGAAGCCATACTCCGGGAAACGCGACGCGAAACGCTTCATAAGCGCATCGCGCCGCACCTTTGCAACGACCGACGCGAGCGATATCAATGGCACGAGCGCGTCGCCATGAATTATGGTCTCCTGTTCATACTCACTTGGTGCACACAGAAGCCCATCTAGCAGTATGCGTACGTTTCTCGGCGAAGGTAGGTGTTCCTCATTGTAATCCGGCGCAAGAAAACGAACGCTTCCTGCAACAGCGCGCGAGACTGCTTTCGTTATACCGAATATATCGATATGTTTAGAGTTGGAAAAGCGAACACAAAAACGAATATCGCCCGCTTCTGCGCGAACGAGAACCTCTTTATATATTTCACTCCTTTTCTGCGGTGAGAGTTGTTTGGAATCTTTAACTCCAGGGAACGCTCGCAATACATCGAAATTTTCAGGAACCATCACTGCGCCAACTGCAACGGGCCCCGCCAGTGGCCCTCGACCCGCTTCGTCAATGCCGATAAGAAATTTCATCTAGCAATTATATCAAAATTGGGAGGGCCGCAGCAGCGTGCTACGGCCCTCGAATCAGCGTAGCTGACGCTCAGCGCGTCGGCTTCCTGTCATGGGCAGACCCATGATGCTCTGGCAGGGGGTTTCGGCGGTCCCTCCTCATTGGCCAGATTCTGGTCGGAGCCCAGACGAGAACGGGTTTCCTGGTCATTCGGGAACGACCGAGGAAGAGTCGGCCCGGTGGCAAGATCATCTTCCCGTCTCCAGTCATTGGGGTCGCCCAATGTTCGTCTGTTCGTCGGCGATGAGCACTGAGAGCTCATTACATTTCTCCCATATTTGTCGGATTCCGGCTCCGACGTTGCCGAAACACTGCCCATGCAGTGTTGGTCTAAGTGAAAGTCTATCAATTGCACCGAGCAGAAGTCAACGCTGTTCTTTGGTAAGTGTATAAAACCCGCACACTAACCTATGGCCTGTGTTTTATTGCACGCTCAGTTTTAGTCGCCGAAACATGATAATTCGATGACACGATATGTATGTACACAATCGCGGGAAACACGGTAGCAATGAAGCCATAGGTTAGTGTGCGGGAAAATCGCGATGATATACTTTCCTTTTATGAACGCGCATGATTTTGTCCATCTCCACACACATTCGCACTACTCCCTACTCGAAGCAATTCCGAAAGTATCAGAGCTTGTCGCGGCGGCAAAGGCCGACGGCCAAAAAGCGCTTGCCTTGACCGACAACGGCAACCTCTATGGCGCAATAGAGTTTTATAAAAAGTGCAGAACTGCCGGAATTAAGCCAATCATCGGTGTTGACTTTTTTGTGTCACCACGCACTCGACACGACAAAGAACATCGCGTGGATGAAGCAAAAGAACGTCTTGTGCTTCTTGCAAAAAATGAAGACGGTTACCGCAACCTCATCCAGCTTGTTTCAAAATCGCACCTTGAAGGTTTTTATTACCGTCCGCGCGTGGATCGTGAACTTTTGGAGACGCACCGAGACGGCCTTATTGCTATCCTCCCTTCTCACGCCGGAGAACACGCGCATTCCCTGCGACACAACGACCACGACCGCGCCGCCCAATCTCTCGATCGGTACAAACAACTTTATGAAGCAAGCGGCGGGTGTTTCGTGGAAATCACGCGTCACCCGGAAATAGAGGGCCACGAAAAGCGAATGCAAGAAATAGTGAAAGCCGCTCGGCAAGCTAACCTTCCCTTAGTCGCTGCGCACGATGTCTACTATTTGCAGCCCGAGGACTCGCTTGCCTGCGACCTCGTCAACAAAATACGAACCGCAGGAGTCCTCGAAAGAGATACGAACGCAGAGCCGCGTAATTTCTCCTTTCTTTCGCAGGCTAGAATCAACGAACTATTTTCCGATCTTCCCGAAGCGTTGGATAATACCATCCGCATCGCGGAAATGTGTGATATTGAATTGAAACTCGGTACATGGGTCTTCCCCGATTTCCCTATTCCCGAGGGTAGTTCTGCCGATGCAGAATTGCGCTCACTCGCCGAGAACGGCCTCCTCGAGCGCAATATGTCAAAGACACCGGAGGCAGAGACACGCCTAAACTATGAAATGTCTGTCATCACGGAAAAAGGCTACGCGTCATATTTTCTCGTCGTTGCCGATCTCCTGCGTCATGCGCGCGAAAAAGGAATCTTAACCAACACGCGTGGAAGCGCCGCCGGTTCCCTTGTCTCGTATGCAACCGGCATAACGACAGTGAACCCCCTCGAATACAATCTGCCATTCGAGCGATTCCTCAATCCCGAACGCCCCTCGCCGCCGGATATAGACATGGACCTCGCCGACAACCGTCGCGACGAGCTGATTGACTATGTGCGTCAAAAATATGGAGAGAACAAAGTGGCGCAGATAGGAACTTTCGGCACCATGATGGCGCGCGCCGCGGTACGCGATGTCGCACGCGCCTTGGGGCATCCATACAGTCTCGGCGACATAATCGCGAAACTCATTCCTTTCGGCAAGCAAGGTTTCCCCGTGACAATCGCAAACGCCATGAAGGAGACTCCGGAGCTTGCACAAGCATATAAAAATGACGCGTCGGCACGTGAGGTTCTTGATCTCGCACAAAAAATAGAAGGTAACGCGCGGCACGTTGGAGTACATGCCGCCGGTGTTGTCATCGCACCCACTGCCGTCACCGATTACGTACCTATCCAATTCGATCCGAAAGCCAGCCGGATAATCACGCAGTACGACATGCACGCAGTCGAGAGTGCAGGACTTTTGAAATTCGACTTTCTCGGCCTTACCAACCTCTCTGTTCTTGCCGATGCAAAAGTTCGCGTTAAAAGTCGACTGAACGCCGACGTGGATCTTGAGCACCTTCCTTTAGATGACGCAAAAACATATGAAATGCTGAGCCGTGGTGAAACACACGGTGTATTCCAACTTGCCTCCGGTGGCATGACGAACTACTTAATGGAACTAAAGCCCACTAGCATTCACGATATTAATGCGATGGTCGCGCTCTACCGTCCCGGTCCGATGGCGTTCATTCCCGCTTACATTGTACGCAAGAAGGACACTAGGCTCGTCCATTATTTGGATCCGCGTATGGAACCCATCCTTAAAAATTCGTACGGCGTCATCACCTACCAAGACGATGTTCTGGAGCTCGCCATCAAACTGGCCGGCTACAGTTGGCTTGAAGCGGACAAATTCCGCAAAGCGATGGGAAAGAAAATACCCGCAGAGATGGCCGCGCAGAGAGAAAAGTTTAAGGCTGGATGCCTCGCAAATCACGTGAAGCCGGACGTGGTACAAAGACTCTGGGAGCAGATAGAAACGTTTGCTGCGTATGGATTCAATAGATCCCATGCGGCAAGCTACGGAAACCTTGCATACAAAACCGCCTACATGAAAGCGAATTTCCCCATAGACTACATGGCGGCACTTTTGACGGCAGACGCGGGCAACGTGGACAAAGTCGGCGAGACAATTGTGGAATGCAAGCGGATGGGAATCACGATACTACCGCCCTCGGTAAATGAGAGTAAAGGAACGTTCACGGTCGTTGATGACAATACCATCCGCTTCGGTCTATACTCCATCAAAAACTTTGGCACGAGTGTCGCGGATTCCATCATCGTCGCACAAGAGAAAAAACCGTTCGCCGACATTACCGATTTTCTGGCGCGCGTACCAGACAAAAATCTCAACAAAAAATCTCTGGAATCTCTCATCCAATCGGGTGCATTGGATGAACTCGCCCCGTTAGAGAACAACGCTAAGATAAGCAACAAAGATGACGCACCTTCTCTAACTGGGCGAGGCGAGCTTGGTGCGATGCGCAGTACGTTGCTAGCGAACATCGATACCCTGCTCAGTCATCAGCGCGAGCATACGAGTATCCCGAAAGACCAGGCTTCGCTTTTTGCGGCTTCCTCGGCCAGCATGGGACCTCCCACGCTCAATCTAGTCGATACACCAGCGGCTCCAATTGAAAAACGTCTTGAATGGGAGAAGGAGCTACTTGGCCTCTATGTATCCGGACATCCTTTAGACAAATACAAAGACGTGCTCGCCCGCCAGCGCATGAACATAAAAACGGGAAAAGAGAAGTTTCCGCGTGGCCTGGAGACTGTTATTGCCGGATTCGTAGAAACCATCCGTCCCATTCTTACCAAAACTGGTGAGCGAATGCTCTTCGCGCGCATTGCCGATTTTTCCGACAGTATAGAAATTGTCGCCTTCCCTCGCGTGCTTAAAGATAGTGATGGTCTTTTCGTCGTAGGCTCCTGCATTATGATAAAGGGAAGATACTCGGACAGGAACGGCGAGGTGTCGTTTGTCGCCGAAAAGGCGAAGGCGCTCTAAAGATTGACTCTGCAGAGTTTTTAGGTTATAAATAGGTCTGTAATTGGACATTATTAAGAGGGAGAGGAACATTGCAGTCAATCACAGAAACTCGAGCCGTTGCCTCAAAATTCGCGCGATTACTGCGTGAGAAAGACGGCGACTGGGATGATGACCTTCAATCGGAGCTCTTGGCGTTCGTGTATCGGATGCATAGCTCGATTGACCTCGGATCTATCAAGAAGCATCCGGGATTTTGGAGATCGGTCATCGAACATGAATCCCTCAAGGGTTTCGTGTCCAAAGATCCGAAAGAGGCGGATGCGGCGGAGATCTTTGACGACCTTTGTCATGAGATCCTTAAACTCGGGGTAAACAGACTCCGGACCGCCGACAGAATGTCCATCGCAAGAGCGCTGTGCCACGCACTAAAAGCTACGATTCATCCCAGGATGAATTATAGATAGTGAGGGTCAGATCAACGGCGGTCCCCTGGACCGCCGTTTCGTTTTTTATACATTCGCGATAGTATTGGGGCTTATGACCGATGAGAAAGAAGACGGTTTAAAAGACATCTCGACAGGTTCACTGCAAGCTCATGATCACAAAAAGTTAGGGCGCGAGCTTGATCTTTTTACCTTTTCAGACACTGTCGGCAAAGGCCTTCCTCTTTTCACGAAGAAAGGTGCCGCAATGCGCCGCGAACTAGAGCGCTTCATCGTCGATGAAGAAATCAAACGCGGCTACTCCCATGTAAAAACGCCGGACATAGCCAAACTTGAGCTCTACAAAAAAAGCGGTCACTACCCTCACTACAAGGATTCAATGTATGCGCCGATTGTAATAGACGACGAGGAGTACATGCTACGTCCGATGACCTGTCCGCACCATTTTGAGCTTTTCCTCTCGCGCCCGCATAGCTACCGCGAGCTACCGATACGCATCGCAGAGCTCGCACAGCTATATCGCTACGAGCAATCTGGAGAGTTGATGGGTCTTCAGCGCGTGCGAACATTTTGCCTCGCCGACGCACACATTATTTGCACTACGGAGGATCAAGCGGTGGAAGAGGCGGGGAAAGCATTGGATCTCATAGAGTACGTTGCTGGTGTCCTCGGCTTGAAATTTGGTGAAGACTATCGCTACCGTCTTTCGCTCGGTGACCGAACAAATACAAAAAAATATTACCAAAACGACGCCGCATGGGAAAAGAGCGAAGATTTACTTCGAAGACATTTGGAATCACGTAACTGTGCATTTGAGGAAGCAAAAGACGAGGCCGCATTTTACGGCCCGAAGATAGATATCCAGATGAAGAACGCGAACGGAAAAGAAGATACGGCTTTCACGGTTCAATATGACTTCTGTATGCCAGACCGATTCGATCTCACCTACACTGCCCCAGACGGCTCAAAGAAGCGCGCGTTCGTCATACACCGTTCATCGATCGGCGCAATAGAGCGCATCATGGCGTTTCTTATTGAGAAATATGCGGGCGCATTCCCTCTCTGGCTCTCTCCCGTCCAAGCAATCGTACTTCCTATATCAGAAAAACATGCGGCGTATGCACAAGAAATCGCCGATGCACTACGTTATGTAGGGATACGTTCAGAACTGGACGATTCAAACGAAACACTAGGCAAAAAGATTCGCAATGGCAAGAAAGAAAAAGTCCCCTACCTTCTTATCGTCGGCGACGAAGAAGTGAATGCGAATACTGCGACGCTCGAAGGGCGGGAAGGAAAGGTAGGCGCACTCCCCCTACCCGAAATTATTTCTCGCCTGCAAGAAGAGATAAAAAACCGCTCCTGACAAAAACACCGCATGATGCGGTGTTTTTGTTTCTCTGAAAATCCGAGAATTAATTTCTTGCTATCACTATGCGAGGCGCTTTGCCGCCCTCAGAGCGCACGAATGCCATCGAGTCTCTGAACATAGTGCCCGCTGATACACGGCTTGCGTGTGTAGCTCTATGGAGCGGAATGGAAGTCGCGATTGACTTCGCAAATATCATGGGAGCTTCCATAGCACGAACGGGCACGCGCGCCTTCATACCTGCGAGCGCAGGCAGGTAGTAGACTGCGAGATATCCTGCGGCGAGGGCGAATGCAAGAATAGAGAACCAGTAGAGAATATTTCCTACAGTTCCAAGGTCAAATCCGGTGTACGGTATTTGCGTCAGCGTTACATACGGAGGATATATAGGCGGGCTTGGAGGAACGTAGATTTGCTGAGTCCGACATGTCGCCGTACCACCGGGGCCAGAGGCCGTCATCGTATATATCTGATTACTACCCGACGTATAGACTGTCTGCGAGCCGTAACTGGATACGGTGCCGATGTTCGGTGAAATATACGCTGACGTCACATTCGAGGAGCCCCACGAAAGTGTGGCCTGTTGGTTGTAATTGTACGAGCCACTGTAGCCAGATTGTGGCGTAAGTGTTATCCAACAGCTTGGTGGATTGTTGTACACCGTGCCGACAGACACGGTTGTCTGACACTGCGAACTTTGCCCTTGTGAACCATAGACCTTAAGAATGTACGTGGTTGTGGTGTACGGATTGACGGTGTAATTGCCGTTCACACCGACAGAGCCGATAGATGAGAGATTCGCGGAAGTCGCGTTTGTTGACGACCACGAAAGGTGCGATGTGCCACCCTGTTGAACGGAAGTCGGATTGGCATTTATGGTGCAGGAAGGAGCCGGAATTTGCGACGTGTAAACGGTCGTTTGACAATCCGCTGAACCACCCGGGCCGGTCACGTTCAACGTGTACGTCGTCGTTCCGTAGATATTTAACGCGGAGTGCGAGCCATTTGTTGCGACGGAACCAACGCCTGTAAGATTTGCGGAAGTCGCGTTCGTTGAGTTCCATGTGAGCGTGGAGGAACCGCCACTCTGGACAGACGAGGGGTTAGCAGAGATCGAACAACTTGGTGCCTGTTGTTCCTGCACGATGATCGTCGTCTTGCAGTTTGCGGTGCCGCCAGGACCGGTAACGGTAAGCGTGTATATCGTTGATGCGTAAATATCATAAACGATACGAGTACCGTTCACGCCGACACTTCCAATACCCTGGTCGATAGATGCGGACGTCGCGTTCGAAGAATTCCACGAAAGCGTTATATCGCCGCCGTACTGAACCGAAGAGAGATTGGATGTGAGAGCGCAGCTCGGTGGTTGCTGTTGCTGAACGGTTACCGCCGTCTGGCAATTCGCGGTACCACCCGGGCCTGAGACGGTCATGGTATAGGCGCGCGTGTTGAGAAGACTACTCACTACGTTAGAGCCGTTTAGTGCGACAGAGCCGATGCCTTGATTGATGGACGCAGAGGTTGCGTTCGTAGAGTTCCACGTGAGTGTGGACGAGCCGCCGTATTGAACAGAGCTTGGATCAGCCGAGATGGTACAGCTCGGTGGTTGCTGTTCCTGCACGGTAATCGTCGTCTTGCAGTTTGCGGTGCCGCCAGGACCGGTAACGGTAAGCTTATACGTCTTTGTGACATCAGGAGAAACTCCGCGCGAGCCATGCTTCGGAACTGAACCGATGCCTTGATTGATGGACGCAGAGGTTGCGTTCGTTGAACTCCAAAAGAGCGTCGAAGAACCTCCGCTCTGAATACTCGAAGGGTTCGCGGAAATCGAACATGAGGGCTTCGGGTTGTACACTATAGGAGGGTTGAAGTCTGGATCTCTGCCGCCACCAGGGTCCCCTCCTCGATCGCCGCCGCAACAGCCGTCACCACCGCCCCACGCTTGAAGCACATTCGCGACAAATACAAAATTGCCACCATTTGAGGATGCAGCGATAGAAAATGGCGTGAGTTGAAGTAAGGTTACTGCGCCCGCAAAAGCAACGATAACGAACAACACCATCCAGTATTTTTTCAACGTGTTTTTGAGTATATTCATACTTAATGTGTGGCGATTGTTAATGGTTTAATAATTTTTAGAGTGCTGTGACGGCAGGTTGATGCCCGCCGACACAGCATTGTCTTCAGCGCCAGGGACCGAAGATGTCCCAGTTCTTGCGGCCGTTGTAGGCGTATGCCCTGTCGGATTTGACCGTGATGGTGCCGCAGCGGCTGTAGACCTTGTTGGTCCTGTCGCCTCTCTTCGACGACGCCCACCAGAAGCAATTGCCGGTCATGCCCTTGGCGCGCCAGTAGGCGTTCAGGGCCCGCCAGTTCGCCTGACTGATGCAGGCGGTCACGGAGACCTTCGCCGACGTCGAGACCTTCAGGACCGAACGGTCTTCCGACATGCACGTCGTGTTGCGCGGGCACTTCTGCCCAGCGTCGGCGGTCGTGCCGGTGATGAAAAGAATTGCGACGAGACCGAATACGATGGTTGCCAGCTTCCGCATGGTCTTACTCTCCTCCTCTTGAGTTAATGTTCATTGCCGAAATCCTTTCCAAGAATTTCGAGCTACCGAAGATGGTACATCACTCACTCTGTTTTGTCAAGCACAAAATACCGCCCAACAGAGCGGTATTTTGTGCGTTAGTACCTTTTTGGTGCAAACTTTCCAGGAGTTTATTCCGCGTTTGAATCGGAGTGAAATATCGTGGGAATTTTCACATCTTGCGCAAAAACAGTTGTCGCATTTGATTGCGTGCGAGACGTAAGCTTGGTGAACATCCTCAAAGAAGAAATGTTTGGTAGATAGAAGATGACAAGGTACCCAGCCGCGAACGCAAAGAGTGCGAGTGCCGCGAAGTAGAACACATTCCCAATCGGCCCCATGTCAAACCCTGTGTATGGAATTTGCGTGAGCGAAAGAGATGGATAGTAACTGCCGGAAACGGTAACGTATGCGTTGCAACTCTGCGTACCATTCGCTCCGGTAACTGTTAGCGTGTAATTGCGTGAGCTTTCGGGACGTACAGCGAGCGAACCATTCGGCGCGACATTACCCAATCCATCAGAAAGCCATGCGGATGTCACATTACCTTGGGATGTCCAAGTTAGGTATGAGGCATCACCATTCCGGATATTCGAAGGATTCACCGAGAGTGTGCACGAGGGAACACCTGACTGATAGTACTGCGATGTCTGGCAGGTCGTGCTTTGCCCCTGCGAATTATAGGCCGTCATCGTATAGATCTGATTACTTGATGGATACACAGTCTGCGAACCGGAGGTTGATACGGCTCCGATAGAGGGCGATATATTTGCCGAAGAAGCGTTGGTAGAGCCCCACGAGAGGGTACTTGGTTGGTTGTAGTAAGATGATCCACCGTAGCCATACTGTGGCGTAAGAGTTATCCAACAGCTTGGTGCACTTCCATAATAGCCACTACCCGTCACTGTAATAATTTTCTGACACGAGGCGCTCTGTCCTTGAGCGTTATAAACGTTGAGTACATACGTCGTCGTCACGTTCGGATTTACCGTGCGTGAGTCGTTTGTGGAAACAGGACCGATGTTCGTTAGATTCCCGGAAGTCGCGTTCGAGGAGTTCCAAGTCAAGGTCACTGGCTGACCAGTAGAGATGTTGTCCGTGTTTGCGTAGATGGAGCACGACGGTGTCGTCCCCGAGGCCGATCCCACATAGACTGTCGTCTGACAGTGGCCAATATAGCCTTGTGCGCTGTGTACTGCGAGCGTGTAGCTGGTTGTCACCGTAGGATAAACGAGCTTTGAGCCATTCACTGCGGCTCCTCCGCCTGGGCTCAAAAATGCCGAGGTTGCGTTCGTAGAATTCCACGAAAGCGTCACCGGAGCGCCCGAACCTGTGCTTGTCGTCGCATAGATACTGCACGTCGGCACCGTAAATGATTGAGCGTTCGCAACATTGGAGACCGCCACAATGCTCAAAAACACCGTTAGAATAACCGCGATTAATACCCCTTTGCGAAGAATGTCGTTTGTTTTCATACCTATTCTTTACTTTTTATATTTCTGATAATAAAATCCTCGACACGCCTGATTGGGACATGTATTACTCGCACTCATACATGATTTCTCGTGTCGTGTCAACCTTTGAACTATAATCACTCACCACGATCTCGAGTTGTCGAAATTCCCCCGATTCCTTCTTATCCTATTGCCTCCTCGGACACTTTCATATGTGGAAGTAACGCTATGTGGGATTGTGGTGTATTTGGACACAGTAACGAAAACCGCCCTTCGAAACATTCGGGGCGGTTTTTGTCCTTTCTACTTTGGAGCCTCTGGAGGGGCGGTGGCTTCCACCAAAGCGGTGCATGGCGGATTAGTTGCGTGTAATCACTATTCGTGGTGCTCCCTTTTCGGAACGAGCGAATGTCATCGCGTCTTTTGAGACATCGTTATACCGCGTACCGTATGTGCGTTCTTGTGAATTTCTGTGAGAAACGGGAGCGCTTATCGGCGCAGAAGCCGCGAACGCAAACATTGTCGGTGCATCTACTACCGCACTCATCTGACGGGACACACTTGTCCGGCCAAGATTGAACGACGGCATGTAATAGACGATGAGGTACCCCGCGGCGAGTGCGAAAGCA
>Ga0209542_10012305_pt1 | contig 14998 bp, 15 predicted proteins | sample RifCSPhighO2_01_FD_184028 | JGI IMG/M metagenome (GOLD analysis project Ga0209542, IMG submission 184028) | Soil microbial communities from Rifle, Colorado - Rifle CSP2_plank highO2_0.1 (SPAdes) (version 2) | ecosystem: Environmental > Terrestrial > Deep subsurface > Rock core/Sediment ...
AAGAGTTGTTAAAATAAGAAAAGGGATAAAACATTTGCCAGAGCCAGAACTTTTGCCAGGCCCCAATGGAAGTATAGATGTTGTTTGGAAAGGAAGGTTTTGTGAAAGGGGTTTTATTGAGCCTTACAGAATTTTGTTAAATGTCCCAATAGAAGACAAAACAGCCGAACTATTTTATCTTACAACCGACGGAAAAAGAAATCTCAAAACTAATATTTACTTGCATCCAAGTTTGTTCTACAAACAATAATTAAACCAAAGGAAACAACTTTCCTAATTCATAATCTGTAACAATATGGTCCTCAATATCTTTTCCACGAACTTCTCTATGATATTTTTTCCATTGAATCTTTTGATTCTCAACTAAAATTGTATGAATATGTTCTCCCAAAACTCCCCTTACCAATCCGCTAGTTTCCATCAATTCAGTTGCATCTCTTAAATTTCCAGGAAGAGAGTACACTCCTCTCGCTCTTCTATCTCCTTCTTCCATTTCATAAATATTTTCTTCAATGGGAAATGGCAGTTCATATTTGTTCTTTATCCCCTCTAATCCTGCTGCCAACATCACTGCAAAAGCTAAAGGAATATTACAGGCAGGATCGGGAAATCGAGTTTCTATTCTCGACGCTTTTTCTTTTTTAGGTTTATACATAGGAACTCTTATGGCTGTACTTCTATTTCTTCTTGCCCAACTCAATTCAGTCGGTGCCTCAAAATTCGGAACTAATCTTTGATATGAATTTACCCATTGATTTGTAATTGCAACAAATTCCGGAGCATGCCTCAAAATTCCAGCGACATAACTCTTGGCATCTTTTGAAAGATGGTGCTCATCTTCCAAATTAAAAAATGCATTTTTACCTTCCTTAAACAAACTTTGATGAATATGCATCCCACTTCCATTCTCTCCATAAAGTGGCTTTGGCAAAAAAGTTGCATATACTCCATGTTTCATTGCAATTTCTTTAACTAGTCGCCTGTAAGTCATTGCCTTCATGGCCATATTAATTGCAGAATCATATTTCAAGGCTATTTCATGCTGCGACGGAGCAACTTCATGATGACTCGCTTCAGTCTCAATTCCCATATTTTCACAAGCAAGCATAACATCTCTTCTTATTGGTTGCCCTTTATCATCAGCCAAACCAAAATACCCCCCTTTATCCAAAATCTTTTCAGGAAGATTTTCAGGATTATTATCTTTAAATAAAAAAAACTCTAATTCAGGTCCAATATAAAAATTATCAAAACCCATTTTCTTCATTTTATCTAATTGTCTTTCTAATACATATAATGAGTCTCCTTCGAACCTTGAACCATCTGGATTATAAATTTTAGCAAACATACTTACACTTTTATCTTTGTCCTGTTGCCGGTAAGGCAAGATTCTCAACGACGATTCAATCGGCCTCGCAATCAAATCACTCTCCTCAATTCTTACAAAACCTTCAATAGAACTTCCGTCAAATCCAATACCTTCTTCAAGTGCCTCTCCCAAAACACCTTTAGGAATATTAACATTCCTCAATTGTCCGAGAACATTCGGAAACCACAAATTAATAAAAGTAACATCATTATCTTTAACAACCTTAAGAACATCTTCAGGATTTTTTATAGAATCATAATCCAATTCGGCCATATAAATCACTGATAATCTTCATTTAAAATCATTTCTATTATTCAGAATATATAGAATATTCATTTCCCTCGCGCGCTAATATTTCTAACTTTATTCTTTGGAGCAGAATTACTTTTTTGTTTCTTAACCTTCAAACTTCTACTAGCAACTATTGCAATAAACAAAAATTCAAACAAAAATATATCTTGTTTATATATTAAACTAAATACTGCTCCAATAATTGAAATAATAACTATTAAATTAAACCATTTTCTTCCCCTCTTTAATTCTTCCTTTGTGATTTTAGCTAAAAAATTTCCTATTGGAATTCCAAGAAGAAGGACTAGTACTCCAATGACCAATTGCAGAGTATTTGCCATATATACTTTAATGAAACAAGGTTTATATATTTTATATTTATTAAAAAATTATGGGATTTAAGAATTTTTTAATCGTTGCATCGAAATTAGATAAGGCGGGCATAAATATTACAACAAATCTTTCTCAATATTCTAATGAAAAATTCAAATTTTATTTAATAGATAGAGATATAACCAATTCCCAACAACCTGAAGATTTAGAGAAATATAATAATTTCGATTTTATTATTTTTGCTTCTAAACATCAATCGAAAGAACCCACAAAAACTTTATCAATTCACACACCGGGAAATTTTTTAAATACACCCCCATTGCATGGAGGAGATTCTGGGAAAATTTCAATGTCTTCAGCTTTATTCTTGAAACAGGCCTTCAAAAAACTTAGAAAGAATACTAAAGAAAATAATTTAGATGGTTACCAGGTTACATTAGAGGCCACACATCATGGTCCATCTATAAATAAACCATGTTTCTTTATTGAAATTGGCTCAACAGAAAATGAATGGGCAGATAGACGTGCCGGTTTCGTGGTTGCTAAAACAATCAGCGATATTATTAATTCTTATCAACACAATCCTTACAATGAAATCACAATTGGAATTGGAGGCCCACATTACTGTCCCAATTTTAACAAATTACAACTTTATTCTAATTTTGCAATTAGTCACATAATTCCACAATACTGTTTACCCGTTACCGAGGTAATGATTAAAGAAACTTTATCAAAAACATTCGAAGAATATGATTTAATTTTATTAGATTGGAAAGGTCTAGGAAATTCAGAAAGCAGACAACAAGTAATAAATGTATTAGATAAACTTCATTTAAGATATGAAAAAATTGGAGATTTAAATAAGGAAGATTAATTATAATAAAGACCATGCCTCATCCCATTTTGATAATCTAAACTCAATATTTATCATGACTCTCAATGTTGAATCTGGATTAACTCTTTCCTCTAACAAAATTCGCCCGCGAATTTTGCAAATCCTTTAAATAATTAAAATAATTAATTTCCAAAACTAACTCTTAAAATATCCATTAGATGTTTTCTATATATAATTAAAGGTATTAAACTATTTAAGACTAATATAACCAACGACGTATAAACATAATTATAATTTCCTTCACTAAAACCCAAAGTTAATAATCCTAGAAAAAAGAAATTTATGAAATTTCCAATTATTGTTGGAATAATAAATTTCCAGAATTTTGTTTTTGTCAAACCCGCAACAACATGGGCAAGTGTCGATGGAAAAAAGTAAAATGAATTTAATGCCAATAAAATACCAAATGAATTCTTTTTTATCATACTCCTAACAATTCTTAATTTTTCCCCATGCTTCCCTACATATTCATCCACAAAATCTTTTCCCAATATTATTGTTAAATAATACATTATAACTGCACCAAGAATAATTCCAATAAAACTCAATATGATTGCCCACTGAAAAGAAAATAATAAAATTCCAGGAACTAATATTACGGATATTGGCAACGTCGTCGCAGAAGCAAAGGTCATCCATAAAATATATATTATCACAGAAGGGATATCATTCTGTAAATTACCTGTCGATAAATTGTTATCAATTCCAAGTTTATCAGCAAAGAAAAATAATGACAAAGACGCAAATATCAAAATTACTAATGCCCAAAACTTTATTTTTTTGTAATTCATTTTCATATACTCTAATAGAATAAATCCTTTATAAAATATCTTTTAACGGCTTATTTCAAAACAACAATATTTTTATACCAATCAAGAAATTATTTATATGCCAAGAAATCACGAAACAACAAAACACGGTTTTAGATTAGATGAACTAAGATTAGAGGAAATTGTTTTAAAAATTTATGATGCCATTAAAAACAATAGGGGTATTTTTCAAGACGGCTATCAACACTTTCTTCCCCAATGGAACCTTCCATTAGAATTAGAATATTCTCCTCAAAAAAGAAAATTAAGAAATCCGGAACAAGCAGCTAGATTTTTATGGGTAAGAACTTTTTGCGACCGTCTTTCTATTTCAAGACATTTAATTGAAACAGCTCTTGCTACTTGGCACAACTCAGAAGTTAATTGGATTTACGACCCCTTTGAAGTAAGGAACAGAAGTGAAGAAGAGATAGGAAATGTTTTGAGAAACCATTTGCATTTTGGTTTAAACAACGAACATAAAGAACAAACAAATGGGTGGAGATTTAGTTTAAATGCATTTCAATTAGTAAATGAATACGACGGAGATCCAAGAAATATTATTCAATATAATAATGTTGATCAAAGTAGAAAAAATTTAATGGAGTTTCAAGGAATTGGAACAGGCTTAGCTAATTTATTTATTATACAAATGTATGATAGAGAAATCACCATCTCTCTAGATCCTGAAAATGCAATGCTAAAGGTCGACAGGCACAAAGCAGGTATTGCAGTATATACAGGGGCAATAAAACCTGTCAATGCTGAAATAGAACAAAATTTAACCGTTCCAATTTTAGAAGATGCATATAAAAAAATCGCTTTAAAACACAGGTTAGATATAAGAGTTTTAGATGCAGCACTTTGGATTACTGGCTCAGAAGTTTGTACGAGAAAAGATTACTTTGCATGTTTAACCGATTGTCCTCTTGTCAAGGATTATTGTATATCAAGGGGTCAATTAGATGGGAGAACAGGAAGATACACTGTGTTTGATAAAGGTGGAAACAGAATCGAAACAAGAAGAGGTGTTAAACAAGATTTACTCTTTCATTAAACAATTAACTTGAACGATAAACTTTAAAACTCTGGAATTAATTCATATTTTATGCCCACATCGCATAATGGTATTGCACGAGATTGCTAATCTCGGCCCCTCGGGGCTCCCAGGTTCGATTCCTGGTGTGGGCGTTTACTCTCTCTCAATAATCATATATTTTCTATCAAACTTTCTCTGTTTACTTAAAGAAATTAAACCCTCAACAGTCAAACCAATTCCAGCAATAAACCAAAACCAATCAGACGAAAAATCATAAAAACCAAGAAGCTTAACCAAAGTCCCAATAACCATTAGGATACCAACTACTACAAATAGCTCATACCTCATTAGATTTTTTATACTCTCCTTCATTTTATTAAAACATCTAAACAGTTAGATTTATAAGTATTTCCAAACGTAATTTTTATATAGCGGGGTAGAGCAGCCTGGAGTGCTCGTCGGGCCCATAACCCGGAGGTCGTTGGTTCAAATCCAACCCCCGCTATTTTCTGTAAACAAATCTTTAAAAACAACCTTCAATTTTTCATAACATGGAAACACTAATTCTCGGAATCGATGATGCGGGAAGAGGTCCTGTTATAGGTCCAATGGTTTTAGCTGGTTGTCTTCTCGACAGAACAACTGAATTAGAATTTAAAAAATTAGGAGTTAAAGATTCAAAAGAATTAACTCCTAAAAGACGAGAACACCTAGTAAATATAATAAAAGAAAAATCTATCACTTTTGAAATAGAACTTGCATTTCCAAACGAAATTGATAACAAATTATTAGGAAATTTAAATACATTAGAAGCCAAAAAGATCTCTTCAATAATAAACAAAATTAACAAAGGTTTTGGAAAAATTAAAGTTGTTGTAGATTGTCCATCTATAAATATTTCAAAATGGACTGACGAATTAAAAACGAAAATTGAAAACCTATCAAATCTTGAAATTGTCTGTGAACATAAAGCAGATAGAAATCATGTTGCAGTTTCAGCAGCATCTATAATTGCAAAGCATATTCGTGAAAAAGAAATGGATAAATTAAGGGAAAAATACGGCAAAGGAATAGGTTCAGGTTATTCAAGCGACCCCATAACAAAAAAATTTCTAGATGAAAATTCAACCAAACATCTTAATGATGGAATATTCCGACATTCATGGGGAACAATGAAAAATTTAATTGCTGAAAAAGAACAAAAGAAGTTAAGTTTTTAGCACTAAAAACTTTAAAAACATACTTCAATTATTCTTTGTTATGACTTATGTAAAAAGATTAGTGATGTACGGATTCAAATCATTTCCTAGAAAAACAGAAATCCCTTTTGATACCGGAATAAATGTTATTTTAGGTCCAAATGGCTCAGGAAAAAGTAATATTTCAGACGCCCTATGTTTTGTTCTTGGAAGATTAAGCATTAAATCTATTAGAGCAAAGAAAGCAAGTAATTTAATTTTCATGGGAACAAAAGTCGCTTCCCCTTCTAAAGAAGCGATGGTCGAAATTATCTTCTCTAACGAGGATAAAACATTCACTTTTGACTCAAAAGAAGTTTCTATAAAAAGAATAGTAAGGAGGAATGGACAAAGTTTATACAAAATAAATAACGAAACTAAAACTAGAACTGAAATATTATCTTTGCTTGCTCAAGCCGGAATAGACCCCCATGGTTTTAATATAATTCTTCAAGGAGAAATTCAAAATTTCGTTCGGATGAAGCCAGAAGAAAGAAGAGGAATCATAGAAGAAGTTTCAGGTATATCTGTATATGAATCAAGAAAAGAAAAATCTTTGAAAGAATTAGATAAAACAGAGGAAAGATTAAAGGAAGTTTACGCAATTCTCAGGGAAAGAACGGCATATTTGAATAATTTGGAAAAAGAAAGGCAAATGGCTTTAAAGTTTAAAAAATTGGAGAATGATGTTAAAGTATTAAAGGCTTCAATAATAAATCAAGATCTAAATCATTTTAAAAAAGAATCCGAGAAAATAAAAACTGAAATAGAAAATAAAATAATACAAGGCGAAAAAATTAGAAAATTTAATTCTGAAATTCAATTAAAAAATGAAAATATGAGATCTGAAATAGATTCTATTAATAAAAAAATACAACAAACTTCTGGGTTCGAGCAAGAGAAACTTAATAGAGAAATTGCAGATATTAGGGCGCAGTTAGCTGGATTAAGTGTAAAAAGAGATAATTTTGAGAGTAAGATTTCACAGTTATTATCTCAGAAAGAGGATTTGAATTCAAAGATTATCGAGGATGAAAAATCACTGAGGGAATTAAATAAAGAAGCACCAATGGCAAAAAAAGAGAAAGATATAGAAAGAAAGAAAGCAGAATTTGATGAGCTTGAGAAAAAAAGAAAACATTTCTATATGTTAAAATCGGAATTAAAATCCGTCAAGGAAAGAGTAAGAGAAAAAGAACAATATTTAGCCTCGTTAAAAAATGAATCAGAGACATTATTAAGACAAATAAATGACTCTATCTCAGAATTATATGATTCTAAACCTTCTAAAGAAAAATTAAATGAGCTAAAAAGCATCCTCAATGAAAAGATAAAATTATTAGAAAAACTTGATATTGAGGAAAGAGCACACGAAAAAGAAACACACACTTCAGAATACGAAATTAACAAATTAAATAATTTAGTTTCTGACATCTCAAAATTAGATGTCTGTCCATTATGTAAAAGTAAAGTAACAAAAGATCATATAAAAAACATCAAAGATGAAACAAAACCTAAATTAAGTGATTTAAAAAAAGAAATAGAAAATCATGACAAAGCATTAAACGAATTATATGAAAAAAGAAGAATTCTTAATGATGAAATAGCAAAAAAAAGGGATGAAATTTCTAAAGGGGAATCTGACTTAAACAAATTATTTATAATAAATGAAAAGAAAAATAATATCAAATTCATTCAGGAAAAAATCGATAAAACAAAAACAGAACTTACTTCATTCATAAAAAAGCAAGATAACCTTGAGAAAACTATAGATGAAAATGTAAATATAGAACAAAAATATGAAACGTCCAGAATAGAACTTCAAGAAATTTCTTTAATGAGTGAGGAAACAATTGATTCTGAAATTTCATTTAAACAAAGAGAAACTCAGAGAATGAAGGCTTTATTAAAACAAATAATTACCGACGAGGCAGATATAAAGGAGGACTTATCTGTAATTGAAAAAGAAATTGAAGAAAATGAAGAAATATTAAATGATAAATCAAAAATGGAACAAATTTTAATAAATAATAATCAAAAATTGATTTCACATAGGGATAATCTTCAAAGTGAAATAAGGGAGAATGAATCAATAATCTTGCAAAAACAAAATCTTGCTCATAATATTGAAAATGAAGTTAATGAATTTAAGATAAATAAAGCAAGAGTTGATGCATCTTTATCTAATTTAGAAATAGAAATGCTATCTTTTCCAAATATTGAAATCATAAAATCTTCAAAAGAAAATCTCATTCAAAGATTAAATACATCTCAGGAAAATCTTAGTAGATTGGGGACAGTAAATCTTAGATCTCTTGAAGTTTATGAGAATATAAAAAAAGAATACGATTTAGTGCAAGAAAAAGCGGAGAAAATATCAAAAGAAAAGAATGGTATAATGAAAATTATTCATGAAATTGATGTAAAGAAAAAGAAAGCCTTTAGTCAGACATTATATGAATTAAATGAGAGTTTCTCAAGAAATTTTTCACAATTATCCACCAAGGGACATGTTTCACTTGAAATAGAAAATAAAAAAGACCCTTTTGAGTCTGGCTCTGGAGTTCAAATTTTAGTCAAGACAGGACATGGAAAATTCTTCGATGTAACCTCTCTAAGCGGAGGAGAACAAACTCTTGTCGCATTGTCATTAATATTCGCAATACAAGAACTTAAACCTTATCACTTCTATATTTTAGATGAAATAGATGCAGCCTTGGATAAAAGAAACTCTGAAAGATTAGCCGGATTATTAAAGAAATACATGCAAAAAGGACAATACATCGTAATAACTCATAATGATGAAATTATAACTAATGCATCTAATCTTTACGGAGTAAGTATGCATGAAGGTGTTTCTAAGCTCATAAGTTTGAAGTTATAATATTTTTTATCCTTAATCATGTTAATCAATAGTTATCAATCATACTCAGTATTGAATCTAGTTCACCTTTATTAATTCTGCGAGATTGCGAGCAGGTTAATCCTATTCCTATAAAGCTCCCGCCAAGTTCTTTAAAAAATAAAAAAATAAAGAAAAATAAAATAAAAAAAATAAAAAAATTTAGTAGTAGCTTTCGCCAAATTCTTCTGATTTTTCAGGTTTCTTTCCAATCAAGACAAGTAACACTATAAGCAAAACAACAAAAATTATTGCCAAAACTACTGTTAAGACAACAACTGGGTTTGCTTGGGGTGACGATGTTGATTTCTTTGTTCCTTCAACTTTTACATTCAAAGTAACTTTTCCAACAAGTTGTTCTTCTGAAAGTACATTCACATTAAAGTTGTATGTACCTTCCGAGTCTGAACTTGCTATAACCTTTACGGTTTTACTTGAACCAGCTGGAACAGCAATCACACTTTCTTCAGCAGTAACAGTCAAATCACTTGATGATTCAGGAACGATTCTGTAAACTTTCAACTTGTTAGTTGGGTTTACAATTAAGATACTATATTCAGCATCTTCACCAACAGCTACTTTTCTAGAAGTAGTTGTTGATATTACGTTCTCGCCCATAAAGTCATTTTGAACAGCTATTTGAGCTGAATCACTTGCGCTTGCATCATCACTTGAGGCTTCTACATCAATTGTATAAACACCAGGCTTTACATCTTCAGGTATTTGAAGAAATAATCTACCAGAAGCAACTTCCTCTTCATCTTCATCACAAGTTGAAGTGGAGTCACCATCGTGTCTTGGAAGTAAATCGTCGTCATTGTTACATTCTATTGCAACAAGATCTCCGAAATATGCTCTTCGTTTAACACCGATGTCTGCAATTGTTGCAGTCACATACAAGTCACTTAAGTCATTGTAACCGACGTTCTTTATTACTACATCTATAGGAAGTAATTGACCAGCTTTCACATATTGTAATGTGTCAGCAGACATTACCATTACCTTGTAAGAATCTCGTTGGACTCTTACTTCGATGTTTTGTAATTCAGTTTCGTAGTCTCTATTGAAGATTTTTATCTCAAGAGTCGCGTCATCACTTAACTGATCGTCAAGTTCTGAAGGGATTTTAAGAGATAATGCTTTAGAATATCTCTTTCCAGTCTCTACATCGAATCTTTGAGTTTCGTCCTCAATATCAACATTGTAACCGTCGATTTGTGCTCTAACTTTTACGTCTGAGGTGTCTACTAAAGAGTCAAAAATTACTCTTATAGGTATAGTTTCTCCTTCAACAACAGAAATAACTTCTGTTGATGGATCCACAATAACACCGCCTACATAAACTCTTTCATCTGTTGACAAATCAGCTTTAGCAGAAACCAAAGCAGTTGCTAACAAAAGAAATGCAGTCAAAGCCATGAAAGAAACCAAAAGTTTCTTAGTTTCCATTTTTAACGTTCAACGTTGTATTTTTATAAATTTAGTTAATTTTCTCACTTAAATCTTATTTATAAACTTTATGGTGACAACAAAATATGACAATTATATAGTTACTAAGAAACCACCAAGTGTAAGTAACAACTAGTGACAAATATAAAATTATTATTGAAAAATTAAATTATGATAAGGGTTTATTCAATTCTTCAGCTATCTCTCCAAGATTACTTACTATATATTTGTGAAGCTTATTTATAATTGCCTCCTGAAGCCCTTCTTTTAATTCTCCATGACAATTAGATAAATCCGACTCCGGAGCTATAATTGTACCAAGCGCAGGATAACAATTCATTGATTTTCCTTCCAATTCAGACAAATCCGCTTCCCCCTTCTTTAACTGAACCAGTTCAACATTTACCTTGCAGGTATCTCCAACTTTTTTTCTAATATGATATTTCCAAGTGGCATCTTCAACATCATTTGTATACACTGTTTTACTAGAAATCAAATTACATCTTCTTTGATGCTCTTTAAAACAAGCCATACTATTGCATTTGTACGAATAAAAAAAAGTGAAATAAATTGCAATAAATAAAATTATTATTATTGACCAAATAATTATCTTAACTCTACCACTACTCTCTTTTTTATCCATGCAATTTATTCGAATCTATATTATTTAAAATTAACTAAAACAAACTGTCACAAGATGTTTGGACAAACAGTTCTAAAAACTTAATAATTGAATCTTTGTATCAGCAGTTGTGAAATTACTTGCAACAATATATTTTACATCAGACTCTTCAGCTGCAATTATTACAGAAGAATTTACTGTTCCATCAATAATTAAAACAAATGGTTTTTCATTAATTTTCTTTAAAGTTCCAACAACACTTTTTGTTGATACTTTTTTTATTTCTCTCAAATTTGAATTGAGTACTATTGCTTTGCCGGAACCACTATTTGCATCAAATAACTCTTTTAATTTATTTTTGTCAACACTAGTTGATTCGGAAACTTCTTCTTTTTCCCTATAGTTATTTCTATCATATCTGTTATTCATATTCTCTTTAGAATTATATTCACTAACAGTTACTTTCCTACGCAAAGCAATAAGTATCTCTTTCTTCTCTAGCTCTTCAACTTCTTTCCCATCAGGAGCTACTGCAATATAAGCAATCTTTGCATTATCTACTACGTTTTTTATTATCAATTTACCGCCTCTATCTCCATCAACAAATAAAGTAATTTCTTTTTCTTGACTTAATTCCTTTATTGTTTCAGGGAGCTTTGTTCCATTCATTGCTATTGAATTATCAATATCATTTTTGAGTAAATTTATAACATCTGCTCTACCCTCTACAACAATAATTTCTTTTCCAGACAAATCTCCGCTAGGTAATTTTTCATTACCATATTCCCTTAATTCCAACATTTTTGCTGAATCTTTTATAGTATTAGAAATTTCTCTTGAATTTGTTGAACCTTGAATCTCTTTCATAAGAGTTTTCGCTCTATCTATAATATAATCTCTTTTTGTTCCACGAACATCTTCAATTTTTTCGACTTCCAATTGAGAGTCACATGGGCCAATTCTTTCAATTGTTTCTATAGCAGCAGCGATTAAGGTTGTTTCAGATTGATCTAAAGCAGTAGGAATAAATATTTTCCCTTCAGTTTTCTTATCATTTCTCTTCAACTCAACTTCAATTCTTCCTATTTTCCCTTCTTTCTGTAATTCTCTCATTTCTAAGTCAGAACCAAGTAAACCTTCAGTTTGTCCGAAAATAGCTCCGATTACGTCTGGCTTTTCTAGCGCGCCTTCCGCTTCGAATTTTACATGTATCATATATTTTATTGATACTGGACTTATTTTTGCTATTTTATTTTCTCCATATATTTAATTAATCAAACTTAGTTTGATTTTAGAAAGATATCTGAATTTCCAAATCATAAAATTCTTTGTTATTCACAAAATAGCAAGATGCTAAAATGAACGTGAACTAATCTCGTGATTAATGATAATCTATGATATTTTTCTAATACAATTTAATGAAAATAAAGGTTTTTAAGACTTTTGGTTATCTTCTTCCGTAGAATTGATATCCAACACACATAGTTCCAGCAGTTTCTTCATCGCCCATCTTTGCGATATTCACTATACCCACATCATAGAAAACTCTTGAGGGCAATTCACTATCTTTCTTTTTCATTTCTTCAACAGATTGTCTTGCTTCATAATCTATAATTGCCCTTGAATCGTCGCCAGTTTTTGGAAGAACTTTCATTATCAATGGACAAAGGGGTATAAAACCTTCTAAATCAAAGTGGGCGAACGAACCGCTATTATTTCTTTTTAATCTTTCAACTTCAACATCTAATGTAACTGGCATAATAAAATAAACTTATTCGACTTTATAAAAATTGTTATATTATAAATTTCACTTTCTAGGTAAACATTAGCACTCGCAAGCTCGTGGATAAATAACTCAAATCCGACTCCGTCAAGATTTTCCGTCGAGAAAAATGATAACAACATATTTTTAAAGTTTTTTTGATTCACTATTTCTTAGCGGAGACGAGCGATTTCACGTTTGGGTTCCTCGCGCGATGGTGGCGGAGTGGGGTCGCGAGCAGTGACGAATGTCGGTTTCGAAGCCATTAATCTTTGCGAAGCAAGAAAATTTACACATAAAGTAAAATATGATATATATCTAGTAGAAGCACACGTTCACGCCCCAACTTCAGAAAGAATAGGCCTTCGCGCTTCACTATATCCAAGCATCAGTTCTCTTTGAGGTTTTGGAAGATGTTCTAAAACATAAGTCACAATACCCATTACACCCAATCCAGCTTCTAATAAATGAGGATGATGCTCTTTCACTATTTTTTCAACATCTTTAAATAATTGCGAAGAATCATAATTTCTCATCCATCTCTTATTTTCTCTATGTTCTTTTTCTGCTTCAATAATATGTGTCAAAGTTCCATCTAATTTATTATATATTTCTGCAAATTCTCGGGCATATGTTTTTTCCATTTTCATAATTTAAAATTTAATAAACAAGACCAATATAATTTAATAATCAAAAAATTATTTCACCAATTATTTCTTCGCCGTCAATTCAATACAAACGCCAGCAGCTACTGTAGCTCCAGCATCTCTAATTGCGAATCTACTCATATGTGGATTGTCTGATTGTTTTTCTAAGACTAAGTTACCCATAGGTTTAATCTTAACTTTAGCAACATCTCCATTTTTCAAAAAGTCAGGATTTGCGTGCTTGCTTCCATCTGGAGAAGTTTTTTCAATTAATTCTACAAATTGACAAGGAACTTGGGCTGTGTGAACATGGAAAACAGGAGTGTAACCTTTAGCGATTACAGTAGGATGGTTAATAACAGCAACTTGAGCGATAAATTCTTCAACGATTGGAGCTGGCTTTGCAGCGTCGCAAACAACATCCCCTCTTGCAACATCTTTCTTTCCAACACCACGAATATTTATTCCAACATTATCTCCAGCCTCTGCTTGAGGTAATTGTTCATGATGAGCTTCAATAGTTTTAACTTCTCCAGGAACACCTTTTCCAGTCCTTCCAGGAAGTACTATAACTTTTTGTCCAGGTTTCATTATTCCAGTTTCAATTTTACCAACTGGAACTGTTCCAATTCCTGTAATTTCATAAACATCCTGAAGAGGCATTCTTAGTGGTAACGTAGTAGGTTTCTCTGGAGCAGGGAACGCATCAAATTGTTCCATTACTGTTGAGCCCTTATACCACGGCATATTAGAAGATTTTTTCAAAACATTATCTCCTTTTAATCCAGCAATAGCAAGGAAAGGAACATTTTCTATTTTATAACCAACCTGTTTCAATAATTTTTCAACATCTTCTTTATTTTTTTTGAATTTAGCTTCATCGTACTTAACCTCATCCATTTTATTAATTAAAACTGCTAAATTTGAAACACCCATTGTTCTCATTAACCATAAATGTTCAATTGTCTGAGGTTGAACACCAGCAGGTGCAGCAATAACCAAAAAACCAGCGTCGGCTTGTGAAGCTCCAGTAATCATATTCTTAACAAAGTCTCTGTGTCCTGGTGCATCAATGATTGTGATTTCATATTTTTGAGTTATAACTTTCTTATAAGCAAGATCAATAGTAACTCCCCTTTCTCTTTCTTCCTTAATTTTATCCATAACATATGCAAATTCAAAACCAACTTTTCCATGCTTTTCAGCTTCAGCCCTAAGTTTTGTCATTTCTTGCTCAGTAACAGCACCGCTATCAAATAAAAGTCTACCTACAGTTGTCGACTTTCCAGCGTCGACATGTCCAACGAACACAACGTTCATATTTGGTTTTTCTTTAGCCATTTTTTGTTTTTTATTTCTTCGCGAAAAATTGGTAGTGAGGAATTTTTTGATTCCGACCTTACCATCTTTAAATTTTCCGTAAAGAATTTTACGTAATTATGTATAAAAATTTAGGTTTTTAAACCTTTTTGTTTTTTGAGGCTCTGTTGAAAATCTCTAATTTTAAAGCATTAGATTGTGCGCGATTACCTTACAATAAATCTCTGAATTCACGGATTCTCACTCAACCTGTGACCTCGTCCACATCCAAATTATAATAATCAGATTTATTATTTATCACAATATTGAATCTAGTTCACCC
>Ga0209542_10012306_pt1 | contig 14997 bp, 12 predicted proteins | sample RifCSPhighO2_01_FD_184028 | JGI IMG/M metagenome (GOLD analysis project Ga0209542, IMG submission 184028) | Soil microbial communities from Rifle, Colorado - Rifle CSP2_plank highO2_0.1 (SPAdes) (version 2) | ecosystem: Environmental > Terrestrial > Deep subsurface > Rock core/Sediment ...
ATAACGGCGCCTGCATTACTGCCTGTGTTGATACCGATGGTGATACCTATGATACCTGTGGAGTAGGTAGTCCCGGAGACGATAGTAAACCTGTAGACTGCAACGACAACAATGCGGGAATTAATCCGGGGGCAAGTGATGTGCAGTGTAATGGTGTGGATAATGATTGTGATGGACAAAGTGATGAAGGATATGTTTCAGCGACGACAAATTGTGGAGTTGGAGAATGTGCAAAGACAGGTACTAAGAGTTGTGTGAATGGAAATGAAGTGAATAGTTGTACTGCTGGAAGTCCTGTTGCTGAAATCTGCGACGGTAAAGATAATGATTGTGATGGACAAAGTGATGAGCAAGGAAATTTATGTAGTGCAGGTAGTGTTTGTTCTTTTGGTAGTTGTATGCAGATTGCTTGTAGTAGCAAAACTGATTGTGGAACTGACGGATTTATTGGTAATCAATTCTGTAGTACCAGCGACGTGTATCAGAACTTTAGAACCTTTACGTGTAATAATCCTGGAACTATTAGTAGCTCGTGTAGTTCAAGTACCGAGTCTCGGTTGAAGACTGAGTGCGACTTCTCTTGTAGTAATGGTGCGTGTACGGGAGAATGTAATGCAAATAGTGATTGTAGTGCTGATTTCCATTCAGGTAATTATTGTAGTGTACGCAACGTGGTGCGAGACTTCCACGATTTTTCATGTGTTAATCATGGGTGTACAGAAAATATAGTAACGCAGCAAGTGCAAGCGTGTAGTGATTTGTGTACGAATGGTGCGTGTGTTGCAGTTGCTTGTGACGCTAATAGTGATTGTGGTACTGATGGGTTTAGCGGCAATAGATTTTGCCAAGGAAATCAAGTGCGCCAACAGTTTACACTACACAGTTGTCTAAACCCTGGAGCTGCAAGTAGCTCCTGTAATTTAAACACTGAAAATCGGGTAATTGAAACCTGTGATAATAATGAAGTTTGTAACAACGGAGCATGTGTAGCAGTTGCGTGTAATAGTAATAATAATTGTGGTACTAATGGTCCTGAAGGAAATAGATTCTGCCAGAGCGGAGATGTCTATCAAAATTTTAGAAATTTCATGTGTAATAATGCTGGAACAGCGACGAGCAGTTGTAGTAGTAATACTAATGCGCAGCTAGTTGACGATTGTACTCTCGGAGAAGTCTGTAGTAATGGAGCATGTGTCGATCGTTGTGATGATACTGACAACGACGGATATGATGATTGCAGTGTGGGAACTCCGGATGATGATGGAAGAGTTGTAGACTGCAACGACAACAATGCGGGAATTAATCCCGGGGCAAGTGATGTGCAGTGTAATGGTGTGGATAATGATTGTGATGGACAAAGTGATGAAGGATATGTTTCAGCGACGACAAATTGCGGTGTTGGCGAGTGTGGGAAAACGGGAACAAGAAGTTGTGTCAATGGAAATGAGGTGAATAGTTGTACTGCTGGAAGTCCTGTTGCTGAAATCTGCGACGGTAAAGATAATGATTGTGATGGGCAAAGTGATGAACAAGGAAACTTGTGCAGTCCGGGCAGTGTTTGTTCTTTTGGCAGTTGTATGCAGATTGCTTGTAGCACTAATAGTAATTGTGGAACGGACGGATTTATTGGTAATCAGTTCTGTAGCACTGATGATGTGTATCAAAACTATCGCACCTTTACTTGTAATAATCCGGGAACTATTAGTAGTAGTTGTAGTTCAAGCACTGAATCTCGATTGAAGAATGCGTGCGACTTTTCATGCAGCAATGGTGCATGCACGGGAGAATGCAATACTAACAGTGACTGTACTGCTGATTTTAATTCAGGTAATTATTGTAGTGCACGCAACGTGGTAAAAGATTTCCACGACTTTTCTTGTGTTAATCATGCGTGTACAGAAAATATAGTAACACAGCATGTGCAAACCTGTAGTGATTTGTGTACTAACGGTGCTTGTGTAGCAGTTGCGTGTGATGCGAATAGTGATTGTGGGACGAACGGAGTTGATGGCGGCAGATTCTGTCAGACAGGGGACGTGTACCAGAATTTTAAAAGTTTTATGTGTGCTAATCCTGGAACAGCGACGAGTAGTTGCAGTAGCAGTGCTAACGCACAACTTGTTGACGACTGTACCGGTAATGAAATTTGTAATAATGGAGCATGTGTAGCAGTTGCATGCAATGGTAATACTGATTGCGGTACTAATGGAATTGAGGGAAGTGCATTCTGTCAAAACGGAGATGTCTATAAAAATTTCAGATCATTTATGTGTACTAACGCAGGAACTTCAACAAGCAGTTGTAGTAGCAGTACTAATGCACAGCTTGTTGAAGATTGTACTGGTAATAAAATCTGCAGCGATGGTGCGTGTGTTGCTGTTGTGTGCAACAGTAATACTGATTGTGGGACTAATGGACTTGAAGGAAATAAATTTTGTCAGAGTGGAGATGTGTATCAAAATTTCAAAAGCTTTATGTGCGCTAACCCTGGAACAGCGACGAGTAGTTGCAGTAATAGCGCTAACGCACAATTAGTTGAAGATTGTGCTACTGGAAAAGTTTGTAATAACGGCGCCTGCATTACTGCCTGTGTTGATACCGATGGTGATACCTATGATACCTGTGGAGTAGGTAGTCCCGGAGACGATAGTAAACCTGTAGACTGCAACGACAACAATGCGGGAATTAATCCCGGGGCAAGTGATGTGCAGTGTAATGGTGTGGATAATGATTGTGATGGACAAATAGATGAAGGATATGTTTCAGCAACGACAAATTGTGGAGTTGGAGAATGTGCAAAGACAGGTACTAAGAGTTGTGTGAATGGAAATGAGGTGAATAGTTGTACTGCTGGAAGTCCTGTTGCTGAAATCTGCGACGGTAAAGATAATGATTGTGATGGGCAAAGTGATGAAGGATTTGGTAATGAAACAAAGGTGTTTGGTAGAGAACCGTGGGTTTTGTTTGGAGAAGTTGAAACAGAATTGCACAGGCAAGGAAAACAAACTCCAAAAGATCTATTAGGTGGTCGCGGAGGATCTGCGTATATACATGATGACTTCACTCTCAAAAAAATATGTAACATATTCGGATATTCAACGTATGTTGCTTCAGATAATACTTCTAGCGACGGAAGAACTATTTGGACAAATGGTGGAGACAGTACCTATAAATGGAAAGATAATATTCGTTGGGAACGAATTGACGATCTTACCGGTTACAGAAATCCTTTCGGATTATCATGGGTTGCTTCGGTAACATGTAAAGAAAGATTACTTTGCCCTGCCGCTTAGAGATGTTGTTTGGAGTAGTAAATTTATCTATGCTCTAGGATCCCTGCATTGCCGATACTATATTCCATCATGCTTCTTAGCGATTATATGTTAGAAGTGAATAATGTTTAAAAAGAAAATACTTCTGGCATTGAGATGAAAATTGGTTCAAAAACCTTGAGTTTGTTCATTTTTGCCTTGCTGTTATTTGGCTTTGTTGGAAGTGTGAGTGCTATTACTGGTACTATTGGCAACGGTCGTATGATTTTGAGGATGGAACAAGGTGAGAAGATTGAAAAATATATCTTAGTGAGAAATACTAATGACGTAACTATTGATATTATCTTGTCAGTAAGTGGAGACTTAGAAGAATCAATTACTATTAAAGATGACAGTTTTTCTTTGGCCCCCGATGAGGAAAAAAAGGCTTATTTTGATTTAGTTGCAAGTAAAGGAGGAACTACTGAAACAAAAATTAATGTGCAATTTTCTCCCAGCGATGGAGGAAATGGAGTTGGACTAAGCTCTACAATTGTCGTTATCACCGATGGTGAATCTGAAGAAGAAATTGATGATGAAACGTCAGATACTAATTGGTGGAGTTCACTGTTTGGAAATAATAGTACCCCTAATAGTAATGAAGCTAATAAAAATGATGCTGGTAATTCTGAAAACACTGATACTGGATCAGTTAGTGTAGGCATTGGCAACGACGGTGAATCTGAAAGTCAAACTGATAGTACTAGCAAAGTTGCTGCTGAAAAGAAACTGGGGTTCTTGAGCAGCAACAGTAAATTACTTATTCCAACAATAAGCACACTTGTTTTATTTCTTGTTTTTGTCGGACTTATTATTATTGCTAAAAATAGAAAATCTATTGCAACTACAATTACTGAAGAGATACAAAAAGATGTAGAAGAAACTAAACCAAAAAAGAGCGGTAAAAAAAATGAATAAATTAGTTTTTGTACTTATTTTGTTTTTGTTATTTCCTGTCGTTTCTGCATATACCGTCGGATATGTTGTTAAAAATCCAAATACTATTGGTTCAAATGACGCTTCTGTAAAGAATGAGCTTGTGAGTGGGGGTCATGTAGTTACGTTTCTTGACGACGTTAGTTTTAATGCTTTTGCTTATGATTTGATTGTAGTAAGCAGTGATATACCAAGTGTTAGTAATATTTTTGATAATACTAAACATCGCACACTTTTTTTAAGCGGGGCTGCTGCTCAAAAGGCAGGACTAAGCAGCGATTTTACTTCTTCAGTAAGAAGAAGATCAGAGATCAGAAATATAGTCCATTATATTACTAGCCCTTACACTTTGGGGGATTTTAATTTATACACCAGTACGGGAAATATTAACTATTTGAGTGGCTGTAAGGCTTCTGGTTCTTATAGTTTAGCAAGTCATGATTCAGATAGTAATCGACTTGTTATTTTTGCGGTTGATTCAAAATCAAAACTTATTGACACGAGTTGTACTGATAGAGACAAAACTATTTCTCAGAGTAATGTATTTTTTGGACTAATTGAAGCAAATAAATGGAGTGTTGAATCAAAAGATTTATTTGCCCGATCAATTACCTGGCTGATGACTTCTGGATTAACCGACGGTGATGGGGATGGCTATTATTCTATAGCTTCTGGAGGAGATGACTGCAACGATGCTGATAAAGAGGTTCATCCAGGAGCGAGCGATATTAGAAAGAATTGTGTTAATGATGCCCCCACAATAAAAAGTGCTAGTCCTGGAACTATCGTTAATCTTCTTGAGAATACGCAAAAGCTTTTTCTTATTGAAGTGGTGGACGATGATACTGCTTTGCAATACACCTGGAAGGTGGACGGGCAAACAGTTGGAACGGGCCAAATGTATGAATTTAGAAAAGATGAAGGAAGTTATATTGTTGAAGTACGGGTGAGTGATGGAAGTTTTTCTGCCACGCATGTATGGAATGTTATGGTGAGGGATTCAAGTTATTTTAGTTGCGCTGATGTTGGCGGGACTATTTGTGCGAGCAACCAGTTTTGTGACGGCTCCCTTTACTTTGTGAGTGATAGCACTGCGTGCTGTTCGACTAGCTGTATCGCAAAACCTTTTAGCTATGACGATGTAAGAGAAACTTGTGCAGTTAAAGAATTAGGACTAGAAATTGATCTTGATGATTTTAGTAGAGTTACTTATCATCCGGGAGATACTATTGATTTTGACATTCAGATTAAAAACAGACTTGATAGTAAGTCTGATATAATTTTGGAGAGTTATTTGTACGATCTTACCAAAAATCAAGTTGTAGAAAAGATCAAGGATAGTTTTGATGTTGGCAGTGATAAGACTGAGTCTTCAAATTTTGTACTTAAACTTCCTTACGACTTAGACGAGACACATCAGTATAAAATACTAGTCTACGGCGAAAATGATGATGAGCTTTGCAATCAAAAAGATGTTTTAGTGAGCATGAGCCGTGGAAGTATCTATGTTATTATCGATGATTTTAGCCTTGATAAGACTAGTTATGTTTGTGGGGACGTTATTCAAACGAGTGTTCATATTAAGAATGTTGATAGCCGTGATAGAGATGTTTCAATTGGGTTAACTATTCCTGAACTATCGCTTAATCAACAATCTGAATTGTTTGATATAGAAAAAAAAGGCGAGAATGACGATGAGAAAAAAACATTTTTGATTCAACTTCCTTCTGATGTGAAGGCGGGAACATATAAACTTCGTGCAACTGCATACACCAACGGACAGGATTTTTCAAGTGAAAAAGAGATTATAGTAGAACAATGTGCTGATGAAACGGTACAGGAAACTCCGCTTGTAGAAAACCAGATTACCCTATTAGGAAAAGTAAGCAATTTAATTCCTTCTCAAATAGAAGTAAAAGAATCGACGATAAATACACAAGAAATACTTTTTGGAATTATACTTTTTTTTATTGCGCTTTGTTCGCTCCTTGTTCTTTGGTGGTTTTTACATTAGGTTTTAGTCTCTTTTGTAGTGCAATTATCTACTCTAATATATATTTTGAAATGATAGTAATATTTATAAAGGGTTAAATTTTATAGTTGTAACTTTAAAATGACAAAGAATAATAGCCTACAGAAAACAACTATTTTAATGGTGTTATTACTATTGTTGGTAATTGGATGTGTGCTATTGTTCTTGTTATTTATTTATCCTCAAGTTTTTGTTCTTGGAGTAAGTGTTGATGAAAAATACGGAACTGATTACCAAGGTTTGGGAAGTGCGCGCATCATACCTCGATCGTCTGGTGAAGAAATACGCATTGAGGGAGACTCTATAGTTCTTCCTGATGGTTTTTATGATAGCAACTATGAAGTTGTTGAATTATATGATGAGACTGAACTCCAATCAGGAGGAAGAAGAGGGAGTACTAAAGGGGATGAATGCGTTAGAGATAGAGATTGTGGAAGTACAAAAACAAAAGAGTATTGTTATTTTGGCAGTGTGTATGAGGAGACTACTACTTATTCTTGTACTAATGGCTACTGCGAATCAGATAAAGATAAAGAAAAAATAGAGATCTGTCAGTACGGATGCAGCAATGCTCTGTGTTTACAAAACTGCGTTGATGCCGACGGCGACGGCTATGATACGTGCGGTCCTCAAGCTCCTAATGATGATGGAAAACCAGTTGACTGTAATGATAACAATAATAAAATACATCCTAATGCAGTAGAAATTTGCGACGGTAAAGATAATGATTGTGATGGGCAGATTGATGAAGGAAGCAGCATCTGCGGAGTAAATCAAGTTTGCAGTCAGGGAATGTGCGCTGCAATTTTATGCACCGGAAATAGTGATTGTGGTAGCGATGGATTTATTGGATCAAGATACTGCCAAGGAAACACAGTACATCAAGACTTTAAGACTTTTATGTGTGCTAATGCTGGATCTGCAAGTAGTAGTTGCAGCAGCACGACTAATTCAGTACCTATAAAACAATGTGCTGGTAATGAAATGTGTAGTAATGGTGCTTGTGTTGGAGTTACTTGTAGCACTACTCAAGATTGCGGAACTAGTGACTTTGAAGGAAACACCTTCTGTCAAAATGGAGATGTCTATAAAAATTTCAGATCATTTATGTGCAGTAATGCAGGAAAGCCAACGAGCAGCTGCAGTAGTAGTACCAGTCCACAATTATTTGATGATTGCAATAGCGGAGAAGTTTGTAGTAATGGTGCTTGCATCAATAAATGTTCTGATAATGATACTGATGGATTTGATGTATGTCAGACTGGAACACCTGGAGATGATGGAAAACCGGTAGACTGCAACGACAACAATGCGGGAATTAATCCCGGGGCAAGTGATGTGCAGTGTAATGGTGTGGATAATGATTGTGATGGACAAATAGATGAAGGATATGTGACAGCGACGACAAATTGCGGTGTTGGAGAATGTGGGAGAACGGGAATGAGAAGTTGTGTTAATGGGAATGAAGTGAATAGTTGTGTTGCAGGAAATCCTGTTGCAGAAATTTGCGATGGAAAAGATAATGATTGTGATGCGCAAATCGACGATCAATGTACTATTTTTTGTAATTCAAATGCACAGTGCGGAACTGATGGATTTAGTGGAAACAAATTCTGCAAAAGCGGAAATCTTTATCAAAAATTCACTGCACATATGTGTACGCAAAGTAACTCTTGTACTAGCCAAGTAGCAGATGTTCTTGTTAAAGAATGCGGTAGTAAAACTACTTGCGATAATGGTCAATGTATTCCTATTACCTGTGATAATGACAGCCATTGTAATGACGGAAATAGTTTAACGATTGATACTTGTGTGAATAAAGGAACGGTAAATAGTTTCTGCCAGAACACTCCTATTGTTTGCAGTGTTAATTCTGATTGTGGAACCAATGGATTTGTTGGAGATAAATTCTGCACTAATGAGGACGTTTCTAAAAATTTTGTGACTTACACGTGCTTAAATTCAGGGACCATTAACGCCGTTTGCAAATCTGAAACAAAACCTAAAGTTGTTGAGGAATGTGATTCTGATGAATTATGCTCAAGTGGTAGTTGCGTTCCTGTTGTCTGCCAGAATGCTAACGATTGCGGTACCGATGATTTTGTTGGTCAGACGTTCTGTCAAAACGGAGATGTCTATAAAAATTTCAAGACATACATGTGTACAAAACCGGGAACAACCTTAAGCTCTTGCAGTTCTAACATTAATCCGACGTTAATTGAGGATTGTAAAAATGGATGTAGTAATGGTCAGTGCAACCCTCCCGTGATTTGTAGCGTTCCTGCAACAAAAGTGTTTGGTGGAGAACCATGGGGTGTGTATGGTGTTGTTCAAACAGAAATACGCAGACAAGGACAGCCTTCTCCAACAGATATCTTTGGGGTTTATGGAGGTTCTGCATTTGTAAATGATTATTTAACTAATACAAAAGTGTGTAATATTATGGGATATGCAACTTATATTAATTCCGATGGCACCTCTTCTGATGGGAGAATTATTTGGACTAATGGAGGAGACAGAGTCTTTAACTGGAACGGTAATAACTGGCAAAAAACTGATGATCTAGCTAGTTATAGAAATCCTAATCATATATCGTGGCTTGCGGGAATAACCTGTAGTGAACCGCTTATTTGTGCTCCTTAAGATAGTTTTAACTTTTTTAGAATAGCTTAGATTTTCTGAGAGAAATAAGTTTGTTGATTTACTGATTATGTCGATCTTAATAAGTCTTTGATTATATGATCGAGCAGTTGTAGTACGTCGGTGTCTAAATCGTAGATGATTTACCATCTATATCCTTGATTACTGGTTATAATCTCTGCAGTGACTGAAGTAAACGGCGTTAATGATTGATTATCACCAAATCCTTCTGATTTGCACCACCCCCTAAATGGTGTAATCTGTTTTTGGTTTTGAGATTCCAAAAAAATCAACGCTAAACTATCCACCATCTAAAGATAGTGGATTTTTTTTGGATTAATATTCAAAATCGGCAAACGAGGGATTAATTAATCGTTGCTGGGAGTTGATTGTGTCAATACGTACAGTGTCTTCTTGTGAGAGTTTGAAATCAAGTTCTAGGTTTTGGCGTATATGCTCGGGGGTTGTTGCTTTTGGTATGATTACTAGATTTTTATCAAGCAGCCAGCGCAAACTAATTTGTCCGGAAGTTTTTTTGTATGTGGCTGCTATCGATTTTAAGACGGGGTCTTTAAAGACCATGCCCATTGCTAGTGGAGAATAGGCAGTGATTGAGATGGTATGTTTGTTGCAAAAAGTGAGCAGATCTTTTTGGTAGAGTCGCGGGTGAAATTCTACTTGATTAACAGAGAGCGGGAGTTTGAGCTCTTTTGCGAGGGGGAGAACATCTTGCAGATGATGTATCGTAAAATTACTTACGCCAAACGCTTTTATTTTTTTCTCTTCGTATAACGCTTTAAATGCTTTGAGTGCTTGCGGCAAATCAATCGTTTTTGTCGGCCAGTGAATTAAATATAAATCAAGATAGTCAGTTTCAAGTCGAGCGAGCGATTCTTCGCATGCAGCAAGTACTTTGTAGTAATCAAGATTATCGGGAGCAACCTTGGAAGTTATAAATAATTTTTTTCGATCATACTTCTTGAGCACTGTTCCAATTTCTGATTCGTTGAGATACATTTCTGCAGTATCGATATGGGTGTAGCCCATTTGCAAAGCAGTGTTTACTGCTTGGATGCATTTTTCTCCCCGAAGCTGCCAGGTTCCAAAACCAATTTGTGGCATGAGCGTATTATTATTGAGTTTTATCGAAGGGATGTGCATACTTGAGTAAAAGAGAGGAGTTTTATAAAATTATGTAGTTTTTATATACATTAATTTAACTCTATTATTTCTTTTTAAATTTCTGTTTGTATAGTTTGATTGCACGCTCGATGTCTTTATGTGCGTGTTTTTTATCGAGGATTTCGGGGACTTCGCATTTTTTTCCTTGTAATACTTTGTAGGTTTCAAAAAAATGTTTGAGTTCTATGAGAGTGTGTTTGGGAAGGTCATGTATGTCTTGAATTTCTTTTGCTCGTATGTCGTCTTCGTATACGGCGAGAATTTTGTCGTCTTTTTCTCCGTTGTCAATCATGCGCAACACGCCGATGGGTCTTACTTTTGCAAGGGTCATAGGAACGAGCGGGTAGTTAGTTAAAATAATAATATCAAGCGGGTCGTTGTCGTCCCAAAAGGTGCGCGGAACAAACCCATAGTCACCTGGATAATGCACTGCCGAATATAAAAATCGATCAAGCATGAGCATGCCGGTTTTTTTGTCCATCTCGTATTTTATTTTTGAATCTTTAGGAATTTCAATTATTGCATTAATTATTTGCGGAGCGTTTTTACCGGTCTCTACCTCATGCCAAGGATTTTGTGTCATGTCTTATTGAAAGATTGTGGGTATAAAAAGTTAGCGCCTGAGATTCTGTTTTATAAAAAATAGAATTATAAAAATTATAAAAATAAAAAATAAATTTACTTCTTTCGTGCTCCCAGGAGCCAGTAGTTTGAAACGAGGGTGAGGTGAATCAATAGATTGCCCCAGTTACCCCAGTACACCATGAACGCCGCAACCAATAAAATGATCATTGGTGGAATCGTGGTGTATTTTAGTTGGTATTTTGCTAAAATGAGAATACCAAACAGTATTTCAGAGATTATTAAAACCCATGCCCACAGCATCGGTGCCATCCCGAAGAACGGCATTGCTGACAACATATCAACAACTGCTGCAGGTTTCATAACAAATAGTTTGAGTAATCCAGGCACTAACATCACGAGGCCCAGTAATATCCAATTAACCTGCATCGCAGTTTTCTGCATATTTTCCATATTTTGTTTCCTCCTTTCAATTCTTTTCATTACAACTTAGAGAAGTTTTTTAGTTATTTAAGTGTTTTGATTAGAAAATGATTAGGTTTAAAGAGATAGATTAGAGGATTTAGGATTAACTATCTTCACGTGCACATCTTTAAGTTTTGCGTTACAGATTTCGCAGTAGCCTTTCTGCTCGACGGTAGGAATTGGTTTATTATTATCGATGAAATCACGATACCGTAAGGTAAGCAAAACCTCGTTGGTATTTCTGTTTTCAAAGGGTGGCTGTGAAAGACTGATTCCACAGTGCGGGCATTTTCCTATCATACTTTTTACTTTTCACTCTCTTGCTCTGTTAGGGTCTGTTAGGGATGAGGTACACTAAGCAACTAAATCTTCTATTGCGTCTAGGTCTACTTCTTCGCCTATCTCTTCATCAAGCCAGCTTTTTATTTTTTTCATGGGTATTTTTCCTTATGTTGTGTCGAATAAGTTGTTGGTTCTTTACGATAATTAAAAAATTTGAAAAATTCTTTGCGCACGACATGTGCTGCGTTTATTTTTTGCAGTTCGCTAAATATGAAACTGGTAAAACAATACGGGCAGACATGTGTTTGTTTTTGACCGCATTTTATGCATATAGTCCCATAGTTGTTCAGATGATTTGCAATGTTATGCAAGTAACGATTAATGTGCGGGGTGAGTTCTTTTTTGAGGGTGGGGTAAAGGGTGAGCCAGGCTTCTATTTCTTGAGCGAGGCAAAACGGACAGAGCGGGTTAGTTATCACTCCGTTACACGTTTCACATATATACTGTGTTTCATCATCAAGGTTTTCATAGAATGTCATAGGGTAAAAAATTCAAGCCAAAACGAAATGTACGGCTTAAATGAGGTAAATAATAGATTTAAACTGGAAATTATTTGCACAGCTGACTATGTTTTGAACACTGAATATCTCTGTACGATTATTTATTTCCATAGATTGTTGAGGTGATCAAAGTATATAAGGCTTGTCTTTAATTTTTGTCATTTTTTGATTACAACACATGTTTATATATGCTCTTTTGTTCTTTTATTTGAAAATGAGTGTTAATTATTTAGCTGTTTTTCTTGCAGCAGTTGTTTCTTTTGTCCTGGGTATGTTATGGTATTCTCCGGTTTTATTTGGAAAGCAATGGATGAAGTTATCGGGTTTAGGAAAAAAAGATATTGGTAAAGCAAAAAAGAAGAAAATGACAGGGATTATGCTTACCGCATTTATTGCAAACTTAGTTATGGCTTGGGTTTTTTTGTATTTGCTTGGCATGTTAGGATATAGTGATGTGCTTTCGGGAATTGTCTTAGGATTTTTAGTGTGGATTGGATTTTTTGCAACGACGATGCTTGGTAGTGTTTTGTGGGAAGGTAAACCTTGGGGATTGTACGTGATAAACGCAGGATATCAATTAGTTAATTTAGTGGTGATTGGTGCAGTGTTAGGTGCGTTTTAGAATTCTGTAATAATACCTATAAAGGGGTAGATTTTTTCTGTGTTATGTTAAGTAAGCAACTTCCTTGCGAATTAGTATTTAGATTTGATCTTGGAAAATTACAAGCGCAGGAAGGAGGAATCGTTTCGCTTGTTGCTGACGGTAGTTCTATAAATATAGGGCAAAGTGCTGCGGATATTGCCGAGGACTTGGGACTTAGTCTTGAAGAGTTTGGATTATTTAAGCATTGGGGAGTGTATGGAGTTGAATTGATTCAGGTTCAGAAGGGAAGAAGGTCTTATCAGTTTGTTCCTCCTCGAAATTTACGCATTGATGACCGAGAAGAATTTAAGCGACCAGCAATTATGAGTGTTACCTATAAACTTTTTTAATTAAATTTTAATCACATTCTTTGGAGCAGTGCGATTCGTTTTTCGAGTGGGGGGTGGGTTGCAAGGAGGTTATCTAGTTTTCTTTTGAAAGGATCTGCAATAAAAAGAGGGGCAACTGCTTTGTTATAATGATGTTTTTGTGAAGCAGAAAGTGCTGACTCGTGTTTAATTTTTTTTAATGCATTAATAAGACCGGTGGGGCTTCTGACAAATTTTACTGCAGAGGCGTCGGCGGTGTATTCGCGTTTTCGTGAAATGGCAAGTTGTACCAGTGTTACAAGGAGGGGAGCAAGAATAGCGAGGAGAATTCCTGCAATGATTAAAAAGACATGTACTTTATTATCGCGGTCACGCCCGTTTGAAAAAGAATTCCAAAATAAACTGCGTAAAAAAATTTCTGAAATAATAGCGATCATGCCGACGAGCACTGCAGTTAGCGTCATAAATCTGATATCAAAGTTTGCGATGTGGGAAAGTTCGTGTGCTAATACTCCTTCTAATTCTTGTTTGTCTAATTTTTCTAGACAGCCGGTCGTGACGCAAATGACTGCGTGTTTTGGATCTCTTCCCGACGCAAAGGCGTTAATATGTTCTTCTTCCATGATGTAAAGTTTTGGTTTGGGCAGACCTGAAGCAAGACAGAGTCCTTCAACAATGGTGTGAAATTGTCGATATCTCACTGGATCTGCAGGTTTAGCATTAACGGAAGCTAGGGCAATGGAGTGAGAATTATAATAGCCAATCCAGATATAAAGTAGTGAACCTATGATGGCAAGAATCATTACAAAAAAGAAATAGTCAGGTCCAGCGACGATCGCAATGATATATCCAAATAGTATAAGTATTGCAAGAATACTGGCGATGAGAAAAAAAGATTTGATTTTGTTACTGGCTATCTGGTCGTGAAACGAGAGGCGCTGGGTCATGATGGGAAAAAGACTTAAGAGTTTTTAAGGGTTTGTTAGGATATCAAAACTCCACCTTGACATTTTTTCTTTCTGCTTCGGTGATCTTGAGATATTCTTGTTTTTTTCTTCCATAGAGTTTAAAGAAGAACACGCCAGGGAATGACTGAGATATATTTTCCAGTTCCAAAATTGAGTCGTTGTAGTATTGTCGTGAATAGGCTACTTTGTCTTCTATTGATGAGAGCTCTTGTTGGAGCTGGAGGAAATTTTCATTTGAGCGCAGGTTTGGATAATTTTCTGCTATCGCAAAAATAGATTTGAGTGCATCTTGGAGCCGGTCTCCTGCTTTTACTTTGTCTTTGAGATTTGTTGATCTTACTAAGGCTACTCGAGCGTTTGTCACCTCAGTCATAATTGCTTTTTCATGTTTTGCAAATCCTTTTACTGATTCTACTAAATTAGGAACAAGATCTGCGCGCCTTTTTAGCTGGACGTCTATTTGAGCTGAACTGTTTTTAATTCTATTTTCAAGAACAATAAATCGATTGTAATAATAAATGAATATAACTGCTAGAAGAACTGCCAGCCCTAGAATTACCCAAACCAAAACCGATACCATTTTGTTGTGAATGTTTACAGGTTTATAAGGTTAGCGGTATATTGAGGTATTGCATGAGGATAAAATATTTCAATTAGACTTCCTATACAGGATTTGTACAATTAATTTAATAGATATTCTTTAAAAGTGCTATTTACTCTTTAATACATGACATTTCCTGATGGTAAAAGAGTAATGCATATCGATACTAGTTGTAAGCTTTATGAGAAAGCTGATACAGGAATAGCTTATAAGATTGTAAAAATTAATGATCATCGAGGGCTAGCATTATCTAATAAACTTAAAAGAAAATTGGACAACGAACTTTGGGCTTACGAAGATTATCCGAGATTATACGCAATTTGTATCTATTATATAATAAGAGAAGACTTAGATAAATTTGATATTTTGGTTATCTGTGGTGATGAACATTTCTTATCAGTTAAGTTATATCTCGACCAATTATTTATTAAATCTGAAAAGTACCTAAAGAAAGTAGTCATATCCA
>Ga0209542_10012307_pt1 | contig 14997 bp, 25 predicted proteins | sample RifCSPhighO2_01_FD_184028 | JGI IMG/M metagenome (GOLD analysis project Ga0209542, IMG submission 184028) | Soil microbial communities from Rifle, Colorado - Rifle CSP2_plank highO2_0.1 (SPAdes) (version 2) | ecosystem: Environmental > Terrestrial > Deep subsurface > Rock core/Sediment ...
ATTGGTTATCGCATTCAGACGCCGTATCAAACCATTAGCTACGTCGGAGATACTTCACTCACTGAAAAAGTGGTGAAGGCACACCTTGGCACGACCATCCTTATTTTGAACTGCAAAAACCCCTTGAACATTGACGAAAAAGGGCACTTGAATACACAAGACACCCAGAAATTCATTGAACTGATACAACCCCAAGTGGTCTTCTTAAACCACATCGGACATAAGCTGCGCAAAATGATTGCTCCCATTGACCTGGCCCGGGAATTGCAGAAAAAAACAGGCGTTAGTGTTGTAGTAGCCAAAGAAGGCATACGTACGACGCTGTTTCAATATATTTCGAAAGATCGACAAAAAACACTAGAAGGGTACTAAACCGTTAAAAGACAAACTATTTTAACCCCTTTAACAAAGAAATAAAATGCCATTCCCACCCCAGCTTAAAGACAAAATCAACCGGGTTCGTGAAGGAATCAGTGCACTGAACGAATTCGATTACAGAGAAAAACCAGAAGATCCCGGTGAACACCTTAAATGGCTTAATAGACATGGGGCCAACGCAGACGACCTTGAGCGTTTCGCAGATCAAGACCAATATCACCTCGTTGAAGATAGACTTAAAAGATACGCAAGTGAGTTAACCCATTTCGTAAGCGATAGCGAGGGATACCAATACAAAGCATTTCATCAAATAGCAGCTGCTACACTTACCATTGTATAGATAACTGCGTAGCTTATGCTACTCTATTGTACGCAGCTATCTATATGTGAACTGCGCTAATCATGTTCTCTAAGTCGCGCAGTTCACTATACAAGAAGTGCAGGAAGATTTACAACTCTTTCAAAAAAAACAACTTGTGTATTGGGAAGAAAAATTAAGCCACCTGCACGAAAAAATAACCTCCCTTAACACCCTTGCCCAAGCCATCCATGAAACAAAGAACACCCATGCCGATGCTTATTTTTTCGTTGATAATGAAGGCGGCTCTCGAAAGCCTGATAATTCTTATGTCTCCCCCCCTTTTTTAAGGTTTGTTGAAGGCTCTGTGAAGGACATCAACCAACTTCTGCGGCAATGGGAACGTGAGCCCGACCAACGAACCCAAACCCTAAGCCGGCTAAAAGAAGAAATAGAATTCTTGGTTCCCATCCTTCAAAAGACACGAGAATTCCTGAAAGATAAAAAGAATAGCCAGCCAGAATATGTGCTGGTTTATTGGGAAACCATCAATCAAGCATTCACCACTGCAGCCCAATTGCAACAAGAGCTGAACCGATCTGGAAGCTCGGGGAAAAAACTAGGTACTAGCAAGACCCCGACAGCAGCTGCACCCCCTCGAAAAAGGAGTGTTCTTTCCCTACTTCTTCCGTGGAGACGCTGAACTTAGCCGGAACCTACAAACTACGTCTGAGCTTCGGATTCAAAAAAATGAATCCAAAGCTTTAAAAACCATACTCATTTCCAAAGTCATACCCGTAATTACTGGCTCGCAGCAACGAAGTTGCTGGAGCACGGATTCACAAAAGAATCCGTTGCTCGTCCAGGAGGGAATCAATGGATACCAAGAACATACTCGACGCAATTAAGAAGCTTAAAACTGATTCTGCTAAACGCCAATTTATTCAATCTGTAGATATTATAATTACCCTTAAAGACTTGAACTGGAAAAACCCAGAAGAACAAGTCGAATTCTTTGTCTCCCTGCCCCATGGCACTGGCGATAAGCAAAAAATATGCGCCCTCGTTGGACCTGAATTAATGGAAGAAGCCAAAAAAACCATGGATGAAACCATCCTTCCTGACGACTACGCTAAATACGACAAACGAACCACCCGAAAACTAGCTAGACAGTATGACTACTTCATTGCACAAGCCAACATCATGAACCAGATTGCCGCCAAATTTGGACGATTCTTTGGACCCAAAGGAAAAATGCCCAACCCCAAAGCCGGATGCATTGTACCCCCCAAAGGAAACCTTAAACCTGTTTACGACCGACTTCAAAAAATGATCAAAATCAGCAGTAAAAAAGGACCCTTCATCCATGTCAAAGTAGGAAAAGAAAGCATGAGTGAAGAACAGCTTGCAGAAAACATTAAGATCATCTACGAACAATTGACACACACACTCCCAAAAGCCGAGAACAACATCCGCAATCTCTATGTCAAACTTACTATGAGCAAACCCGTTAAGGTATAAAATGAAACAAACTTCCTCCGAACAAAACAACAAAACTAACGCTTTGAGCTCTCCTGCACAACAGGCTCGCTATGTGACTCAACCGAACAAGAAAAAGCTCCTCGCCGTCGAAGCCTTCGTCAAGCTCATCAAAGAATACCCCATCATTGGCGTACTTAATATGCAAGATCTCCCTGCCAAGCAACTCGCATCTATGCGCAAAAAAATGCGAGGAGACGTCATCATCCAGATGACCAAGAAAAGCCTCCTCCAACGCGCCCTGCAAACCCTTGGAGGCGATTATGTCAAACTCATTGACCACTTCAAAGGCATGCCTGCCCTGCTCTTCAGCAAAGAAAACCCATTCAAACTCTACAAGATCATCAAGAAAAACAAATCCAAAGCACCCATCAAAGCCGGACAACAATCACCCTACGATATCATGATCCCAGCCGGACCCACTCCGTTTGCACCCGGCCCCGTCATCAGCGAACTCAGCCAAAACAAGATCGCTGCAGGCGTCGAAGCCGGAAAAGTCGTGATCAAAAAAGATTCTTTAGTTGCTAAAGAAGGCGATACTGTAAGCCCAGGCTTATCCAGCATTTTACTACGACTCGGCATCCAACCCATGGAAATTGGCCTGGACCTGGTTGCAGTTTATGAAAAAGGAGAGATTTTGACTAAGAGCGTCCTCAACATTGACGAAGACGCTTTCATGAAACAAGTCCACACTGCAGCCAGCGAAGCCATCAACCTAGCAGTCTACGCTGGCTACACCGTCAAAGACACCATCGAATTACTCATTGCCAAAGCTTCGAGAGAAGCGCGCGCTTTGAGCATTAGCCAAGACATACTCACATCCGATACAACAGGCGACATCCTCGCCAAGGCTGAACGCGAAATGAACGCGTTGAAAGCAAAGATACAGGGGCTAATGCCCTGACGTTTGACTTTGTAAAAAGTCAAACATACCCAATTAAACCTATAGGAGGGAACCAGATGGAATATGTATACACTGCCTTGCTCCTACACAAGGCCGGACAGAAAGTAACTGAAGACACCGTCAAGAAAGTACTAACAGCAGCTGGCACTAAGCCAGACGAAGCACGCATCAAAGCGCTCGTCGCATCCTTAGAAGGCGTCAATATTGATGAAGCCATCAAGAGTGCTGCTGTCGCAACTGTAGCTGCTGCACCTGCCGCTGCTGCCGGAGCTGCTCACGCAGGAGCCGACAAAGCTGCTGAGAAAAAAGCAGAAGAAGAAGCTAAAAAGAAAGAAGAAGAAGCTGTAGCTGGACTTGGCGCCTTATTTGGCTAGGGTTTAGTTATTTTTTCTTATTCCCACAACGCTTAAGCGTTGGGGCCCAGAAACGCAGAAATCCTAAAGATTTCTAGTTCAAAGGAACTATGTTCCTTGAACGAGGAATCTTCCGGATTCCTCTGTTCCAGAAATGCTTAGCATTTCTGTGAAGCTTTGCTTTCTGTGGCTTTCCTCTTTTTCCTCTGCTCAACCAAGTGGAACTATGACCGATAACGTACAAGCATTGCTCGAACAGCTTAAACAAGCTAAAGATGAAGTTGACCAGCTAAAGATAGAACTCGCCAAATTAAACAAAGTTAAAGAAACCTGGTACCAGAAAAAAATGGCGGTCAACAAAAACATTACCGACCACATCCACACCCTCACTAAATCCAAATCCAACCGAAACACCCTAACGACGCAAGTCAAAGAGCTCAAAGAAAACCGCAACAAGCTCAACACCCAGATTAATCAAGAAGTGGCTGCCATCAAGGCCCTAAAAGAAGAACATCAAAAACTCATAGTGGCCAGCACTCGTGCGGTAAACACTGAAGAGAGACCCCGCCGTAGAGGATCCGAAAGTGGAGGCGGCAGCATCCACACCCAGATCAAGGCACTTGAATACAAATTAGAGACAGAACCTACTTCTTTTGACAAAGAACAAAAACTCGTCAAAAAACTCAAAGAACTCAAGAAGAAAGTAGGTGCCCTCAATACCGTACACGAACTTTCTAAGAAAATCAGGGAAAAAAGCAAGGAAATCGACCAACTCAAAAAAGAAGCGAACGAATACCACCAAAAGATGCGACTCATCGCCGACGAAAGCCAAGGCTTCCACGAAAACCTAGTCGGCAACTCCAAAGAAATTGATGACATGCGCAAACAAGAGAAAGAAGCTCACGAAGAATTTATGAAACACAAAACAGTTTACCAAACCAAAAATGACGAGCTGAAAACTAAACTTGAAGAACTCAAAAAGATTCGAGAACAACTCAACGCGCACAACGTCAAAGTCCAAGGCGATGTACACGAAGAAGAACGCAAGACCCTAAAAGAGAAAGAAGCTGAAGTGAATGAGAAGATCAAAAACAGAAAGAAACTGACGACGGAAGACTTGCTGGTGTTGCAGCAAGCGGAAGGAAAAGGCAAGAAAAAAGAGTGATTATTTCTTCAACTTATCCAACTTTCCCAGAACCCCCTCTAAATCTTGATTCACTTGCTATATAGAAATGGAACTCATTTTGAAAACTTAAGCATTATACCAGAACAACATCAGTACTTTTCCGCCACTCTCTAGCAAGATCGATTAATGTTACATGAGATTCAACCATCAATTCATGATACACTATATATCCTCTTTGTTCAAGGAGTGTACGAGCCTTTCCGAATACTTGCTCTTCATCTCTTACAAATCGAGATCCGATAATGGCTTGTTTTGATATAGGAAATATAGCTCCATAATCTGTACTCATATATCGTATTGGATAGAAATGATCTTCTGGAGAAGAAGCCCAATCATAATGTGTAAGGCTGCTAACTCGGAATGGTGTTCCCTCTGTTGGCCCCACTGCTGACCGCAATGCTGACTCCAAATCTATTCTATATGCTTTAGCTAGACCACGAGCCATTGCCTCCAACTGCTGAACTTGTGTCGTGATCGCAACGGGATTTGTTACATCCATATAATCTTAGGAAAGAAGAGGCATATTTAAATCTTAGCCTATCTCTCTAAAAGCATGACCCTCTACCTTGTTGGCCTTGGACTGTATGACGAGAAAGACATTACGCTGCGCGGCCTTGAAACCGTGAAGAAGTGCCAGACTGTGTTCTTGGAAACGTATACCTCCAAACTGAACTGCTCTAAGGAAGTGCTTGAGAAACTGTATGGGAAGAAAATCATTGAAGCGGATCGCAATATGGTTGAGAAAGACTCTGCCAAAATCCTAGAGCCTGCCAAGACCAGTAATGTGGCTCTGCTTGTCATCGGGGACGCTTTATCTGCCACGACGCATGCAAGCCTTCTGATTGAAGCGAAGAAAATGGGTGTGCGGGTTAAAACCATTTCCAATGCTTCCGTGCTGACGGCAGTAGGGATTACCGGACTGGAACTGTACAAGTACGGACCCGTGACTTCGCTTCCTTATCCGGAGCCTGGTTTCGAGAGCAAGACCGCCTACGAGGTTTTAGTTAAAAATAAAAAAGAAGGATGGCATACGCTGATCTTACTGGATATCAAGGCTGAGCAGAAACAGTATATGACTGTGAATGAAGCGATTGATCTTTTACTGAAAATAGAACAACAAGAAAAGAAAGGGGCGTTCGGGGCGACGACTGCAGTCGTCGGGTGTGCACGGCTTGGAAGTCCACAACCCTTGATTAAATATGGAACGGCTCAAGAGCTGATGAAAGAAGACTTTGGAGGCCCATTGCATTGCTTGATTGTGCCTGGTAAACTGCACTTTATTGAAGAGGCAATGTTACAGGAATGGCGGATAAAATCCTGAATATCCGTTACTTTTTCTATCCTTCTGGAAGAGTTCCGAAAAAAAGAGGAGCACCCTTATGAATAAGTTACTTCTACAAATAAAACATGGCTACTTACACCATCCGGAAACACATCATCAAACAATGGGAAGTGTCCATTGCTGAATATAAGAATGAGCGAATTAGCTACAAAGTGACTCGACGCATCCCCTACTTATTTATAGCTGAAACGAAGATCTTCTATTCGAAACAAGAAGCTAAAGCACAGTTTCAAGACTGGCTAAGATAGGATTCCATACTCTCTGCTAGCCTTTTCTTTAACGAGACCTGCCCTTCTTTATATATATCAGGAATTTGAAGGGAGACGATGCGCTTCTGCATGTATTCTTTTGGAAAGCGTCTTGCTAGCTCGGAACGTTGAATGTCCTCCATTACAACAACAATATCTGCCCATGAGATCTCTTTCGCAGTAACCGGATTCACATTATATAACCCTGCCGAACGTGTTTCGAACCGATCTGAGAAAAGAGCCTCAGCTGTTTTACTCCGGTTCTGATTTTGGTTGCAAATAAACAATATTTTCATGCTATTTTGAAGAGGCTATAGAATAAAAAGTTTTACTTATTTTTTCTTGAAATACCCTTTGGACCAAACCCAAGTACATGCCAAGATGGCTCCGAGAAGGTTGAATACCAGGTCCCGTGCGTTATTGGCGTAACCCCCCACTTCATTTGCCGCATCTAGATAGATTACTGCAATGAATTCTAGGATCTCATTCAATGCCCCAAAGCCTGATGCCAGGCTGACTAAGACCATTGAAAACAAAAACTTATCGTGTTTTATTTTTGGGTCTAGGTGAGGATCGAACAAATTGAACATGACAAACGTGATGGTGAAGGTTGCGAGCATGTGGATTAAGTTATCGTACTTAAACCCCTCAAACAAGAGTACGTCATACAGGCGAACCCCTTTGACAAATAGAAAACCCCCCAATAGATGCAAAAGACCTACTAAGGTGAGACCCACTAATATTTGATTGGTCAGATACAACTTTTTTCTGTAAAGACCGATGACAATCCAAACCATAATCAAGATCATGATATAATACAAGAACTCGTAATTTCTTCGCAAAAAAGCTATAACTGTGAAAATGAGTAAGTAACTGATGGTAAATCCTAGAAGCATCCGTTTGTCCATGGTTTTTAAGACTGAGAATGGCTTATAAATATTTGTCCGTTTTATTATTTTCTATATAGAAATCAATATGTTCAAAACAAACAGTGCCCTCGTGTTGAAGTTTTAGATTCCAGATTCAAAACCTTTAAATAACGACCCTAGCTCACAACCTACCAAAAGAGGCTCTCAGAAGTATTAACTGTTTCTGGAGCCTCTTTTTTTCCAAAAAAGAGAGGTGTAGAATATACACAGGTGATAACTTGGCAAAACACAAAAAAGAGGCATCTCAACTTAAAAAAGAAGAAACCAAAACCCTACAATTCATCGTAGGAGGCGTTGTGATCTTAGCGATTGCCCTGCTTGCACTTCTCTTCCACCAGTCTCAACCAGCCACTCCTGAAAAAGCTGAAGACAACATGGTGGCCAAAGTCAATGACCAAGTTATTCTACAAAGCCAACTGGACACTCAATACAGCAAACTACCTGCCCAATTCCAACAAGTCCTCACCAAAGAACAAGTCTTAAGTCAAATGATTGATGAAGCGCTCCTTCTGCAAAATGCCAAAGAGCTCGGCATCGAAATTAGCGACCAAGACGTTCAGAAAAAACTCGATGAATTCCTCCAACAAAATGGAGTCGATCAACGAGTCCTTGAAGAAAGCCTCAGCCGACAAGGCATCAGCCAACAAGAAGTCAATGAATTATTCCGAAAACAACTCACCATCCAACAATTACTTGAAAAGAAACTCGGAAAAGAACTTGAGGTAAGCGACAAAGAAATCGTCGACTACTACAATGACAATATTCAAGACTACAAAGTCCCACCCAGCACCAAAGTACGACACATCCTCATTGCGTTTGGCAACCTGACTGAAAAAGAAACTGAAGAAAAAGCACAAGATGTACGGGACATGATTAAGCCCGACAGCAGCAACTTCTGTGAACTCGTCCAAGACTACTCTACTGACACTGGTAGCGTCAAAACCTGCGGAGAATATGTTTATACAGCAGATACCCAATTTGTACCTGAGTTCAAAGCAGCCGGTGACAAACAAGGAGTCAACCAAATCAGCGTCGTCAAAACCCAATTTGGCTACCACATCATCCAAACGTTAGCTAAACTGCCGGAACGACTGCCTAAACTCCAAGATGTACGCAGCGACATCACCAATATCCTCAAAGCCCAAAAACAACGCACCGCCCTCAAAAAGTACCTTGAAGAGCTACGAAAAGTGGCTAAAATAGAAAATACGCTAGCCCTCAAAAGCGAAGCAGGAGTTGTAGAAGAAAAAGCAGCACCTATAGAAACCACCCCAGAACCCACCCAACCTAAAAAACAAACCACTCAGGAAGCCGCAACACCTACAGCACCCAAAAGCCTCAACACCTTCGCGCTGTGCCTAGCCAAGAAAGCAACCCTTTACGGTGCCAAAACCGATGCAGAAACGCAGAAACAACTCAAACTCTTTGGCGGCGCTAGCAGCTACCTCAATTTTGTCGACTGCAGCTACCTAGGCAATCCCAACGTAGTGAAAAAGGAATGCACCCAAAAAAGCATCGTTACCTTCCCCACCTGGATCATCAATGGAGCCAAAACGGAAGGAGTCCGAAGCCTCCAACAACTTACGGATGCCAGTGGATGCTGAACTTTATAAATTCTTTATTCTTTCTTTATTTTTATGAAAACAGAGAAGAGCTGCGGGGCTATCGTTTTTACCCATAAAAACGACCCAATTCAGTTTCTTATCATCCAACATCGGAAAGATAAAGGGGGACACTGGGATTTCCCAAAAGGCCATGTTGAAAAAGGAGAAACCGAAGAAGAAACAGCCTTGCGAGAAGTATTGGAAGAAACAGGTCTACCTGTCGATCTTATAAACGGATTTCGCGAAGAAATCCGATACCACCCCGCAGCAGATATTCTTAAGAACGTTGTTTTCTTCCTCGCTCGAGCCTCCAGCGAAAATGTCATGTGCAGTCCGAATGAGATCAAAACGTATAAATGGCTTCCTTACGAGGAGGCACTTAAGCAGTTTACTTTTGACAACAGTCGAGACCTGTTGAAAAAAGCGAATGAATTCTTAGATAATCGGAAAAGCTCCTAAATCATCGGAAAGTTTACGGGTTTTGAGTCGATACCTTTAAATATAATTAAGTTATACATCCTTTATGCACACCTTCAAAGCCACGCCCAAAAAGTGGGGGAACAGCCTAGGCATCACTATACCCAAGGAGATTGTGAAGGAAGAAGGCCTATCTACAAAAAAGGCAATAGAAATCTCGGTAGCCGGGCCTAGGTCGAACAAGCTCAAAGAACTCTTTGGGACTTTAAAATTTAAGAAGTCCACTCAACAGATCATGGATGAGATTGATGAAGGATACGACTGAGAGCATTTTTGCGGATACCTATGCCTTTATAGAGATGATCAAAGGAAATCCCACATACCAACCTTACACAGACCTCCAAGTTATTACGACACTTCCTAACCTCATCGAACTTTATTATTATCTTCTTCGAGAATTCAATATGACCACCGCAGACAGGTACCTTACTGGATACTCTGAATTCTTAACTTCTATTACCGTTCCATGCATACGATACGGTATGCAATTCAAACTTACGCACAGAAAGGATAAGCTGAGTTATGTCGATTGCATTGGCTATGCGAGAGCCCTTCAACTAGGCATCCCCTTCTTAACCGGCGACAGTAAGTTTAAAGACAAGCCGAATGTGGAATTTGTGAGATGAAGGATTTATAACGCCCGCTCTTCCTTTTTTAATAACTTTTATAAGCTTCCAAAAACCTCCCTTACATATGGAAGATCGTCTGCAAAAGATCCTACTCTTCTTAGAAGAAATCGATGCTTTCAAATCTATCCTTCGATCCATCTATCTCTCAGATCTAAGTCGAAAAGAAAGTGATGCTGAACATATAGTGAACTGCGCGACTTAGAGAACATGATTAGCGCAGTTCACATATAGATAGCTGCGTACAATAGAGTAGCATAAGCTACGCAGTTATCTATACATGGCATATGTGCCTTTATGCTCTCCTCCTATCAAGTGAACTTAAATTAAAGATTAACTTTAATCACGCGATAAAACTTATCCTCCTCCATGATTTACCAGAAGTATACGCTGGAGACGCCAATCCGTATGAAGCCAACAAAGCGCTTAAGCACAAAAAAGAGAAAGCTGCAGCCGATAAACTATTTCCCCTCTTACCTCCTGACAAAGCAAAAGAACTTCGTTCTCTATGGGACGAATATGAAGCCCAAAAAACTCCTGAAGCCAAATTTGTAAGAGCTATTGACCGATTACAAGCTTTTTCCCAAAATGTGTTTACAAAAGGAAAAACATGGAAAGATCTCAGACTCACCACCGAACAAGTAAGATCCTATAACAAAGAACATTTAAACATCGATCCTGTGCTCATAGAACTATTTCAACTCTTATCCAAGCGAGCTACAAACGAGTCTGCATGGCCCACTAAAAAGTAAAACTGCGGGCGTCAGGATTTGAACCTGAGTAAGCACTAAGCTAACAGGTGTCTTCTGCACTTAACAGAGCAGCCTAAGCTTGGACCCTTTAAGGACTGTCCCGTTTGACCGCTCCGGCACGCCCGCAATAAGACGATAAAAAAACGCTTTCTTTATAAATATTCCCGAGACCCTAAACCCCATGACTGGAAAGATCTTGGTTGGATGCCCTACCTGCGATTTATACGAGTACTGCTTAGAGGACTATGCGCATTCGATACGCAACCTTCATGCTCCTCCCTATGAAATTGTGCTAGCGGATAATTCTAAAACCGACGATTTCCTGCACCAACTCCGGCTAAAAGGCTTTACCGCCCTTAAAATACCCTGGCATGAAAGTGCCAAAGAGCGCATTACCGGAAGCAGGAATGCCCTGCGAAAAATGGTGCTGGATGAAAAGTATGAATGGTTTTTCTCCGTTGAAATGGACGTGATGGTCCCTCAAGACGCATTGGAAAAATTATTGGCTCGAAAAGAAAAGATTGTGGCTGGACTGTATTACACACGACAACCGGATGAAAAGAATCAAGTCAAACTATTGCCAGTAGCACAGTGCTTTGTCAAAGAGAAGAAGTGGGACCAACTGAGGTTTCCGACTGCTGAAGAATTGAAGTCGAAGAAGCCCTTCCCTGTAGCTTACGCAGGACTTGGATGCTTGTTGATTCACCGCTCTGTGCTTGAGAAGATTGAATTCCGCTACAAGAAGACCAAAGATGGAGAAGGCGGCTTTGACGACATATGGTTTGGCTTTGATGCCTGGCGAAAAGGGTTTAAGGTCATGCTGGATCCGGCTGTAGAATGCGAACATTTAATTGATAAAAGACCCTGGAAATGGAGTGAACTGAAGAAATAATAGAAAGCTAGAAAACTAATGATTCTGCCAGTTATAACTTCTCATTTTGGCACTCTTGCCATAACCACAGCTGGCACAGATGTTTCTGGTTGCGTGATAGGCGTGGCGGCCACACCGACGACACATGATGTGCACCTTGTTTCGGCCGTGCTGTCCTTGAGAGGCTGTTCCTTTCATACAGACGAGGAGAAAAATGGGATTTATAAAGCTTTCCCAGAGCCTCCCAGGTATTCACCGATTTCCTTTATCCTCCTGGGGTTAATAGAGATATGCAGGTCCGAGCCTTTCCCTGTACGCTTCTTAAGAACAATTACCCAACTATTGTTTACTAATTCTCTTATAGCTTTATCTACGATTTTCCGATCTTTTTTATCATTCAACATCTTGTCCGATACATGACCTAAAATTGTGTCTAATGGCATGTGAGCGCCACCGAATTTCCCTTTTTTGATTAAGCCTCGCAGAACTAATTCCTTTACGTCCTCAATGTTATTCATTTTGAGAGAGAAACCTCTCTCCCATTAATATATATTTATTCCATAAATAGTATATTAATATACCAAAAGAAAGATTTAAATACTAGGGAGTATTTCTCTATTTCTATGGAACAAAATGCGTTTTTGGACTTTGTTGGAGACACCCCCGCTAACCGAATACTTGACTTTTTACTCACCGGAAGAGGCTTCGATTATTCTTTAAGCGAGCTCTCTCGAAAAGCTGGCGTAAGCTGGACTACTCTGCATCGAATATTTCCCCGGCTTGTTAAACAACAAATCATAGCACAAACTCGGACTATTGGCCGAGCCAAACTTTACCAGCTCAACCTAAAAAACCTCATTGTGCGAAAATATGCTGAAGTATACGACGCGATTATATTAGAACAGTTACGAAAAGCAGGAGAAAAAGAAACGGTTAAGCTATGTGTTTCGAGCTAAATCTCTATTTAATCTTATGACACATGTTATCCGGCATGCAGTCCACGATGCGATTGGGTACCCTTAGGCAAGCCCCTCGACCAGCCCTTAAGACACAGCAAGGTAGCCCTTCCAAACCACAATTGATTTGATTGCCCGTCTTAATAGAGCCTGTATAGCCGCCGGCGGCCGAGAAATGATTCGGGCGCTGCGCCTTCCAACGCTTCACATAATTAAAATAACCTGCTGCAGAAACCATGGAAACCAACAAAAGTAAAATCAGCACGAAGGCAATCTTTTTCATGAAACCATTGATCCCATAACCATTTAAATAACTTTTCATTCCAATTACATTATGCGTACTCTTGCTCTACTCTGTCTTTTTTTACTCAGTTGTGCGGCTCCGTATTCTCTTTCCAACGACACCCTTCGAATTCAAACCGCTGAGCAAGAAATACCCCTCACCATTGAAATTGCACAGACTTCAGATGAACGCCATCAAGGACTGAGTCATCGCACACATTTGAAAGAAAACCACGGAATGCTCTTTATTTTTGAAGAAGAAAAAATGTTGACGTTCTGGATGAAAGATACTCTGATTCCTCTAGATATCTTTTTTATCGGGAAGGACTCGAAGGTTGTAGACATACAAACCATGCAATCTTGCTTGGAAGAGCCTTGCCCATTCTACATCAGCAAAGAAAAAGCACAGTATGCACTTGAAGTGAACGCCGGATTTGCATTGCAACACAAAATTATCATCGGTGACACTGTGAAATGGGCTTAACAAATAATCAGGAACGGCAATATTGGACAGAATAGTTTCCGTCCCTGTATCCTCAGAAATCAAAGATTTCTGGGACCCAGCAAGCTTCGCTTGCTGTGGTTTAGTAAAGGCGACATCCTTTACTAAAATTTATAAAGGCCTTGGGAACCCTATAGCTATGGTCTTAGAAAGCCTTCTCAATCCGATCTTTGGCTGGGTACTCCCCTTTCCGAGCTGGATTAGCATTTTCATCATCAGCTTTATTCTGACTTTGGTTACCACCTTGATCTACAAGTATACCACCAACCAATCCGAGATGAAACGCCTCAAAGAAGACACTAAAATGTACCAGAAGAAGTTGAAGGAATTAAAAGGAAACCCAAAGAAAGCCATGGAAATGCAAAAGCAAGCCATGGCCGTCAACATGGAATACATGAAACACTCCTTTAAACCCATGCTGTATACGATGCTGCCTTTGCTGATTATTTTTGGATGGTTGAGTGCGCATTACGCGTATGAACCACTTCACCCAAGTACTCCTTTCAATGTGAGTGTTTATACACAAGGACTGGAAGGCAAAGAGATTTCACTGGAAGCTCTCCCTGAACTGATGATTTCTGAAGCCAAGAAAACCGTGCAAAACGAACAAGCCACCTGGACTTTGCAAGGCCCTGCCGGAGACTATAAACTCATTGCAGCTCAGGAAGGTAACACTGCCGATCGCAAATTGCTCATCAGTGGCGAACGCAAATACGAAAACCCGCTTGGAGTCATTAAAAATGGACCCATCCAGAAATTCATCATTCACAACAACGAACTCCAACCCTTTGGAAGCTTTTCCTTATTCGGATGGCACCCTGGATGGATTGGCGCCTATATTATATTTAGCATTGCATTGAGTACCTTGATTCGGAAGTTAATGAGAGTGTATTGATTCTTATCATGTAGTATCATTCGAAAGAGCCGAAAAACTTCCGGATTTCTCGATAGAAAATTTATAAAGAAATAGAACTTACATGATTCATGAAAGAAAATAAGAGCTTAAAAGTCAGTAGGAAAGCCCAAGAAGAACTCGAAAAAATGAAGGATGGAGAATGGATTTTTGAGTTATTGGGGTGGCGATCAAAAGGTGGAAAAAATGATTGAGTTTGGATTTGGTATTAAATCTATCGGAGACGGAGAAAAGACAGAATATGTTAGTGCACACATTAATGAAGGCATATCTTTAGAAGTTGTGATTCAGCGAATGAAGATTCTTCTATTTCAGCTTGAAAAAGAGTATTTATAGATAACTGCGTAGCTTATGCTACTCTATTGTACGCAGCTATCTATATGTGAACTGCGCTAATCATGTTCTCTAAGTCGCGCAGTTCACTATAACTACATTCGACAAAACTCATTCTAAAATAGATAATAAATAAAGTATGCTCAGCAAAATAAATAACAGATAATACAATTGTTTATTTTGCTGGCAACCGGCAAAGAATAACAAGATACAAAGAAAAGTGTTCTTTACCCTTACATCATCACAGGGCCCATTCCACCCATGCCTGGCATGCCACCCATGTCAGGTTCGTCCTTAGACTTCTTATCCTTAATGTCTGTGACCATGGCTTCTGTTGTTAAAACCATGCCGGAGATGCTGGAAGCATTTTGCAAGGCTGAACGAACGACTTTGGTCGGATCTAGAACACCGGCCTTGAACATGTCCTCAAATGTATGGGTTTTTGCGTTGTAGCCGATGTTTGGATCTTTCTCCTGCAATAACTTGCTTACAATGACAGAACCA
>Ga0209542_10012308_pt1 | contig 14995 bp, 14 predicted proteins | sample RifCSPhighO2_01_FD_184028 | JGI IMG/M metagenome (GOLD analysis project Ga0209542, IMG submission 184028) | Soil microbial communities from Rifle, Colorado - Rifle CSP2_plank highO2_0.1 (SPAdes) (version 2) | ecosystem: Environmental > Terrestrial > Deep subsurface > Rock core/Sediment ...
TCACAATCTGACGTTGCCGTTGAGTTGATACGCATAAGATATGCCGCCGCCAAGCTCAAGTCCCAGCTGCGGGCCGAAGGAAGCGGCAGATTGTGATGTGACTGCAAATCCAACGTCGCCGTCTGCAGGTGCAACGCAACTGCCTGGTTTGGAGTCAACAAGTAGCGGAACGAAAGCCCCTTTCTTTATGTTTGCTACAGCATTCTCAAAATCATCAACAGTCTTTACATTCCTTCCACCGACCTGATTGACGCGGCCGCCAACAACCAACCCGACACAGCCCGCCCCTTGGTCGACACTGCTTACAAAAACCCCGCCAGAAGAGAAAGCTGTCGCGGAAAAGAAGCTGTATGCCGAGAGTGCTACCAGCACCAGTAAAATCATCAGCCGAACGTTACTCATTAGGTTCATTATTTAAACCACAACAAAAAACAATATAAAGTTAACTCTCAATCATATTTCTGCCTTGAACCCAAGCGTGCATAAATTCGTTCAAACAAAATTACTTTCCAAGGGATTTTATGACAACAGACAACATAATCTTCAACAAAAAAGTTATATCAGACATGCAACTTCAGAAGATAATTAACCGTCTCATTGAAATTTATTTCGAGAGGCAGTATACGAAGTTCATTCCAGGACAATCGAAGGTTCCGCTGCAGATCCCGACTTACGGGGCGGAGGAAGTAATCGAGGTCCTTGATTCGCTGTTCACCACGTTTGTCACGATGGGAAAGAAAGTAGAGATGTTCGAAAAAGAATTCGCAAACTATCTTGGCGCTAGGCATGCGGTGATGGTCAATTCTGGCTCTTCCGCAAATCTCATTGCCATGTCCATTCTAACAAACGAGGCATTTCCGAACAGAATTTTGTCAGGACAGGAAATCATCGTTCCAGCGACACTATGGACCACAACGATAAATCCGATCGGTGACGTAAGCGCCATGCCGGTTGTCGTAGACGTGGAGCTTGACACGATGAACATTGACCCAGAAAAAATAGAGGCTGCAATAACTGACAAAACCAGGGCAATAATGCCTGTTCATTTGCTCGGCAACCCGGCCAAGATAAAGGAAATAATGGAAATTGCCGAGAAACACAACCTCTTTGTCATAGAGGACACTTGCGAATCGCACGGAGCATGGGTTGATGGAAAGAAAGTCGGAACGTTTGGCGACATCGGCACATTCAGTTTCTTCTTTTCCCACCACATCTCAACAATCGAAGGCGGGATGGTTGTAACTAACGACGATGAAATCGCGGAGCTTGCAAGATCGCTGAGGGTTTTTGGTTGGGCAAGAAGCTCGAAAAGATACGAAGAATATGCTCTACAGTACCCGAACATCGACAAAAGATTCCTATTCGTCAACAAAGGATTCAATTTTAGGCCCACAGACCTCCAAGGGGCGATAGGAATCCACCAAATGAAGAAACTTGAGAAGTACATCGAGATAAGGCGGCAGAATGCAGCATACTGGACGAAAAGATTCAAGGAGTTTTCTGATCATTTGATCGTTCACGAGGAAAGACCAGGCACACGCCATGTCTGGTTCGGACAGCCTCTGACAGTTAGACACGCCGCCCCATTTACTCGGGACGAACTGACCAAGCACCTCGAGGAAAATAAAATAGAGACGAGGCCAGTGCAAATTTCTAACATCACCAAACAGCCATCTGCAAAGTTTGTGAAGCACAGAGTTCATGGGGAGCTGAAAAACGCACAGTACATCATGGACCATTCTTTCTTCTTCGGAAACCATCAGGGAATCGGCAAGGAAGAGAGGGAATATGTTGCTGACGTTATCGCAGACTTTGTTGAAAAGAAAACGAAAAATAAACTCGGCCGCCAAATTTCATTTTGATTTCATTTTGACATGTTCAAATGTTTATGTTTATGTTTAATACGAATCTGAGTGGTCTTTGAACCACTGGATCGTTTTTTCCAAACCGTCTTCGAACGGGACAGTCGGATGCCATCTCAAAATTTCTCTGGCCTTTGTGTTGTCGCACTGCAGCCGCATTGATCCAGTCACTTCCTTGTTGAGGAATTTTATTTTGGCGTCGAAGCTATTTGCAATTTGCCTCGCGATGTCGCCAGTCCTGACTTCGCGTCCCGAGCCGACGTTTATCGGCCCGCCAAGGAATTTTGATTCTGCCGCTTTCATAAGCGCGTCAACAGTGTCTGTGACAAATGTAAAATCCCTTGTCGGCTTCTCATTCCAAAGTTCAACCATCTTTGTCTTCATTGCCTGAACGATTGTAGTTGGTATGAAGTAGTCCACTGCCTGGCGAGGGCCGAACGCGTTGAATAATCTGAAAAAGATTACTGGAAGATTGTGTTTTTCGTGGAAAGTCAGACAAAGATCCTCACCAATTTTTTTGGTGGCATTGTAAATGTTGCTCGTGCCTTCTATCGGATGCTTCTCGTCGATCGGCAGATACTGCGGATAACGCCCGTAAAGCAGTGCGGATGACGGAAAAATAAATTTTTCAATATCCTTCCTGACGCCGAATCTCAGCATGTTGAAAGTTCCCTGGACATTTGTTTTGAACGCTAGGTACGGGTTCTGCTCGCACAGCGCAGGGACGGCATAGGCCGCAAGATGGAATATGTAATCTGCATCCCCATCAACTTTATTCAAATCATTTTCATTCGTTATGTCAACATCAACAAACTCAATTTTTTCCTTAAGATGGTCAATGTTTCTGGTGCTGATCTGAGAAAGAATGTCGATTATTTTGACCCTTGCACCGGCGTTTGCTAAAGCGTCTGTCAGGTGGCTCCCCAAAAAACCAGCAGCACCTGTGACCAGCACTGTTTTGTTTGACCAATCCATCTTCATCAACCCAAATCTCAGTAATCTGGTAACTACCGTTTGAGTATTTAAGTATTTTAATTGTTACTGTTAAAAACATAAAAAGAAACATAACGAAAAAGAGAGCAGGTAGCAAATGACACTGAACGGCAAGACAATTCTAGTAACAGGCGCGGCAGGATTCACAGGTAGCCACCTCTCCAGGGAACTGGTAAAGCAGGGCGCAGGCGTGAAAGCATATGTGAAAAGAGGCAGCTCTCTCCACAACATTAGCGATATTTTGAACAAGGTACAGTTGATCAAGGGCGACATTCTCGACATGCCAAGTTTGCTCTCTGCGATGAAGAATGTTGATCTTGTTTTCCACGTCGCTGCAATAGTTCCCGTCCAGGAATCGCGCGACCTTCCATACTTGTCCACGCAGGTCAACACAGTCGGGACTTTCAACGTCGCATGGGCGGCTGCTCATGCAGGAGTAAGCAAGATGCTTTACACTAGCACCTGTCACGTGTACGGAAGCCAGCCAGATTCGGCACTTCCTACGAACGAAAGTGCGATACCGAATCCTCTGGACATTTACTCTGCTACGAAATATGCAGGTGAAGTGATGTTGAAGCATTTCATCAACGAAGGAGTGATGGACGTAATCATTACAAGGGCTTTTAATAAATACGGGCCGAACCAGGTTGGCAGCTGGCTCTTTCCCCAGATAATCAGGAAAGCGCTGACCATGGACAAATTCACAGCAGGCAACCCCGACAACACTCGCGATTACTCTTATATTGACGACATCATCGAAGGTTACATTGCGGTGATGGACAAGGGAAAGAACGGCGATATCTTCAATCTCGCTTCTGGGAAGGAGCACACTGTCAAGCAGATTGTCGAAAAGATTGTTGAGGCTTCTGGCAGGAAAGTCACTGTTGAATGGGAGAAAGCGTTCAGGAAAGTTGACATACCTCGCTCGTACGGCGACTACAGCAAGGCGAAAAAAGTATTGGGTTGGCAGCCAAAAACATCTCTCGACGAAGGAATATCGAAAACAGTGGAATGGTGGAAGCAGCATCCGGAATTGCTGAAATAAAAACAGCAAAAATCAAAAATGCAGCGAGTATGCAACAAATTTCAATTATAAATTATCCAGACATTAATCAGTGATTGTATGAAGCTTTCGGTAATTGTTCCGGCGCACAGCGAGGAAAAAAATATTCTCAACGCGTTGCGGAAAATAACTTCGTTTCTCAACAAGCGGCGTTACGAGTACGAGCTGATTGTTTCGGAGGATGGAAGTACCGACAAAACTTACGAGATTGCGCAGGATTTCGCGCGGGCCAACAAAAGAGTTAAAGTGATTCATAGCGGAAGGAGATTAGGAAAGGGCGGAGGAATAATTCGCGGATTCAAAATTGCAAAAGGAGACATAATATCTTTTATCGACGCTGACTTATCGTCTGACCCGACTCAGCTGGAGAAAGTTGTTAATGCAGTAAAAGGAGGAGCAGATGTCGCGATCGCTTCACGGCATCTCAGGAGTTCTCGGATAGCCAAAGACCGCCCGCCGCTGAGAAGAATCGCAGCAAAGGGAATGAATCTGATTACGAACGCGATGTTCGACCTTTCCATCACCGACACCCAGTGCGGGCTGAAAGCGCTCAGCAGAAACGCGCTGGCGAAAATTTTACCACAGCTTACGAGAACTGGATTCGAGTTTGACGTCGAACTGCTGCTGCGCGCGAAAAATCTAGGCATGAAAATAAAAGAAGTGCCGATTGTGTGGGAACACAAACAGAGCACTGCAAAAATTTCTGGCCTCCCGCTCAGAACTGCCAGACGAGTCGGGTTCGGCCTGCTAGACTTGTGGATAAAAAATTCCTTCAACCGTAGCGACATGTTTTTCTTCCTGTTTCTCATGCTATTCGCTGCAATCGGAGTTATGTTTCTCAGCGCCAGCATTGATCCAGACGAAGGCACGCATCTTTCAATCTCCGCATTTCTCTACAACTTTTTCAGCGACTTCTCCAAGTTCCCAACCGTTTCATTTTCCAAGCTCTACGATTACGCAATTGCCTACCTTGTCCGCTACCCGAAGCTCTCTCTTTACTATCCTTTGGCGTTTCATTCGTTGGTTGCGTCCTTCGGCTACCTTTTTGGCCTGTCTGCCTTTGAAGCAGCTGCTGTAGGCCTCCTTTTCGGCATCGTCACGATTTTGGCAGTCTACTACTTTGGAAGAAAGTTCGTTGGCAAGGACGCAGGCATCGTCGCGGCAGTCCTTTTCGCCGTCGTCCCGCAAGTATTTTATCTGTCCGTAAGGGCGATGCTGGACCTCTCTTACCTGTTTTTCTTCGTTGTTTCCCTAGCGTTTTACCTGTTCGCATTCAAATCCGGCAAGCGCAGTAGTTTCATCGTCGCATCTATTTTGCTTGCTGTCGGTTTCTACTTCAAGCAGAACGTAATCTTCGTTGGTCCGATCGTTTTTCTTTACTCCCTGCTCTTCCACAGAAAATTGCTGAAGGAGGTTTTTATCTCGCTGATAATTTTCGGAATGTTGATTGCTCCACACTTAATTTTCCTTTACAAGACCGACCTGCTGTTCGTCTTTCTGAAATCGTCGATAACATTGCGAGGACTGGATGAAGCCAGCGCGGCAGCCGCGATAAACACAGTCGACAATCCGCCATTCACGACAATCGACGGCTGGCTATACTATCCGAAACAACTTGCAGAAATTTACCTCTCGCTTCCAGTCTTTTTGGCATCAATCGCGTCTTTGGCATACTATGTTTACAAAAGGGAAAAATATTGGCAGATCTTTGCACTGTGGTTCGCCGTGTTGTATTTGTTTTTTGTCTACGTCCCCAACAAAGAGCCTCGCTACATTCTTCCAGCAATTCCAGCGTTGCTTTTCCCCCTGGCGTTCTACATATCGAAACTTCCTAAAAAGTTTTCTCTCGTCGCAGCCCCGATTTGTTTTGCGTTAATTCTCTACGTATCCTATCAGATTTTACCGCAGACATTTTATTACAACACGCAATACGCTGAAATAGCAGCCGCAGCATTGCAAAAGGAGGGAAACATTTTGCTTGCGGCAGACAGTAGCTGGTTTTATTCTTCCCCCTTCATCTTCGAGGTCATGCGTCAAGACGTCGATCAAACGCACTCAGTTTTCCGTGAATGCGTGATGGATGTGAGAAGCACCGACGAACTTGCAAACAAAAACGGCATTCGTTATGCTATTGTTCCTGAGCCGCTTTCAACAGAGCAGATAAAAAAAGCAGCCGACATTAAGGACAATGCAAATTTCAAACTGGTCAAAACCTTCGAAGTCCGCGACGCAAGCGTGTCAATTTACGAAAATGTTAAATATGTTAAACAGAAAGAGAATTGCAACTACATATGCGTGTCCAACCAGTGGATATGTTCAAACTTCACAGCCCCTGTGGACGCATTAAGATAAAGAAAGAGGTAATAAAAAATGCCGATAAGAACGCAACCGAAAAGGAAAAATTTCGTGTCAGTCATTTTGGGGACGTATAACGAGAAGGAAAACATTACCAGACTCATCCCTCTCATCGAAAGCATTTTCAGGCAGAACGAAATCAGAGGAGAGATAGTTGTTGTTGACGACAACTCACCTGATGGAACTTCTAATCTTGTGCGAAAGTTTGGCAGGAAATATGGCAACGTACGCCTGCTGTGGAGGCCGAAAAAAATGGGCCATGCCTCCTCGCTCATAGACGGTTACAAGTTTGCCCGCGGCGATGTCATCATGACTATGGATGTTGATTTTTCTCATGACGCGACGCAGATTCCGAAATTCCTGAACGAGATCGACAAGGGGTACGATTTGGTTGTCGGATCGAGATTTATGAGAGACGGAGGTTACGAGGTGAAATCATTTCAGACCTTCAAAAAGAAAACCATCAGCAGCCTCGGAAACATGTTGATAAGATTCCTCTCCGGCGTTCCGGTCCATGACTTCACAAACTCGATGCGTGCGGTTCGAAGAAAGGTAATCGACAACATAAACATCGAGTCGAAGACAAATTCCTTCTTTTTCGAATTTATTATTAAGACCTATAGGAAGGGCTTCAGAATAAAGGAGATACCGATTTACTTCAAGGACAGAGTCGCGGGAACCTCGAAGCTGAAACTCGGAAAGCAGGCGTTCAAGGCCCTTGTTGATTTGGTGAAGTTCACCGTGCTTACGCGGTAAAGGAAGTATGTGATAGAATGAAAATATCGTACGTCATACCCACTTACAACGAGAAAGACAGCGTGCCAGTCCAGGTTAGGAGGATTCAGAACGTCTTGCGGAAAAACAAATTGAATGGAGAGATTTTAATTATAGACGACAGTTCTCCGGACGGGACGGCTGAGGTTGTCAGAAAATTGCAGAAAAAATACAAGAACGTGCGTTTGTTTGTGAGGCCGAAGAAGGAAGGAGTCGGAGCGGCGTATCTTTTCGGCTATGTGAGAGCGCGCGGCGACGTTATAATTGGAATTGATGCAGACGGATCGCAGAATCCGGAATATACGATGGATTTCTTGAAAAAAATTGGTGAGGGGTATGATGTTGTTGTCGGCTCGCGTTACATTAAGGGATCGTACTACGAGAGAAAATCCAAGGAAGACAAACGGCACTATTTTGTTAGCAAATACGGCAACCGGTTCGCGTCAATTTGGACAAGCGTCCCAATTCACGACGTCTTTCACAGCTTTCGGGCAATAAAGCGGGAAGTCGTGAGGCACGTAAAGACAGAAGGCAAGGGAAATTCCTTCTTCATGGAATTTGTCTTCAGGGCAAACCAAAAAGGATACAGAGTCGGTGAGATACCAGTAAGTTTCCTCAAGCGAGCACGTGGCCAGGCAAAGACACGTCTCGGAAAGGAGTCAGTCAAAGCAATCAAGGCACTTTTGAAATTACGATGGTCGTAATGTTATGTTTACAATACTGCCGAAAAAAGACAATGACGTTCAGGCATTGCTTTTTGTCGTAGCATTTATTTTGTACCTTTCATTTCTCGCGAGAAGCTTGAACTTTTTTGACGCTGTAACTTATGCAAATGCATTGAAGATTTCCTTTCAAACTGGCGACACATGGCTGCCTTTCACGGCATTCGGCGCGTATGGTCCGGGCTCTTCGCAGGGGTTCGGAAGAAGCGCGGCCTACGTTCTTCTCTCATATCCTTACTCGTACGTCCTCACGAATTTTTTCAAAACAGATTTTGATTTCGCATTGAACAGCTTTTCCGCAATTGTAGTGGCTGCAAGCGCTGTTTTCGTCTACAGAAGCGCGAAGCTTTTTTTCGATAACAAATTCTCTTTCCTTCTGTCGCTGCTCTACGTGATAACGCCTTTCATTTTCTTCCTCGGCATCAATGCCTCGAATTATTCTCCGCTGCTTCTTTTTTCCTCTATCTGGATTTACTATATTCTGCTCTATTTTAAAACCAAAATTGAAAATTACGTAACCTTTTCCTCGATTGTCCTTGTTGCAAATATCTTTGCCCATCCAATTGCGATTCCTTTGCTGCTGCCGCATGCCTATGTTTTTCTCACGCTTCTTAGGGCAAAATCTAAGATGAAAATTCGGCAACTGACACAAAATTCGATTATCTTCTTGCCTGTTGCTGCTTTGCTGTATTACTTCACTTTTGTTAATCCGGCGTATCCGGTTGAACCCAACTTGACAATTTCTGCATTCGTCACAACTCTGTTCGGCTATCAGCTTGTTAATGGGTTATCTCTTGTCTTTTTCGTTGCTGTTGTTTTTAATCTGGCTTTGCTCGTGAAGAAATTCGTGTTTCGCAAAGTCGACAAGTTCGACATATTCTTTTTGCTGACTCTCATTTCTCTCGCTTCCTCACTCTTCTACTTCAACGACATCCCAATCGTCCGCTTTGCTCCGCTGTTTCCGTTGTTTTATCTTCTTATTTTTCGCGAGATGAAGAATTTCAAGAAATTTCACTTCATCATTTACCTGGCAATCATCTTCATGCTCATCAAGTTCTTGCCCATCGCGTATCAGTTCCACAATTTTCCACATCCCCACAAGGCCTACGCGTTGTGGCTGGACGAGCTGAACCCGCGGCCGGATGTCATCGTTGTCGGTCATGAGTGTCCGTTCATCGAGTTCTACACCAGCCTGAATCGTATTTGCAAAAGCAGCCAGGATCTAAACGTCACTCTGCCGACGACAGGGGTTTACGTTACTGAGGAGTATTTCAAGAACGAGAATGAGATGGAGTTCGAATTCATGCAAAAAACTTTTGACCTGCCTTTCAACGCAGCTGTCGCCTCAAGAATTTACGAGAAAGACCTGTTGCAAAATAAAACTTTCACGAAATCAGCCGAATATGACATGCCAGTGAGAAATTTTGAGGACATGTTCCAATGGCTGTTTACAATCTATCCCAATCCGATTTTGAACATTATTGTTAATACAGATTTTATCAAACCGAAGTATGCGGTTTATGAAGTTTTAGGGTGATATATCGATTATGACAGTGCTTGTGACCGGCGGGGCGGGTTTTATCGGCAACCATATGGCTGAAAGGCTTGTCAATGGTGGAAACGAGATTGTTGTGTTCGACAATTTTTCCACCGGCCGTCGCGACTTTTTGTCTGGAATTGATTGTAAAATAATTGAAGGCGACGTGCTGAATGCCGAGCAGATTTCTGCTGCCGTGAAGGGTGTGACAGATGTATTTCATTTCGTCGGCGACATAAATGTCCGTGGAAGCGTCACGAACCCCATTGCAAATTTCAATACCGAAGTCAACGGCACGCTGAACACGCTTGAGGCGTGCAGGCGGAACGACGTGAAGAGCTTCGTTTATTCTTCATCATTTTGGGTCTACGGCAACCCGCAAATAGTGCCGACTCCAGAGACGTCACCGATAAGGCCGATAAACAATTACGGTGCGGCAAAGGCGGCATGCGAAGCTTACACCTCTTCATATTCAGAACTTTATGGAATCAGCTCAACCGTTCTGCGATACACAGCGATAATGGGGCCGAAACTTGTCGCCCGCGTGGTTTACGATCTTTTCATGAAGCTGAAGAAGAATCCGAACGAGCTGGAGATTTTCGGGGACGGCAGCCAGACGCGCGGATTCGTTCACGTTTTCGACTGCGTGGAAGGAATTCTAGTCGCGAAGAAAGCTGCGGCAAAACCGTATGATGTTTTTAATATCGGAAGTGATGACGCGATTACGATTAAAGAGATTGCGGACTTGCTTGTCGAGATGATGCAATTGAAGAACGTCAAGTACAAATTTACAGGCGGCTCAGTTGGATGGAAGGGCGACGTCGCGGTTATGATTGAGTCGAGCGAGAAGCTGACGAAATATGGATGGCATCCGCGTTTTACTTCACGTCAAGCAGTAATAGACTCCATAAATTGGCTAATTGAGAACGTCAAATAATGTAGATTCAGTTAAAAATTTAAGATTTAATGAGTTTTTCCGAATTCAGGATTCTCCCACCATCTGCATTCATCCGCCCATTCTTTCATTCTGTCGTAAGTTGTTTTTATTCCTTCTTCAATAGCGTACTGAGGTTTCCATCCCGTCAATCTTTGCAGCAGAGATATATCGGAATAATATTTTAAGTGACCTCTTGGAGGTTCGTTCCTCACTTTAATCTTTTTTCCTGAAATGTTTTCTATAATTCTTACGACATCAGCGATGCTTGTCCCAACTCCTGTGCCGACGTTAACTGTTCCTGTGTAGTCTGTGTCAAGAAGTTTTACAATTGCATCGGCAGCATCGTAAGTGAAAATAAAGTCTCTCACGACTTCCGTGGTGGCTACGCTTGTCTCGTTCGGCGATAGCGCCTGCTGAATGAGATTTGTAATCAGGTCCGGCCGAATAAGTTTTGTCGGACCGTAGATGTTCGTCAGGCGGATAGTGATTATCGGAACTTTGGTGGAGTAAAATTTTGCAGTTTCCTCTAGCATCACCTTGCTGAAGACGTAATCGTTTACGTATGGATTCACAGGCTGGCTCTCGCTTGCAGGGAGGGTGAATTTTGTCGCGTCGTAAACTAGCACAGTGCTGAAGCAGACCAATTTTTTCAGGTCACGATTTTGAAAATAGTAGAGCGCCTTTTTCAGCGGCATGACATTATAGTCCAATCCCATGGTAGGATGCTTGTTGATTTTATGATGTTCCGAGTTGCCGATTAGGAATATCACTTTGTCGAATTCAAGGTTGTCAAGAGCGCTGAGATCTCCTACGTCTTGTATCGGCACGTGTTTGTTTTTTATATAATCCGGCAGGGGGCTTCTTCCGACGGAAATTACCTCAGGATACCGTTCGAGAATTGATGGGCCGAGGAAACCGCTCCCACCAAATAATATTGTTTTCGGAGTCATACTAATCAATAGTTAATCAATAGGAGCATTCAATTTTAAATATCTTCCCTGAACTTGAGAATTTTTGCCGGGTTGCCGACGACTATAGCATTTGGCGGGACGTCCTTCGTGACCACGGCCCCCGCACCGACCATTGCGTTTTCCCCTATAGTCACCGGGAGAATTGTCGCATTGCTCCCTATAGACGCACCTTTTTTCACGACAGTCCTTTCCGGTTTCCAATTTGGATTTTCAACAACAGGTTTTTTGTCATTGATAAACATCACCCCATGACTTATGAAAACGTTGTCCTCTATCTCAACAGCGGTGCAAATAAAGGCGTGGCTTTGAACTCGGACATTGTTCCCTATCTTTACCCCATTCTGTATTTCAACGAAAGGCCCAATCAAACAATTGTCGCCAATCTCGCAGCCGTACAAGTTAACGAAATTCATTATCTTTGTGTTCTGCCCGATTTTGCAGTTATCAATAACTTTCCATTCCATGTTATCACATTTCACTTTATCCCGTTAAGAAATGAATTTATCTTTTCGCAAATTAACTTTACATTTTCCTCTCCAAGTGACGGATACATTGGGAGCGAAAGAACTTCTTGCGAAAACTTCTCTGTGACCGGGAACATCCCTTCCTTGAATCCGAAAAGTTTTTTGTAAATTGGCTGGAGATGAATCGGTATTGGGTAGTGGATCATTGTCTGTATTCCTTCTTGCTTGAGCGATTCTCCAAGCTTGTCACGCCGATCATGTTTTATTGCAAACAGATGATATACTGCCTTTCCGTTTTCTTTGAGCTGCATTTCTTCAGGTAGATTTTTCCTGTAAACCGATGCCAGACGCCTTCTCTGCTCGTTCCATCTGTCCAAATACTTCAGCTGCACTCTTCCTATTGCGGCGTTGATTGTGTTCAGTCGACTGGTGAAGCCGATGTGAATGTGCTCGTAGTGCGACTTTCCCCTCCCACAATCTCTCAGACTTCTCGCATTCTCTGCCACCTCGTCATTGTTTGTGGTTATCATTCCACCATCGCCGACGACAGTCATATTCTTTGTGGTGTAAAACGAAAAACACCCGGCATCTCCAAACGACCCAATTTTTTTCCCGAGAAATTCTGCGCCATGGGCTTGCGACGCGTCTTCGACAACGAACAAATTTTTCTCTTGCGCAAAATCAACTATTTCTTTTATTTTGCACGGGTTGCCGTAAAGATGAACAGGAAGAAAGCCAGATATCCCATCCTTTCTTATTCTGGTTGTATCGATGTTGCCAGTTTCTGGTTCGATGTCAACAAGCTCGGGAGTGCCTCCTGCATGGAGAATCGAATTGGATGAAGCTATGAACGAATTGGCAGGCGTCAAGACCTTCCCGTCCTTTTCCAGTCCAAGCGCGAGCAACGCTATTTGCAGGGCACTTGTTCCTGAAGATGTCGATACTGCGTGCTTTACTCCAATGTATTTTGCAAACTCTTCCTCGAATTTGCGAACGCTTTCGCCCATCACGAAGAACTCGTTATCCATCGCCTGGACTGCTGCTGCTTTCATTTCCTCAGTCAGTTCTGGCTTGAATATCGGAATGTTTGTCATCTTGTTCCCTCACTTTAAAATAATTTTTAACTTATTTATCAGTTCGTCGGAGATTCTTTCCTGCGCCTCTGCCGTGTTCGCGCCGATATGTGACGTTATTATGACATTATCACACTCTAATAATTTGCCATCGTAAGGTTGCTGCGCCAGGACATCGAGAGCCGCCGCCTTTATTTTTCCTGACTTTAACGCCGCGTAAAGCGCTTCCTCGTCAATCAACGCCCCGCGCGAAGTGTTGACTAGGTAAACCCCATCCTTCATCTTGCCTATACTTTCAGAATTTATCATGCCAACCGTTTGACTTGTAAGCATGGCATGAATTGAAACTACGTCAGAATTTCTCAGCAGTTCATCCAGCGTGACAAGTCTTGCATTTTCCGAATCTTTGACATAAGGATCATAAGCAATTACTTTTATATTCATCGATTTCGCAATTCTCGCTACTTCGCTGCCAATTCTTCCCAGACCAACGATTCCTAAAGTCTTTCCTCTTAATTCGTTGCCGATAAGCTCATTTCTTTTCCATATTTTCTGCTTTGCGAAGTCATGGGCAGTCAAAACTTTTCTTAGCATCAGGATTATCAGACCGATAGTCAGTTCGGCAACTGATGACGTCGTCGCGCCTGCAGCATCAATTACCTTTATCCCTCCTCTCTCGCATGCAAGCACATCAATATTATCCAGGCCAACTCCTGCCCTTGCCACAACTTTCAGCCTTTTTGCTGCGTCGAGCACACGCTCATCGACTTTTGTGGTACTTCTGACGACCAATACGTCAGCATCCTGTACTGCAAGATGTAGGTTTGTTGGTTTGTAAACCAGATCTCCAAGCTTCTCGAACTTTCTCCTTGCAATTTCATCCAAATCATCTGCAATCACAATTTTCATTTGACTTACCTGCTTATTTTTATGACGCCAATGAATTTAATCTTGACAAATCCTGAGGGCAGTAAGGTATTTTTCTATTTCCTAGCAAAGCTTTTCAGAAATTTAAGGATTTGATAACAACAAATATTCATTATATTGCAATACAGCAACGGTGGGTACAAAGAAATATGACATCGAAAAAACCTATTTTCCATCTTCGAGACGCAAAACTAGTAGCTTTTGATTTGGACCAAACTATAATCAATAACAGTTTCGATTTGGAGACTCCGCGTTCCGATATAAAGCGGTTGTTTGTCGAGAATGGGATACCTAAGAATTGGGTTTTCAGGCCGCTTCTAGCAAAAATAAAAAAAGCGACAGTTCACTTAAGAAAAAAGGGGTTGGCGCAGGTAAAATGCATTGAATTGGAAGAAAAGGCATTTGATATTTTGAATAAATTTGAAACCAATGGGGCCAAAAATTCCCAACTCTTCGAAAATGCTATTCCCACCCTAAAATTTTTGAGATCGAAAAACTTTAAGATTGCTCTTGTCACTAGAGACGGCCGCGGCGCTGTAAGGGAAGTATTCAACAAATACAAATTATCAAGATTTTTTGACTATGTTGTAACTAGAGAAGATGTGAAAAACCCAAAACCGCACCCCGAATCAATTGAGTTCCTGCAGAAACAGACAGGAATACCCTATTTGAAAATGATTTTCGTCGGCGACCACGTCTATGACATGGAGATCAGCAAAGCATCCGGAATTACTGGTGTCGCGGTTTTAACAGGCAAGACAACAAGAATGAAGCTGAGAAGAGCAGGAGCAGATTTTATTATTAACGAAATAGGTGAACTGAGAAACTTCTGGTGAATTGATATGAAAATGGGAGTTATTGGGGCGGGATATTGGGGAATAAAACATATTGAGGAATTCGCCGCGCTAGGAGCAGATATTGTTGCTGCAGACTTGATCGATGATAACTTGAAGCGGGCTAAGGAAAAGTTCAACGCGAGAACTACGAATGATTATCATGAAATTCTTAACGATCCAGAAATTTCCGGCGTGACTATTTGCACTCCGAACCAGACCCACTACAGCATTTGTAAGGAATTTTTGAACGCAGGGAAAAATGTTTTCGTTGAAAAGCCGCTGGCGATGTCAGCCAAGGAATGCGAGGAACTCATATCGCTGGCGAAGCAGAAAGGGCTCGTGCTCGCAGTCGGCCACATCTTCAGGTTTAACAACGCAGTGAGAAGGATAAAGGAAATGATCGAACGAAACGAGTTCGGGGATGTCTACATAATCAAGATGAAATGGACAAACCTGCAGCCACTTTTCGAAGACCGCGATG
>Ga0209542_10012309_pt1 | contig 14995 bp, 16 predicted proteins | sample RifCSPhighO2_01_FD_184028 | JGI IMG/M metagenome (GOLD analysis project Ga0209542, IMG submission 184028) | Soil microbial communities from Rifle, Colorado - Rifle CSP2_plank highO2_0.1 (SPAdes) (version 2) | ecosystem: Environmental > Terrestrial > Deep subsurface > Rock core/Sediment ...
AGTTTCCTGATCTGACATGACAGCTTCCACGTTGTGAAAGAAAACAGCCCCCTCTCTAAATGCAAGAGTGGCAAGAGAGAGCGCAGTGAGCCAAGGAAAAGATCTCTGGGCAATCAAATTCGCAACGCCAGCCGCTGCGGAGACGACCCCTGCAAGGCCGCACCCGACAGATGCGTATCCAGCAGCTGTAGCAGCCTCTTCTCTTTTCTCGGCTGCTTCAGGAAACTTGCGTATATCCATGATTTGACTTAATTTTCCCATAACATCTCCTTTATTTGACAATATAGCGTTTAAATGATTCTTCCCGCCAGCGCTCAAATGTGCAAGGCGATCCGGAAGCGCCGCCGTAGCGGGCGTCTGCGGTGAGCTCAGAGGTGGAGTGGATAAGCGTTTCCATTGGGGCATCGAAGAAGAGGGCCATTGTGTAGCGCTCGATCACTCCCGAGGCTTTGTGCACGCGGTGCTCTGTGGCTTTGATTTTATCATTCGTCACGAGCTGGCCAAATTCTCCTACCTGGAACATCATGACGTCCGGATCGTCGGCGATGACTTTTTTAAACTCGCCGTCGACTTTGACAAAAAGACCCGCTTCCATCGGCTCTGGAATTTGCTCGCCGTTCACAAAGTAAAAAGCGGGAAGAAGCGTTGTAAACATGCTGTGATCGAAGTGGGCTCCACACCAATAGGGATTTTCAACTGCGCTATCAAAGCTTTTGCGATAGTAGAGCATCCGGCCGACGCGAGGCGTCTCGTCGATCGAGATCCCGGTTGTGGGTCCGAGAAGTTCGATTTTTTCCATGATCGCTTTTCCCATATCGCTCATGAGCTGGCCGATCTCTTCAAAGGGAGTTTGAAGATCTATCTCGCGAGGCCACTTGTTGGCGGGATGGTCGGGAACGTAGCCGTAGTAGGATACTTTAAGATCGTCGACAACCCATTTTCCATCGGGACGCTTGAACTTCTCTTTTCCCTTCTCGTAACCTAAAAACATATCGCCCGATGCCGGCGCATACTGCTCTTTTATTTCTTCGGGAAGAGCTGAAAATTCCCTCGCCGCGTCGATGAACCGGTAGATTTTTTCTTTGTAGGTCGGAACTCCCCGAACTCCCACAATTCCCTTCTCAAAAAGGGCGGAGCGAAGCGTCGCCATCGCATCGGGATCTTCTGCAGTAAATGATTCATAAGAGATCACATCGAGATCGAGAATAGACTGGCCGTAGCAAGAAAATGCTACGCAAAGAGCCGTTAAAACCAAACGCTTCATTTTGTCTCCTCCGAGATTTTAAAGAGGGGAGGAGCCTAAGAGAAACTAGCGATTTTTTTCAAGAAACTTTGAGAGCGTCGATCGCCTTTTTATAGTTGGGCTCTTGGGCAATTTCAGGCACGAGCTCGGTGTAAAGAACGTGCCCTTTTTCATCGAGAGCGATGATCGATCTCGCTAAAATTCCCGCGAGAGGTCCATCCTGAATGAGAAGGCCGTACGTTTCGCCAAAGCTTTTATCCCGCATCATCGAGAGGATGTGGACATTGTGCACGTTTTCTTTTTCGCAAAACCGTTTTTGGGCGAAAGGAAGATCGGCCGAGACGAATAGGATTACAACGTCAGGGTGCTTTTTGACCCATTCGTTGAGGTGCTTGGCCATAAGGCTGCAGACGCCCGTATCGAGACTCGGCGCCGTGGCAATCAGCATTTTTTTGCCTTGAAAATCTCGCAGCGCTTTGTTGTTGAGATCTTTGTCTACGAGGTGGAAGTCGGGAGCGCGAGTGTGAAGAGGGGGAAGGTTCCCTTTGGTGTGGATTGGGTTTCCTTTAAGAGTGATTTGAGCCATAAACATCCTTTTTTGGAGAGATCGAGAATAGTAGATCAAACTTTTTTTTGCTAACTAATCTCTGTTGCGATATGGGGGAAAGTATGAGAAAACTCCTCTGGATGATTTTCCTTTTCGGCGCCTATATCTGGACTGTTACGTCCGGCAACGACCAGGCCCTTTTGGAAAAGGGGAAGTTCCTCTATAAGGCTCTCGTCTCCTGGTTTGACGGCGCAGAACTCGATTTTCAGGTCAAAAAAGAAAAAGCTCGCAAGAAGTCTCGCCGTATTTGTTCAGGGGGTATAGCAGGGCCTGCTAAAAACGGTGGGTGCAGGTGAGCCTACCTTCCAGGCGCTCAGAGCTGCCACCAAGTAGTCCAGGCACTCTTTCCCCTGCCGCTTCAGAGTTGTAACAACGCTGTTGATCCTCTCAATAAATCGACTGCCACGCTCGCTTTTAGAACCGTAGCTGATTCTTCGTGTGATTACGATCCCACGGAGGTCTCTCTCAGCCTGGTTATTCGTCGGTTCTACCCCATCACGAGTAGCAAAAACCCACAGTTTCTCTGCCCTGCGCAATAGAGCTCGGGCGAACCTTCTTAGCGATGGACTGTGTTTCTTCTTTGTAGATGCCACGAGCAGCCCATATTCAAAATCATCTCGGTATCGCCTACTTTTACGCCTAAATGAACGCCGACTCCGCTGCTTCTCTCGGTAATCACGCCAGAGCTTGAAGATCGTCTTAAGATATTCCAGCATCACTTGGCCCCATTCCCCATCGAGGCCTGCACGTTCAGCGAAGCGTTTGATATCCCGTTTAAGATGAGCTAAGCAGTATTGGTGCGGCCCTCGGAAGTGATAAACGGCGAACCTGTCTGTAACAAAGGCGACGCGTTTCTTCGTAGCAGTGCCCAACAAAGCATCTCTGCAAACAGCCCCCCTACCGTCTTGGATTTTGTACACAGCTCCAGAGGAGGTCGACATGATCCACACAAATTCTCTTTTCCCCCATTGCTTCCACCCCGTCTCATCAATGTGTTTTGTCTCATCGCTGTTACGGACTTGTTTCTCTATCTCCTCATAGGAGGGCTTAAGGGCAGCTGCCACACGGTTTTCTATATTGCTCTGAGTGCCAACTGCGGCTCGGAGCCCGAGCCCTTCCTTCAAGATGCTGAGCGTAATCCGGCGACTCAAGCGACATGTGCCGGTCAAGAACCCCATAAAAGCAGATAGCCTTGTTCCGAACGCCGATGAACCGATATCGCTGGGCAGTGGTGCTGCCCCATATTTCCTGCAGCAGGGGCAGTAGAAGTGCTCTCTGTTGTATTGGGTGACAATGTATGGCTTGGGGGCTATTTCCACTTGCTGATGAATTGAAGGGGGCTCTCCTGACGGTTGCACCGTTCCTCCACAAGTAGGGCAATTTTTTGCTGGCAATTCGACAACTGCATCAACTTGGTCTACTGAGAAAAGAGGACGAAAATGTCCCAGATGTCCTGGTCTGGCCCCGCCTTTTTTCTTTAGGGTATTATTGGTCCCATTCTGATCGGTGGAGGGAGGTTTTGAACTGTTCTTGGAATTGAGTTTGAGTTGTTCTTTCAAGTGAGCAACTTCTTCTCGGAGTTGCGCATTTTCCTTTTTCAGGGCAGCAACTTCTGCCCGGAGAGATCGAATTTCTGAGAGTAAATCTTCGTAACTGACGTTCATGCTGTTCTAGCTTAGCACGATGGGGAATATTCACCTAAAAATTTTGCTATACCCCCTGAACAAATACTATTTTTTTCCCTTTCATCTTGGCAAACATAGTTGACCCCAGTGCGCTTTCCTTCAAATTGATCAACCAGGCTAGAAACCCATTCGATAACTAGTCGGCTCACAGAATCAGGGAACATTCGGAATGGTTTTGCAAATGTTTGAGCGAACTCTTCATCCGTGTAGGAATTAGATATTTCAGTTAAGTTTTTTAACAGATCGCATTCAGGCTGGTTGGGAGCTAAGGGAACAGTCATAAAGTTATAAATATGAGCCTTCATCGCTTCAGCTAGTTTGCGAGGAAATGGGAATACCACATGTCCGCGACGTAACATTTCTATTGATGTTCGTATTTTCATTTGACCGATCCATTCAAATTTGAAGAGCAACTTTTTTCGGGCTGCCAAGAATTTTTTCCTCTGCGCAATTTATACATATTTGGGTCTTGTTCTAGTTCTTTTTCTAGAGCAATCTTTCCCCAAGAATCGAATACTACACTAAAATTACGACCCTTTACTCCTTTGCTACTTGTAAAGATTGCCCAGTTACAGCAATCGATAATTTTTTGCATGGGAGTGCACTCATTGCCATTCAATTTTTCAATCGTTTTTTGATAGTTATCCCCGGCCCATTGGGGGCCCAGCCGTAAAGTTGGCAGATGGCTTTTTGTTTTTACCCAGCCGGGACCTATGGTGACAAATCGCACCTCTGGAAGTTCGGCATCTAAGAGTTCTGTCATCTTGATCAGAGCAATTTTGGAAAGAGTATAACTCGAATAGTGAACAACTGCATTATTGGTTCCTCCTCCGGAAAAAAAAAGAACACAGGGTTCTGGAATTTCTGGATTTGGGTTTCGAGAAGGGAGCAAGCGATGCAAAACGCGCAGCGGTTGCAGTAAGTTAAGTTGCACGCCCTCTTCCCATTCATTAAAATCTACCTTATGAAAACTTCCTACAGGCTCTTGTCTAGAAGGAGCAAAGAGTAACACATCCCATCTCGGGCACGCTTTCAAGAGGAAATCACAAGCTTTTTCAATAGAAAGATTATCGAGCAAATCACAATGTACCAAATGCAGGTTCTGATAAGATTTAACCTTCTCTAGACTAGGAGAAGAATTACGGTAAGTTCCGTAAACGTTCCATCCATTGGAGCACCAATCTGTCGAAACTGCTAACGCAATATCGCTCGAAGCAGAAATTACAATTGCATTTTTACCCACAAGGCCGCCCTGCGCGCAGTCGAATTTGTTCTAATGCTTCTGAATTAATTTCATAATCATGTTCGGGAGAAGGAAATTTTTTCGAGCGAACATCGCTTACATATTCTTGTAGTGCCTGGAGTGCGTCATCCCCTAAAGAAGCATATTTTTTTACGAACTTTGGTGTAAATCGATGGAAAAGCCCCAAAAGATCATGAATGATTAAAAGCTGACCATCCACATGCCCGCCCGCTCCAATGCCATAGACAGGAATAGATAAGCGAGCTCTAATTAAACTGGCAACTTCACTGGGAAGTGCTTCCAAAAGTAAAAGCGCTGCCCCTGCTTCTTGTAGAGCAAGGGCGTCTTGAAGCAATTCTTCAAATTGATCTACTGTTTTTCCTTGGACTCGAAATCCGCCCATTTGCGCAGCATTTTGAGGTGTCAGGCCTAAATGACCCATAACTATAATTCCAGCATCTACAATAGCCCGAACGCGATCTTTTACTCGACGACCTCCTTCAAGTTTTACCGCATCGCAACCTGCTTCGGAAATAAAACGCCCTGCATTTAAAATGGCATCTCGATCCGAAGGTTGGTAACTCATAAATGGCATGTCGCCAATTAAAAAAGCATATTTAGAGCCCCGTTTGACGGCTTGGGAATGGCGAATCATATCCTCCATGGTAACTGGAAGCGTTGTCTCATGTCCCAGCGTAGTCATACCTAAAGAATCGCCGATCAGAATCATATCGATTCCTGCTTGATCAGCAAGATAGGAAAATGGATAATCATAGGCTGTGATAAAAACAGCTTTTTCGTCTTTTTTCTTTTTAGCGACCAGAGTACTTATATTGACTTTTTTTCTTTCTGTCTTTAACAATTCTCCAATACTCATAGTTTACAAGCCTCCTCTTCTAGTTTTAGACACTCTTGTCGAATCAGCTCAAGGTCTGTTTCGGGTATTTTCGGATCCAAATCGTCTAACCCAGCCCCATATTTCAACATCGGCACAATCTTTTGATTTTCTGTGATTTCTACATTGCAAAAGAAAGGGCCTGGACGATTGTAAATAGTGTCTAAGGATTTTAGAAGCTGATCATGATTATTGATCGTAAAATATGGAAGTTGGAAGGATTCAGCAATTTTTTTATAATCGGGAAAATAAAGTCCCGTAGCCTCGTCTACAGCCACATAATGAGAATTTAGCCAGTTATCGATGGTTTGCTTTTGAATTCCATGCCCCCGATTGTTAAAGAGGAAAATTTTAACGGGCAAATTATGACGACGAATAGTCCCCAATTCCTGTAAACACATCATTAGGCCGCCATCTCCGATAATACATATAACGTCTCTTCCCTCACCGCCAAGAGCCGCTCCAATGCTGGCTGGCACTGAAAAACCCATAGGGGAATGGTTCCAAGCTGAAAAAATTCTTTGCTTTCCTTTTAACTCAATTGCCTGCATTGTCCAGCTGAGATTTCCTCCTGCATCAGTGATAATAATATCTTCTTCCTTCATCAAAGGGGAGATCTCTTTCATAAATACATATGGGCTGACTCGATCCTTGATTGAATAATAACGCTCCTCACAAATGGGATAACGGTGTTTCCATTTGAATACTTGTTCTCTCCAAGCACTGAACATATCTGGAGAACAATCGAGATACCATTTTTCACATTGTTTGAAAAAGCTTGATAGATCGGCTTCAATCGGTAAATCGATACGGAAAGAAGCTTCATTAAATTTTCGAAGCTCCGCTGCATCAATATCTACCATCACTTTTTTTGCCCCAACTGAAAACAGGCTCTGCTTACCGCCTGTTATCATCTGAGAAAGTCGAGTCCCCAGAGCAATCACTAAATCTGCATTTTGGACTGCAAAATTAGAACCTCGAGGTCCGCATACTCCGAAAGCACCTAGATTTAGCTTGTGATTGTAAGGAAGCAAGTCTAGCCCCCCCCATGTTAACAAAACAGGCAAGTGGAATTGTTTTGCAAAAGCGATCGCCTTTTCTTGGCATTTCGCAGAATGAATACCAGCCCCGAGAATTAACATGGGACGTTTTGCTGTGTGAATAAGGGAAAAAAGTTGATCAATTTGTTGGCCCGAGGGAGGAGGGATGGGTGGCGGCGGATTAAAGGCAATAAGGGAATCTGGGTCGATGTCAACGCGTTGAATATCATCTGGGATGTCGAGAAGAACGGGCCCAGGACGTCCAGAAGTGGCAAAAAAAATGGCTTTTTCCAGTTCTTCTCGAATCGTGAGGGGATCCGTGATCAATTTTGCATATTTAGTAATGCTTTTAAATACGGAAACCTGATCCGTTTCTTGAAATCCCCGCTGCCTTAAAGCCGGATTATTTTTTAGCCGAAATCTCGCTACCTGTCCAGAAATGCAGACTAGGGGGATAGAATCAAAATAGGCGTTACAGACACTTGTAACAAGATTTGTAGTCCCGGGTCCACTTGTCGTCAGCGTGAAACCGAGATTGCTTGTAATGCGAGCGTATAGATCAGCTGCAGCACCTCCTCCTTGCTCATGTTGAGGACATATGTAATCCATCCCTGGGTGCCTAGCGACAGAATCGACAAGATGAACAACTGCTCCTCCTGAAATGACAAAGGCATGCTTCACCTTTCTTCGAACCATAAAATCGATTACATAGTCAGCTAACTTCATAAATCTCCAAGCATTAAATTTTTTCCATTCCAATCGACCAGATGTAGTGACACATGGCGGCATAGCCGGTGTGGAGCACTTCATCATTCATTCCGAAGAGAAGCACATGTTTAAAATACCCCTGCGTAAGCTCGCGGAGCGTTTTTTGACTTTTTAGATTGATGTGCTGTACTTCGCTTCTCTTGCTGGCGTAAGGACTTGCAGTGATATTTGGAGTTCCCGTGATCAGCATAGATGAGGGTTTTAAAAGGTTGCAAAGATTGCTCATGAATTGAGCTTCTAGAGCTGGCTCCAGATGTTCTATCACATCGATCGAGTAAGCTGCATCTACCTGAAAGCCAAAGGATTTCTTATTTAGATCAATCTTGTGGTAGCTGACATTTTTAAGATGCTTTAGTCGCCTTGCGCAGCCTTCGAGGTTATTTTCATCCCAATCAATACAATGAAGATGTTTCACAACATTAGCAACAAGGGGAATCCCGATTCCATCCCCGCAACCTATTTCAACAACGATATCCTTTCCCTCAAGCATTTTTGCGCAGAATTTATATCGAGCGAGAACAAACCCTATATGCTTAGGATCATGAACATAGCTGTAAGAAGTCCAAGGACCCATGGAGTGTTCTTCAAAGATACTTTGATCTTTGACGCCTTCCTGATAGCAATCCCAAGCCGACGGAGTCTGTTCTTTTTTCATTTTTTGCCTATTATTTGTTTATCGTTTCTTGCCGACGCCCATGCAGAGAAGATAGTGGGCCATTGGCGAAAATCCAGTATGAACCATCTCATCATTCATGGAAAAGAGGAACACATTCTCAAAAAAATTCCCGAGAGATTGTTTCAGTGATTTACCGCTTTTTAAATTGATGTGACCTTGTCGGCTTTGCTCGTTAGCATATTCATGGGCCGTGATGTTTGGAGTTCCCATGATCAAAACCCCGTTTTTGTTTAAAGATTCAGCAATATTTTGAATGAATTTTCGCTCGAATTTTGGAGGAATATGTTCAATTACATCCAATGAAAATGCACCATCAAAATTTTCTGAAATGGGTTTTTCGAGCATATCGTGGATTTGATATGAGCATCTGGTGGCATAAGCGTTTCTTTCAATAGCATCATTGATCACGAGGGGCTCAAAGTCGATTCCATGCACAGAACCCACCTCTTGAAGGACAATAGGCGTGCCGATTGAATCTCCACAGCCAACTTCCAAAATTCTTTTTTTCCCGCTTAGCATTTTAGCGCAAAATTTATAGCGGGCTAGCATAAACACTAGGTGCCTCGGGTCGTGACGCCACATATGCGAAGTATAAGGGCCAAGGCAGATACCTCCTTCCCTGAAATAGCGATCGAACTGGCTTTGGTTCTGTATTTCCTTCGCAACTAACGTTTCTGGCATGGATCCTCCGGGAAAAATTCAATGGTTACCGAGTGCATTTTTAGCTTTTTCTAACTCAAAAATCAGAACGCAAAAAGCACATGCTTTTCAGAAAATTTACGCTTACAGAACATAAAAATCTACTAGGATTTTTATGTTCTGCCGTGCGCAGATCCAATCGATGTCCATCTCAGAAAGGTTGCTGGATCGCACTTGCTTTCAATTCTTATATTAAAATAGACTTCCGCAAAGTCTATGTGTTGTTGTGGGGTCAATCATATGAAAAATAGTTTGCTCGAGGCGCAAGCCGCCTCTTTTTCACAAGAGATGCTTGCAAACGGGTGTTCGATAATTCCTTTCCCTTCACATCTAGCGAAGGCTATGAAAGCTCACATCTGTAGATTTGTTGGAATAAAGGCAGGGGAAAAGGCAGAGGATCTCGAGCTGCTGGAAATGCTCACAGAAAAGGTTTCATTCTGTTCTGATGAGGAATACGTTCAAAAATTTTCCAAGGCCATGCGCATGTTTCCTGACTCTGTGGCGCTTCTAGCCGTAAAGTGGGTTTCTAGTTTGGCAACGCTTCTGGACGGAAAACAGGCGGGTATCAACTATGTAAGCAAAAAAGAGCGCTCAATAAACCCAGTTTTAAGGGAGGACTCCTATGATGTTTTTTGGAGGTGTGTCCGCCCTAAAAAACCAGATGTCGGATTGCCTCACTGCGATTATCAGTTCTGGGAAATTGTGAAAGGTACGGATGAAGATGTTGGGGTTCCTTTCGATTATGATGAGCGCTGGAAAATCTGGATCCCACTTATGGGTTGCAATTCGACAAATAGCCTTGAAGTTGTCCTAGGGAGCCATAGGGAGGAAGTTCCCATTGAGCGTGTGCTGACCAGGAATGGCTATAAGCCAATGATTCAAGAAAAATGGTTAGAGAAAAAATCTTTTATTACTCCCTTCGTAAATTTCCAAGACTGTTGCGTTCTGTTTCATGATAAACTTGTACACCAGGGTCCTGCAAATCATAGCTCCCTTTTGCGCATATCAGGGGAACTGACCATTTTGCTTAAGCGGTAGTCATGGCGTTGATTCAGAAATTTAAATCATTTGCTAGGGAAAAGGGGGAGTTATTTCTAGGAAATCAAACTTTCTTGAAAACTCTTCTAGAGAGATTTGGATTTTGTATTGTGCGAAATAATACTGAGAAATCCATACCCTCCTATCCATTTCGCCTTGTTAGCTTATTAAACAAACATCAAGTTACGACAGTATTTGATGTTGGTGCTTGCAATGGGTATTATGCCGCTGATTTGCGCAGGCTCGGCTATAAAAATAAAATTATTTCTTTTGAGCCGGCTAGTAAGTCTTACACGGCATTGCTCAGAGAAGCCAACCTCTTTAACGATCCTCTCTGGATATTTTACAATATAGCTTTAGGGGACGTAGAAGAGAAGAAATCCATGTGCATTCTCGATGAGCTCCCCGCATCCTCTTTTTTAACGCCTTCCCAATTACATCTGCACATAAACCCTAAGGCCCGAGGCGGTGTTTCAGAAGTCGTAGATGTAAAAAGGCTGGAAACTTTTTACCGACTCCATTGCTCAGCCAGCGAATCAGTTTTTTTGAAAATCGATACTCAGGGATACGAAAAGCAAGTCTTGCTTGGGTTGGGGGCGTTATTGGAAAAGATTACGCTTATACAGCTAGAAGTTTCGTTCCAGTCTTTGTATAACGGAGAGATCGGTTTTGTTGATTTATTAAAATTTATGAAAGATAGAAACTTTCTTCCGATTGATGTAGATCCAATGAGTTTTGATTCTGAAAGAGGGGAGTTTTTACAGGCGGATATTCTCTTTCGCCAGACTCGCCCAGCTGTTAGTTGACTAACGGAATCAGGATTCTCCTTGGAGAAAACTCCGTAATTCTTTTAAAAATAGGCCGAGCGTTTTCTAGAGAGGTAATGATAAAGTTGCTATTGGGAGAGATTTCTAAGCTGTTGGAATAGCGAACTCTTACCGGCACATTCTGGTACCCCAAGTTATCTTTTTCCTGATCGTCGTCAAGAACACAGACGAGTTCAGAAAAGTCGGTCTGGAGGTGATAGGCCAGGGTGGCTAACATTAAACTAGCCCCGTACCCATAGATATTTTGATGGAAATTTTTAAGCTGTGCTGAGAGGAGTTCCATTTGGTGGCAATAGGCGCTAATTGCCTTCTGGAAGTGACATTTTCTTCCTGCGGTATCTTGCGCAGGTTTTGTCTTTTCAGCCGTCCGCGCTTTTCGAAAGGCAATTAATAAAGCGCCCCCGCAAGAGCCTTGCCGATTATATAGATGAGATAAATAAGTGCCTCCCGCTTCAGCAATTAATGTTTTAAATGCGGAAAGGTCAAAATAGTGGTAGTGCTGATGGAAAATTGCATCAAATCGATTTGCCTCTACCAAATTCTCAAAACATGGAATTTCGAAGATGTAAAGCGCTTCAGGGGCACATTGCTCAAAAAGGTGCAGAAGAAGTTGTTTAGGTCTAGCGACATGTTCAAGAACATGTCTACAAAAAATAAGATCTGGCTCTAGCCCCTCTTTTTTGAAATCTACTTCTTCAATGAATTTCCCAATGATCTTAGTATTATCGATCGTCTGACCGTCCTCATTGGAGCAGATAGGATCTATCACAAAGCGGCTCTCCAAAGGAACTCTTTTGGCTAGGAAGCGATCATTTCCGCCAATATCTAATAAAGAGCGAAAGAGTCTCCCTTGAGAAATGGAGTGGAAAAAATTTAAAAAAAGTTCGGATCCGGCTCTTGCGGTTTTTGACTGGCTAGTGCGAAATGAATACTCACCTGGGCTATAGAGGAATTCAGGAGCTATTTGCATCCCCAACTGCACATGCCCGCAGCTTTTGCAAATTAAGAGCCTCTGATCAGCAAAAAGAGCCTTTTCAGGTGAAAATAAGCCGTATTTTTCAGTGAGAGGAAGTTTGGGTAAATCCCATAGCAGATCAAGAGAAAAGGCGTCACAGACTCCGCAGTGAGTCACTGAAAGACAGTCTTTTAAAGAAACCATGACAAGTCCTAGGTGCTAAACAGATAATCCAATGCATTTTTCTTTGAATACAAAACTGCTTTCTATCGATTTTAAAATACCCGCCACGGAAAAGCCGAGGAGATCGCATAGCTCATCATAAGTGCCGTATTGATGGATAAAATCGTCTATGGAGATATGCCCATACTCAACGCCAGAAAGGTGTTTTACTGTCCTGAGCACGAAGTTAAAAATGCCATCATGGGAAGATGCCTCCTCGATCACTAAAACTCTTTTCGTTTTCGCAATGCTTAAGAGAGTCGCTTCTTGATCGAAGGGCTTGATGGTTGGATAGTAGAGTAGATCGACAGATAGGCCTCGGTTGCTCAAGAGGTAAGATGCTTGCAAAGCAGTTTTGAGCTGCGGTCCTACGACAACAATGGTCAGATCTTCCCCATCTCTTATTTTGATTGCTTTGCCAATTTCTATTTTCCCGGGATCTAATTCGACCCCATGGGGAGTTTCGGGAAGGCGGAAGTAGTTGATTTCTCTGTTTTTATAAGCCGCTTTGAAAAGAAGATTGAACTCAATCGGACTGGAAGGAAAAAAAACATGAGAGTTTTTAAAATGGCTCATGAGAGAAAAGTCGGTATAGCAGTGGTGGCTGCATCCAAGCTGAGAGTAATCAAAGGCAGATCCAACGCTGATCAGGTTAACTCCCAATTTCTGATAACCAAAATCGAGCTTGATCTGTTCGTAAGCTCTTTCAATAATAAATGGAGCAATTGTATGGACAACAGGTATAAGACCAGTTTTTGCAACTCCTGCGGCCATGTTGACAATTGTGGGCTCGCAAATCCCTACGTTGAAATACCTTCCTGGGCATTGTTGGGCAAAGGGCTGCAAAATGCCATGGCTGATATCTCCAACCATGACGATGAGCTTTGGGTCTAGGCGGCCTATTTCGACCATTGTGTCTGCGAACTCTTGCCGAATTTTTTTCATACAAGTTCCTTTGCAATGAGCTCTAATTCGTCTGGGGAGGGAATTTTGTGATGCCATTTTCCATGCCCCTCAATAAAGCTAACCCCTTTACCTTTAATTGTGTGCGCAATGATGGCTTTTGGCTTTTGAGTTGTCGAAGAGGCTATTTTTCTAAATGTTGAAGCTAGGGCTTCTTCATCGTGGCCATCCACCTCAAAAACGTCCCATCCAAAGGCCTTCCATTTATCAGCTAAGGGGTCGATGGGTAAAATCTGAGCGGCAGAGCCATTCAAATCGATAATCGCATGAAAATTGCTTAGATTTTGTTTGCTCGCGACAAGAGCTGTTTCCCAGATAGTTCCTTCGTTGCACTCTCCGTCGCCTAAGAGGGCAAAAACCCGGTTGGGTTTTTGCTGGATTTTCAGACCGAGGGCGATTCCAGCAGCTGTCGGAAACCCATGTCCGAGCGATCCCGTCGAGGCTTCTGCCCCCGGAACTTTTGTCGTGTCAGGGTGTCCTCCTAAAATTCCGCCTAAAAGACTGTAATTATCGATATCTTTTTCGCTTAAAAAACCAAATTTAAGGAGAACGATATAAAGGGCGGCGCACCCATGACCCTTGCTTAAGACAAAATAATCGCGCTCGTCCCAGGATGGGTCTTTAGGTCTAAATTTTAAGACATTTGCGTATAAGTAATGAATGATGTCTATGATTGAATAGGCGCTGGGAATATGCCCCTCTTTAGAAAGAGAGATCATTTTGGCAATACGCCATCTCAGTTCGGCGTTTAAGGGTCTTTTTTTTAAGTCCATTCTAAATAATTTCCTGAAATGCTTTTCCCTGGCCCCCATCCACCAAAAACGCGGAACCAACACAGAAAGAAGATAGGTTCGAGCAAAGAAAGGCGACGACCTCTCCTATTTCATCAGGGCGGCCAAATCTTTGAATTGCCATTCGCTCCATCAAAAACTTTTGAACATGATCAGGTCTAGTTTTGGAGGCGATATCCCAGTAGCCGCCTTCTGTAAACACAGCCCCAGGAAGAACCGAGGTGATAGAGATGCCGTCTTTGGCAACATATCTTCCGACGCTTCGAATGTAAGCGAGCAGCGCCGCCTTAGCTGCGCAATAACTTGGGGGACCTTGATTTTCCAATCCGGATACAGAAGAGGTATGGCAAACCCTTCCCCACTGTTTTTTTTGCATATGAGGAATAAGAAGGCGGTTAAGCTCAATCGGCACTTCTACATTTGCCCGCATCACAGCTCTCCAGTCTTCTAAGGAACAAAGAGGGTCAGTAATCCCTAGGTTTCCCCCTAAGTTGTGGACAACGATATCCGGATAAACTCCGTATTCGCCTTTTAGAAACTCTATCAACTTTAAAGGGCCTTCGCTTTTGGAAAGATCATAACAGAAGTATGTATGAGAAGACCCTTCTACTTGAGGAGAGGGAAGTTGAGCTAGAAGCGTTTTGAGATCTCCCTCTGTGCGTGAATTTATGATCACGTTAGCGCCTTCGCGAGCAAGACAAGTTGCGATCGATTTGCCCAATCCTCTTCCTGCGCCAGTAACTAGAGCAATTTTGCCTTTGATTCCCAAATCCATGACAGGTCCTAGTGAAAACTGGAGACTCTATCAGAACGGACCTATTGCATCAATTTTTTCGAAACGGGACAGTGCTTGATCATAAACAAGCCATATGAAATGATTCCGTAATCAATTTGATGATAGCGTATTTTCAATGATTAATCCCATTTTCGCAAACGGTCGACTCAGAGAAATTTTTGTCGGGAAAAAGGGTCATCACCTTTCCTGGTTTTTTCTGCTCGCGCTTTTTAATATTTTTGCGGCGCTTCTCGAAGGACTTTCTTTCGGAATGATCCTGTTTGCGCTCACTGCGCTAGATACTCAAGGCGGCTTTAATGTTGATGCCTTGCCATTTTCTTCTATTTTGAGTTTAGGAGATTTTTTGCATGGCTTGGAGAGAGAGCAGATATTTGTATTATTTGTGATTCTCGCCATAGGATTTCAAATTTTACGCAGCGGCGCCTCCTATTTATCTCAGCTATTTGCAATTTCTCTGAGCACAAGAGTTCAAAATGAAGCACAGAGGAAAATCTACGAGCAAATTCTAAGTCTTAGCTTCCCCTGCGTGAGCCGGTATAAGGTAGGC
>Ga0209542_10012310_pt1 | contig 14993 bp, 14 predicted proteins | sample RifCSPhighO2_01_FD_184028 | JGI IMG/M metagenome (GOLD analysis project Ga0209542, IMG submission 184028) | Soil microbial communities from Rifle, Colorado - Rifle CSP2_plank highO2_0.1 (SPAdes) (version 2) | ecosystem: Environmental > Terrestrial > Deep subsurface > Rock core/Sediment ...
CCACCGAGTCCAGCGCTTTACGCGCCAGTTCATCGTGATTTTTTTTCTGGCTGTATATTAAAGGCAATTTGACGTTATCCAAAACCGTGGTCCGGGGCAAGAGGTTAAAAGCCTGGAAAATAAATCCGACTTTTTCATTCCGGAGCGTTGCCAAATAATCGTCCTCAAAATCTTTAGTGTCGTCGTTGTCAAAAAAATATTCCCCGGAAGTAAGGCGGTCCAAAAAACTTAAGATGTGCATCAGCGTGGATTTACCCGAACCCGAAGGGCCCATAATTGCCACAAACTCCCCGGCCTCAATGTTAAAAGACACACCGTGCAATACCGGTGTCACGACGTCTTCGTTGACGTAATCTTTAGTTAAGTTATCTACTTTGATAAGTGACATAAATATTTTCTACTAAATACTAAAAAGTACGAAAGGTACGAAATCGCCTGTTGATAACTTTAGTATTTTTAGTACTATTTCGTATTTAGTAGAGACGGACTATTTTTTAATAAACGTCACCACTTCCTGGCCCTCGTTTAACCCGCTGATGATTTCCACCAATCCCCCATCCGCTTCCATGCCGGTTTGGACTTCCACTTCGTGGTAAGTTTTCTTTTTTGTGTCATCCACAACCCGCACCTGTTTTTTCCCGTTTTGGATTACGGCCCTTTGAGGCACGGCCAAAACGCCGGCCTTTTTACCGACTAAAACCGTAAGGTTAGCGGTCATGCCGGGCTTTATTTCATCCAATTTTTCCAAAGAAGCCACGACCTTATAATTAACCACGCCGGAAACTACGGTAGAAGCCGGATTCACAGTCTGCACCTTGGCCTTAAATACCCTGTCCGGGCCCAAAGAATCAAAAGTGACATCAATAGGCTGATCTTCCTTAACCAGGGCAATGTTGGCTTCCGAAATATTCGCCTCTACGTGCAAATTGCCGACATCCTGCAAAATTATAGCTTCCTTTAACGCCGTAGCCAATTCTCCGGGCTTAATGTCAACCGAAGTAATGGTGCCGGCCGCGGGCGCGCGGATAATGGTATTCTCGAGCGCGGCCAAAGCGGCCTGGACTTGTCCCTGGGCGGAAAGCACCTGGGCTTCCACGGCCTTCAAATCCGCTGGGCGCGCCTGGGCCTTTTTTAGGGCCAGCGCGGCTTCGGCATTGGCGAGGGTTGCAGCCGCGGCATCAACCGAAGTTTTTTGCGTTTCCAAAGCCGCCTGATAGGCATTGTAGTTGGCCACATAAGTGGAAGCTGAAGTGTTGGGGATAGTCACGGTCCAATAATCGCCGTTATAAACGGTGCCGGAAAAGCTTACAAACAGACCCCTTGCGCCCATAGGCACGGGTGTGGATTTTACCGAGCCACTCGCGCTTTCGAGGCCGGTTATTACAAAAGCGTCGTTATAAATAGTGATTTTGTAAACCCCCTGCTCGTTGCCTTCATAAGCGCCGCTGATTGACACAGTAGCGCTGCCGGAATTGGAGGGGTTAGCCACAGCGCTGATGGTGGAATTTAAGAGCGCTTTGTAAGCATTTTTAACGGCTGTTGCCTGCTGAGTTTTAGCATTTTCCAGCGCGCTTTTTGCCGCATCCACTGTTTTCTGGGATACCTGCACTTCTTCGCTGGAAGCGCCATCCAAAACTTTTTGGTAATTGGCCTGTGCCAAGGCTAAGCTCCCGCGCGCGGAAGTGAGGCTCGCAGCCTGGTCCCTTTGGTCCAAATTGGCCAGCACTTCGCCCTGCCTGACCTTTCGCCCTTCTTTGGCGTTCACTTTAGACACAAAGCCGCTCACTTTAAAACTTAACGACAAATCAGTCTCGCTTACCACCTGTCCCGTGGCCAAGACTGTCTGCTTTAAGTCCTGCTTTTTTACAAACTCGGTGAGGATATTCGCGGAATTATCTTCAGGCTTAAAAATGTTGTAGGCTATGGGTCCTACAACCAAAAAGATGATTACTGTCCAAATAATTCTTTTTTTTGTCAGCCTGATGGGGAATTTCATTGTTTCTTTCCTTTCTTATATTTATTCAAATCGCCAAAAAGCTTGACGATTTTTAATTTAATCTTTTCCCTCCACTCTTTTTCCGTAATATTTTCCATAATCATTTCTATCATCCCGGCCAAGTCTTCGGATTTAATAAGTCCCAAAGCCTTTCCGTGTTTGCCAATAACCAGCAAATCGTCCCCGGGAATTATCTTTAAATCTTCCCTGGCTTTGACCGGGATGACGATTTGCCCCTTAGTGCCCACTGTCGTGGTACCGTAAAGCTTGTCTTTCTCTATTAATTTCGGATTGATTTTGATATGCATAAAAGTATGAAATTTCATACTAATGATAAACTAATTAAGCCCGTCCGTCAATAGGTCCTTATAAATATGGCCGATGCCTAAACTCTCAAAAACCTCTTTTTCCCGCGCTTGGATATTAAAGCCTGGGACTCTTTCTTCTGCCGGCACTACCACACTATAAATTGTGGGCATGGCTAAATCCAGACTCTGCCCGAGCTTAAGCTTTTGGGCAAAGCGGGAAAAAATTGGGTAGTAATCTTTGCCGGACAAATACAAATCAATTGCCGTAGGCTGAAAATATCCCACCTGTCCTCCGCTAAGCCAGGCCAGGCTGCTTTCCGCGAAATTTTTGGTGGGCACCCCGCTTATATCCGGTGATGTTTTGCCCATTTCTTCAAACAAATCGGCCAGTTGCCCTTTAACCCGGGTGAGCCACGTGGTCTGGTTAAATCCGCCGGCGCAGGCCAGGCCGGCGCAAAGCAAGGCCGCAAAGCATAACGGGCTGGAGGGATAAATTTGCCCGGTTTTGATTTTTTTAATTAATTCGGATCCTGCGCCATCCAATTTATCAAGCCGCACTCGGCGGCCTTTGCCGTCAATTCCCCAGAATAAAAAAGTGTGTTCATTTGAAAAATATTTCTGCCACAATTTCCTGCCCTCTTTGCTTAAAACCAATTTAGTTAAAGCGTGGCCGGGATCTTTAAAAATTTTTAGCAAATACATGGAAACCAACCGCTCCAAAGGGAAGTAAACGAGGGCCGGCGCGGAAGGAAATACTTTGCGCCATAAATTATGGCTTAAAACGCAGGCCTGCGAAGAAAAATTCGGAAAGCCATAAGCTTGGTTAAAAGCCATTGCCTCGATTATACCCTTAGCCGGCAATTTGGCTAAGACTTTTTGGACAGCTTTTTCGCCAATAGGCGGAGCGGAAAAAACCGGCAAAGTCTTAAGCCTGTCAGGGAAAAAAGAGCGGCGCTTAAAAGCTAAATCATTATTGTGCCACATAAGGCATCCGGACCAGGAGGTAATATTATTTAAAGACACGCTTTCCGTGCCTAAGGTCAAAACCAATTCATTTGGCTCAAAATACAAAGAGTAAATTAAAGCGCTGTTAACAAAAAACGGATGGCCCCAAATGCCGTGGTGGTCAATGGTTGAAACTAAAGGCTTTGCCTCAAGCTGGTGCCGCGCTTGCTCGGATATTTCTGTCCCATAAACTTCGGTTAAGGCTGATTCCAGGCAATCCAAAAACAAAGGGTCAGGGGCAACATTGGGGACTTGCCAGCCGGATTTTATGTATTCATACAGGCTTTCGCCTGAGTGCCTGTCCGCGATTTCTTTTAAAACCGGACGATGCTTAAAGACTTCAGTTTTGATTGATTCCAAAAATTCGATCATACCCTATGATTATAAACAAAAACACCCTCCTTTGGGAGGGTGTTGGTTTACAAGGCCTATTTAACCCCTTGGGGCGTTAACGTGCGGACGCCTGCGGCGAAATTCCCGGTTTGGTCGCCAAGGCAGAAATAGTAGTCAAAATCCTTGCATACGCTTACCCCACTTACCAACTGGCAGTTATTCGGCACATAATAGTAGGTATTGGAAACAACACAGGCAGGCTGGCCCGCGCTGCCGCAGGGGCTGAAATTGGCTTCGCAAAGGGCTGAGTCGGGCGGCACAGGCGCGGTGGGGATAGTAGCCGCGAACTTGGGCGAAACGCCGTCAGGGATGCCGTCTGCCGGAGAAATATCATCGGGGTAACCCTTATTCTGTGCGTTAAAAAGCTCCACAGCATTGAGCATTTGCACCATGTCGGACAGGCGCTTGGCGTTGCGGGATTTTTGGCGGGCAGAAACAAACGCAATGAGCGCGACTGACGTCAAAAGCGCGATAATCGCAATGACAACCAGTAGCTCAATAAGCGTGAACCCGTCTCGCCTAGCGTGAGCCGGGGCGGAGCCTTTTTGTTTTAAATTTTTATTTCTTTCCATTAACCAGGGACTTAATCTATCTACACTATACCATATAAATCAAAAATCGCAAGTGGATAAATTTAAAGCCCTGCTCCGCCTAAAGCTACGCAGGACACTTCTTCCCTATAATACCGAATACTCTAAGAACACAGCTTACCTTTTAATCTTATTTGGTCAATATGCTTGCACTTCGTAGCTTTAGCGAAGAAGTGGTGGGCTCGCGGGGTTATTACCCGAATATATACGTAATTTAGCGCAAAGCCTAAAGCCCTTACAAATAGCTAATTTTGAGACTTGCTATAAAGAACTCGAAAGGTTTGGTTTAATTTTGCCTTAAAATATGGTAAAGTTTAATCATGAACAGTCAGGAAATCCAACAAAAAGCTAAAGAACTGCAATTCATAATGTCTCAATATAAACACGATCTCGGTGCGATTGAAAAGGAGCTTTACCGGGCTATTTCCGATTACCAAAAAGCTTTGGAAGAAGAAAAATTGAAGGAATTACGAAGTAATTTGACTTGATATGCCAAGAGTTTTAGACGAAACAAGGCTGGTTGAGGCTCAAACAGAAACAGTCCCAAATCTTGAGCGTCAAAATTCCGAAGCCCCGGAATATGACGAAGCTGGATTGCGGGAACTTGTCGATCAAGCTAGTGCTCAAATTCAAGCCAGCGAATCCGGAATTGTCCAATCTGCCGATCAAAGAGTTGAAGACGCTGCGGCATCAATTGGTTTAGAACAACAAAAGGCCAAATCTATTTTTTCTCAAAACGGTTTTGCTGACCGTATACAAAGCGCCAAAAATAAAATTACGGCTTTAGCCAAAGACGCAAAAGCAAAGATAGGCGCTCTTGTCGGGACTAGAACAGAAACAAAAAACTTGGGACAATCAGGTGAGTTGGAAAATAATTCACAAGAAAGTGGGCAGGCTTTGACACTGGACCGTTATATAAAAACTCATAAGCATGAGGGCTTGGACGCTGTAAAGGACAAGGCCAGGTTGGCGCTACTGAAATTAAAAGGAATAGGCAATCCTGAAAGGGTTTTGGGTCTGATTAATTATTTGGAAGAGAAGGCAACATCGTGGGAACACAAAACTCTTTGGGTGAAGGAGCCGGACAAAGAAAGGCAGCGCGAGAATTATGAGAAGCAAGGTTATTATACATATTTTGTAGACGAGGAGTCACAAAGAGGCAAAGTACGCCTTAGTATTAGCAGAGACAAGCCTTTGCGTTTTGATATGAGCAATGCCCGCAACGTGGCCGATTTGCTTAATGCCTCAAATGATCCGGTGGAAGTTTTGGAAAGACTGCAAAATATAGGTTGTAAAATGAATGAGCACGACTTTGGTCTTTATATAGATAACGTCAAAAAATTTATAGATAATCCTCATATTTTGCCTTTGCTTAAAAAATTAGGAATGGCGAAAGGCAAGGTTGGCCCGCAACAAGGGCAAGGTTTTTTTAAAGACCATGGTGACGCTGCCAGTATGCAAGACTTGGCTGAAAAGGAAGCGGAACGGAATCAACTGGACAAAACAGCTATGAGAAATTTATCAGCGGTTTCTGACGTTATAGGCCACCCGTTGGATCCGAAATCGCTGGAAAATTGGTTAACAATTGCTAATGATCCTGAAATAATAGAATTGCTCCAGGTGGCGCGTGATTATGGCAAGAGTACATTCCGTAAAGAAGATGATAATGACTTAATTATTGGCCTGCGGGCGTTTAAAGATTCCGGCATTGCCGGTGACGTAGCGGCTTTGGTAAAAGAAGGTTTTGATCCCAGCAGCTTTTCTTTAAATCGCCTTAGCTCTTCTTCCGTGGAAGGAATTGTAAGGCGCGCAGTTCCTGTCGTTCAAGATTTAAAATCAAACCCGGATTTTCATAAGTTTACCCTAGATGCTTCTGCCGCACTGGGTCTTGCGCTTACCGTAGATATTGACACCATGGAAAAACTGCGGAAGTATTATAAGAACCCGGAAGCTTTAAAAGTCCTACAAATTTTAAATAAATTCCAACTAATAACAGCCAGAGAACTAAAGTCGGGCTATTATGATCTGGAAAATATTTTTAATAATCAAAAAGCCATTGAGGCGATTACTCAGCCTGACTTTGAGGATTTTTTTAACGCAATGAGCAAGGCAGGGTATAAAGTCGCATTCGCTGATATTTTTTCGAATTATAGCGATACTAATTTTCTTCAAGCCTATCGGAACGAAAGTTTGAGAATAAGCATAATTAAGGAGGAAAGTATTTCATTAATATCCCATTTAGGCTTATTTAAGCAATTTGATGATTGGAACCTGTTTGCGCTTGAAAGTTTAATTACCGCCCCAAACGCTTTGGAAAATTTACAGACTTTGGAGCAAGTTTTTGGCTATAGCTATGAACAAGCCCGCAAATCAAATTATCGAGAGCTGTCCGACTTGGGATCTTTGTTAAACAACAACAATGAAATGAATAATCTTTTTAAGCCTGAGACTCGGCAAATTTTTGCGGCTCTGGGGTTTAAATTCAATACGGGGGAAGTTCAATCTTTGGTTTCGCTTGGCTCTGATCCCGAGTTTATGCAAAGGATAGCTGATCCCGATGTCCTTGCGTTTGTAAAAAGAATTGGCCTTAATTTTGATAGCTTCACAATTAAATCTCTGGCAAATTATGATACTTCTTTGCATCCGGTAGTGGAAACGCTACAGGAATTTGGTTCTCTACCCGATTTTTACAACTCGGGAGACAAAGCCAAATGCGCCCAGCTTCGCGATGATCCCAGAATTTTTGAAACAGCCCGCGCCCTTAGGGAGTCAGGTGTTGTCTTAATGCCACTGAAAGATTTGGGAAAGTTGAAGATCATCGCGGACAGGAACCTATTGGCTGTTGTCCAAGAATATAAAAATAATCCAGATTTAAAAAAATTAATCATTGATAATATAGGTTTAATAACCGCCGTTTCATCTGAAAAGCCCTCTTCTTGTTTTCAGGAAATATTAAACAAGAGCGAGGGCATGCCCATACGCAGACGGCAAATGCTGCGCGGGCAATTGGTTGGGACTTTTTTGGAAGATCAGAAATACGATATGATTGCGGAAATGGCGGGCAATCAGGCTGAAAATTTAGCAGAAACAAAAAGGATAGTGGAAAAATTGCGCAGTTTCGTGGAAGCCTATAAAGTAAGCGGTAAAGGAAAAACTGTGGCTACTTTACTCGCCATGCGCGAATATAGAGAAGGCGAAGATTTTTTTGGACTGCTGCAAAGAATGGAAAAAAATCTCGATAAATATGAAAAATTAATAGACAGCCATACTCCCCGCAATATCCCGCAAGGACTAAGGACTTCAATTGGCATGGAATATGAGATTACAGAAAGTACCGCTGCCGGGTATGCCGAATTAAACTCGGGCCATGGGTTAAAAGATGATATGGACCAAGTATCGCGTTTTGCCGGTGTTGGCAAGGGTAAGGATGCGATTTTTGAAATTGCCACTAAGCCCTCGGATAATCCTTATTTGATGCTCTTAGAAATGCAATTACTTCAGGATCTGGAATTCATTGATTTGAATTTCAGAAATTCCGGATATGAGAAGGGCGCACGCGGCTACCATATGACTATTGGCGGCGAACACGGCATTAATGTTACCCGCAATTCAAATTTTTTACAAAACGCTCTAGTTATGGCCGGGTGGGGCGGCGTGAACGCGGGCAAAAAAGTTGAACGTCTTTCAAAGGGGAGAAGCCAGAATATTCGTTCAAGGCATAACTATGATACACAGGCGGTATTTGAAAACACTAAACCCGCTGTGGAATTTAGATCCCTGTCTCTGGACACATGGGAGCCATTTGAAAGAGCCGTGGAAACTTCTTTTTATGGTGCCATAGCAGTTCAGGCAGTTGAGAAACATACTTATTTAGGTGAAAAAGGGTTGGACTTAAATTTACAGGCGGTTTCGCCAGAACAATTTTACGATTTACTGGAAAAAGAAGGATTAATCAGGGAAGACACCAGCGATCCAAAAATAAAACAATTACTGTTTGAATGGGCAAAGTTACAGGCAGGGATGGTTGCAGACTTGGCTGACCATAATGAGAATTTTTTGCAGAATGAAACTTATGGTTATTTGGATGAACGCGGCAGGTATGTAGACGCTCAAGAATTTGGCGGAGTTGCCAATAGGGAAAGGTTTCTCGGCGCAACCGGGAGCGAACAAGGACTGCAAGCTTATGGCGAGCAAACCCGTATACAGCCGGGGCAATTATTTGAAGAAGCAAGTCCAGCGTTGGTAAATAGCTGTACGGCTATTACAAATTTATTTATAAAAAATTCAGCAATATTAGGCGGCGACGTTACTAATGCGGCCTCCAGCTTGGACACAACTAAAATTGGCAGAACAATAGAGGAAAGCGACCCACAGGCTAAGTACAGGTCTTTTTTTGACGCTAACGGTAAGACAAGGGAAGGTTATTATTATATTCAGGGCGGAAGCGAGCGGATGCTCTTGCATCAAGCCCAAATGAGGCTTTTGGAATTTAATAAGTCAATCAAGCAAATTATTTCCTAAATCTATGAGAGATAATAAATATATATATGGGGAAACTTTCAGCGCAGAGGCGCCGCGGCCCACGGCGGTAGTTTATGATATTTTATCTCGCCATTTAGCAAAAGCTGAAACGGACAAATCCGCTTCGCATAACGCCTTGAATGATATATATAAGGTTCTAGGTAGTAGTGAACAAGAAGTTGATGCTGTTTTGGTAGAATTTGAACAGGCAGGAACCATAAGCCAGGAAGACACTCTAGTGCTTGTGGTTTTGCTTGCTGTTTCGAGAACACTAGGACCTGACTTGGATTTTTTGCGGCAAGCAATTCTGACAGGAAATTTTAATGTCAATGAATTAAATTCTCGTTTGCGGAGCAGCGGCTTAGATAGTGGCGTTTCAGATTATCTACAAACGATTATCGCAAAGCTTGTTCGGTAATGCATGCTTGCCAAAAAGGAGACGAATAATGAAAATAAAGGAAGTCTAGGCAAATAAAAACCCCCATGGTTAGGGGGAGCAGCCTATTTCGGTCCCTTGCGGAACAGAACACCCACGAGTACTCGCAGTATTCGGCTGTTATTTATTATAAAAAAACTACGAACAATCTCTCTTAATCAAGCAATAATCCTTTGGTGGGCTCGGTGGGGATCGAACCCACGACACATGGCTTAAAAGGCCACTGCTCTACCAACTGAGCTACGAGCCCCTATTACGCTAAAGCTTCATAGGGTAAACCCTATTTATAGCTATCTGAATTTACTAAACTCGCCCTCCGTAGCTTTATGCGAAGGAGGGAGCTACGAGCCCGCAAATTCCTACTAATTTTACTATATTTAAGCTTTCTTTTCAAGTGCTCTATGCTTTACTTCTTTGGATTTTAGAAAATTCTAGAACTTAACTTTTTCTAATAATTCGCCGTTATATTCACTTCAGTAAGGTCTTGTACTATACTATCCGCCAAAGACAAATCCTGCCCGCCGTTGTTTACCACCCCAATCACTTTCATGCCTGCGGCTTTGCCGGCTTTTGCTCCGGCCTCAGAATCTTCCAAAACTACGCACTCTTCCGGCAGGACTCCCACTCTTTTTGCCGCGAGCAAAAAACCTTCCGGGTCGGGTTTGCTTTTGGTGATATCATCAGCCGAAATAATTACATCAAAAATATCCAAAATGCCAAGCTGGCTTAAAACCATATCAACCTGCGTTCTTATGCTACCCGAGACAATGGCTAATTTATAGCCTTCTTGCTTAAGCGCCCTTGGCAAAGATTCGGCTCCCGGAAAAGCCTTTATCCCCTTCTCCAAAACTTTCCCATACGCCCGGTGGAAGGCCTCGCACGCGCTTTCCAAATCCAAATCTAATTGCCTTTGTTTAAATAGGTCCCTGAAAAATTTTTCAATAGTAGTGCCGATGCATTTCTGCTTTTCTTCCGGGGATAAACTAATGCCAAGGCCGGCGCAGACTTCCGTTGCCGCATCCATGTTAAGGTTTTCGGTATCGGCCAAAAGCCCATCCATGTCAAAAAGCACAGCTTTAATCATACGTCTTTGCAAATAATATTAATAATCTCGTAGTTCATTTCACCCTTTTAAATGAATTATATACACTTTATATTTTATATGGAAGTTAAGCCGTCTTTTGACATATTATTGCCATAAGGATAAACTTATGGTAATAAAATTTAATCTCGAAAACCTATGACAAACAAGGCATCAAAATACGTTCCCCCGGCCGTGGTTGTGCTGGTGATCCTGGTGATTGCCGGAATCCAGTTATTCAAACAGGACAAACCTTCAGGTGACGGCAATAATCCGCCCGCGGGACAACAACAGCAAAACGGAGGAGACGAAAAAGAAGCCCCTTCGGAAACGCCGGGTGTGCTGGAAGGCACGCTGAAAATTTCCGACGACCTAAAGCGGGGCAACCTTATGCTGGTCGCCTCCGAGCGGATAATTTATCTTTTCACCAGCCGCGATTATTCAGCCCTGCTCGATAAAAAGGTGCGCCTGGAAATTGAAGGTACTCTCGAGAATTTTAGCCTCGTTGATATAAAGGAAATGAACAAAAATTAAAAAAATGGATGCAATTAATTTTTGCTCATTTACGTCGTTTTTGTCATTTATGTCATTTGCCTTGTGCTTTTAGAAACTTCCAATAACCCTTGGGATTTTGAGTTGTTAGATACCGGCAATGGATATCGCCTGGAACAATGGGGCGATATTCTTTTGGCGCGCCCGGATCCGCAAATTATTTGGAAAAAAGGAACTCCTAAACTTTGGGAAAAAATCAGCGCCAAATTTATTGCGGGCAAAGGGGAGGAAAGGGGCAGATGGGAAATAAAGGGCAAAATACCCGACCCTTGGATTGTTAATTTTGATGGGATTCACCCCGTTAAATCCGCCGGAGGCGGGACTGCTCCGCAGTCATTTAATGGGGTAAAATTCCTGCTTAAGCTCTCCCCTTTTAAACACACCGGGCTGTTCGCGGAGCAGGCGGCACAGTGGGAGTGGATGCTTAATAGATTAGAGATGCTAGATACTAGATTAAAGATGGGGGCAAAAAATCCCATGCAAAAGGCCAATAATCTATCACCTCGTATCTTAAACCTATTTGCGTATACGGGAGGCGCCACAATGGTGCTCGCGAAAGCCGGGTGCCAAGTAACCCATGTGGATGCGAGCAAGCCGGCAATCACTTGGGCCAATGAAAACCATAAGCTAAATAATTTGCCCGCAGATTCCGTGCGCTGGATGTTGGACGATGCGGTAAAATTCGTTAAACGCGAGCTAAAAAGAGGCGCCAAATATGACGGGATAATTATGGACCCGCCGGCTTTTGGCCATTCCCCTACCGGCAAAACATGGAAATTTAATGACGACTTGCCGGGACTATTGGCTGATTGCGTGCAATTGCTGTCTGATGATGCCAAATTTCTAATTATCAATGGCTATGCCACGAATTCGTCGGCAGTAGCTATAAACAATCTGCTGGAAGACGCGATGCGCTCAACACCGGGGAAAATTGAATTCGGGGAACTATGCTTAAAACAAAAATCCGGCAGAATGATATCTACCGGAATCTTTTCGCGCTGGTCTTCACTAAGCACTTAGAACTAAGCACTTTTCTTCGGCTGAAGATAACCCAATACCTTCGCGTACAAATCGTCCAAACTAATACTGCCTTTTATAATGTACTCCTTAACCCCCTGGGCGAGGAGCATTTGTTTTAATTCGGGCTTATCCAAATTGGTCAAAACCAAAACCGGCACGTTCTTTAGGCGCTCTTCGCTTTTTAAGCGGTCGATAATGCCGCTGGAGCCGTCTTCCTTGGTTAAAAGCAAATCTAAAATCACGATCTCCGGCACGACCTTGTCCAAAACCGCCTTAGCCGCCTCCGGCGTGTTGGCAGTATAAAATTCAACCTCATGGGTAGAAAACCTTTTTGAAAGCGTGTTGATAATAAGCGCGTCATCATCAACCAGTAAAATGATATGTTTCTTCATAAATAGCTGTTAGATATAAAATAATAAATTTTTTAAAATCTGCGCTATCTTTCTTTATCTGCGCATCTGCGGTCTAAAATTCATCATGGTGGCTAATGTGGCGGCCGAGGAGGATCAAAAATCCAACCGGCGCGACAAGCCAAATGAACGAGGCTGGGTTCCGAATGAACAAAATTTGGATGAGTTCGCTAAAACTATTTTGGACTCCTGTAGGCAAAAGCGTAAGCACGGTATTAATCAGCAAACCAACTTGCAGTAATGCAAATATAAGGCCAAAAGCTATGGAAGACATTTTCCTGTGGTCAGCCGAAGTCTTAAACGCGTATCGGCCAAGAAAAATAAACAGCAGGACAAATAAAATCCCAAAAACCACCAACTGCTGGACCGCGAACACGCTTTCCGGCAAACGCCCTTTTATGGCATCGGTAAGGAAAGGGGCTTCCAGGGTCAAAAGTTTGGCCATATAAACGGATATCAAAATATTGATAATCCGTCCCCTGCCGGCCGCGAAAGTGTAAAACACGGCGGCCACGGCCCAAAACAAAAAGATAAACAAATCCCAGGAAGGGCTCTGCCAATTAAAGCTTTTGACTAATTCGGTTGTTTCGGAAAGCGGCATTTATTTTTGTTTAAGTTAGCTACTATATTATAGCATACTCACCATAGTTTTATGTCCTAAAACCAATCTTAGGTTTAGGGATTTTGGGCGGCTCTAAAAGTCTTTCTATAATTAAAAAAATCTGTTGTATGTGTTTCCCCTGTTTAGATTGTTCCTTTTTAAGCTTTTCCATTTCTACTGCCAAATCTTTATGCGTAATTAAAATTTCCCGGAGTTTAACAAAAGCCCGCATAATCACTATGTTCATTTGGACTGCGCGTTTACTGTGCAAAACTGATGATAGCATCGCGACTCCTTGCTCGGTAAAGACGTATGGTAAATATCGCCTACCACCACCGCCTTTTTTTGAGATCACAGTTTGTGATGCCAAACTTGAGGTCGCAATTTGCGACCTCAAGTTTGAGATTCCAGTTTGGAATCTCAAAAGATTGACTTCTTTATCGCTAAGCTGAAACATGAAGTCTGAGGGAAATCTATCGCGATTTCGCTTAACTGCTTCATTAAGACGCTTGGTACTTACTTCATACAGCTCCGCCAAGTCGCTGTCGAGCATTACTTTTTGGCCGCGGATTAAATATATCCTGCGCTCTACAATCCCAATTGGCACCGGCAAGCTTTGGATGTTTTTTGTTTTTGGCATATTTAATGTATGTTATTTTTGCTGTTTAGCGTCCGGGCAAAAATCCCAAATGAATTTAAACCAGGTGCGGTAGGTTTCGGCAAGTTCCTTGTTGACCATAACAAAAATCGTGCCGTCTTCGCCAAAGTTGCCTACATCCACACTGCTGAACGTAACTACATGGTCGCCAAACACATCGGTTACACCCGGTGCGCTGTATTCTTTAGGTAAAATTTTGTACTCTCCCCCGACATTTTTAAACGCCTCTGGCAGTTTTTCTTTTACACGCCAGTCGTACAGCGTAAAATATTTTTTTTCTTTGCGCTTCATGGCTGCCTGATAATCTTCCAAGTATTGCTTTTCCACCCAAGGCGTAAACCACAAAGCCTTGGCTCCTAAAAAATAAGTATCCTCAGCCACGCGCGCCATATCGCGTAAATAATTTTTATAGCCCTCTTTGCCTTTATAAATAAAAGCGGCTTCATGTTCTGGTTTTGATAAGAAAATACTCCGTAAATTAGGCAATATCTGTGTAAGCTTTTGGCGTTTGGCATCTAAAACTTCGGCGAGCTTATCCGGTGTTACGGCTCTGAACTGGTGCTCACCTTTTTGGAAAATCCGAAAAACCAAGCCCTTCTCTATTAAACGGTTTAAAGCATCATACACATTGCGCCTATGGACTTTGGCTTTGAGTGATATTTCCGCAACGCCAATTTCCCCTGCGCTAAGCAGGGTTTCGTATATTTTCGCCTCATTGGGCGATAAGCCGATTTCTTCAAATATTTCGGTATACATAGCATTTTCATTATTACTCTCCCCAATTCATGGGGAGATGTCCGCTTTTAGCGGACAGAGAGGTAAAAAGGCTAAATTTAAGCCCAATTTTATTTAATGGTGCTATCTATCACCCTAGGGTGATATTGGCCACTCGTTAAAAACATTTTATGCTATTTGGTCATCGCTGTCAACAGCGGTGGAGAAAGGAAAGGGGGATCATGAGTGATTACCGAACCAGGCACGAAGTCTATCCGATTTCAAAGACAAGGCTTTCTGTTGCTGGCTTTAAACCGCCACTTACAGTGCCCATCATGAACTTTGTCCGCCATGGCGAAACGGACAGAAAGCAACTCAAAACAGGCCAACTGTACCGAGGCCTGAATACCAACGCCGAAGGCTTCGGCCTCATCAGCGAGCATTTAGATTTGACGGACGAAGGCATTGAAACTATCCGATGCTCCGGCCAACAACTTCTGGAAAGGATTAATCGGGAAAAGGAGGCGATACTAATCGTAAGCTCCCGATCATGGCGGGCGCACAGCTTCGCTTTAATCCTTGAGGATATGCTTCGCGCCGACGGCGTAAACCTCCTCAATGAACCTGGTAAGTTCAAATTCTTCGCCGCACTCCACGAGAACACCTTCCACCAACTTCAGCTCGAAAAGAAACTGGGAGACTATCACG
>Ga0209542_10012311_pt1 | contig 14991 bp, 18 predicted proteins | sample RifCSPhighO2_01_FD_184028 | JGI IMG/M metagenome (GOLD analysis project Ga0209542, IMG submission 184028) | Soil microbial communities from Rifle, Colorado - Rifle CSP2_plank highO2_0.1 (SPAdes) (version 2) | ecosystem: Environmental > Terrestrial > Deep subsurface > Rock core/Sediment ...
GTAGGCCAGACAACCTTCTTTAGTTCCTCCTGAACCTCTTTTAAAAAAATAACCGGCGTTTTAGCCATATTTTACAATTTAAAATTCAGAGTTTAGAATTCAGAATTTCGAATCCATAAACCCTGAGCTAAGTGATTTTATCAGATTAGGTTTAACAAATCAATAAAATGTGCTGGCACCCTAGATAGGGAACGGTTGTCCTCCTTTCTTTTGTGAATATTCTAATACAACTTCTAAGGGAGTCTTGTAATGAAGACTCCTGTGGTATCTTCTCGTGTTGTATTTAGTATTAAACTTCACACAGTGTTCGTTAATCATATCAAGGTCATCGAGGAGGTCGTATTGATAGTTAAAGTATTCATATTCTACTGTTTGATGGAATCTTTCAACTCTTCCATTTTGTTTAGGACAATGTGGATCAGTAAAGTAGTGAGGAATACCCCAAGACACTATCTCTTTGTGAAATTCAAGGAGATATTCGCTACCATTGTCAGTATTGATAGCGGAAATCTCAAATGGGAAGTATTCCCTCACCCTTCTAATGAAGTCCCTGCCTGAAGAAGATGAGATAGATCGGTAACAGTATATGAATCCATATCTTGAGAAGCAATCAATTGCTGAGAATATATAGAATTTTCTTCCTAACACATAGAAGTATTTAGTATCTACCTGGACAAGAGAGCCTAAATCCTTTTCCCGAAGCTCTATGGCTGCCTTGACTCTTGCAATGGCATGGTTTCTGTGTTTCTGAACATTCTTTTTGTGTTGAATATTTGTTAGTTCCGGATGTCGCTTGACAATTTTCTCAATACATTTTCTGCCGATGATGATCCCTTCACCTTTTAGTTCTGCTTGTATCTCATACTTTGACTTCTCAACATCTTCTGCCCGGATATCATAAATTCTCTTTTGTATCCATGGGGGAGTTATCATCGTACGCACCTTTTTAGGTCTTCTTGTTTTAGTATCAAACTCTAAGGTTTTAAGGTTGCTTTTGTTAAAACGGTTAAACCACCTGTAGAAGAGAGACTTGGATATGCCAAAGTGGCGACAAGTTAGCTCGGCATTTTTTCCATGTGAGAAGTACCAATCCATCCAGGATAGTCTTCTTAAGCCATCCTTTGACAAAGATGAATTTACTACTTGTTTCCATGGAACAATCCTGTAGTGACGCATAATTGCGTCAGTATATAGATGAGACAATTATTCATCAACCGTTCTGTATGTATGGGTGCCTAGACAATTTGTCAAATTTTACTTAGGTTGAAAAGACGAGATTATATCTCAATAATCTGTTTTGGGGAATGGGTGAGGAGTTTAAGTTTTGATTTTTCCAAAACTACTAAGTCTTCGATGCGGACTCCGCCATAACCAGGAAGATAAATTCCCGGCTCAATGGAAAAAACCATTCCGGGTTTTAAGATGTCTTTACTTTTGGGTGAAAGTCTCGGTCCTTCATGAACCTTAATTCCAATTCCGTGACCTAAGGAGTGGGGGATGGTGGGGAAGCCATGATCAATAATATGTGAACGAGCAACTTTATCGACGTCAGATGCTTTTATGTCATCCTGAGGCAGAAGGCCGAAGGATCTAGATTCCTCGCTTCGTTCAGAATGACATTTGTTATTAAGAAGATTTATTGCTTTTTCTTGCGCATTCAAAACTGTCTGGTATATTTTTTTAAATTTATCGTCTGCTTTGCCGAAGAATACCGTCCGTGTCATATCAGAGCAGTAGTTATCAAACCGGACTCCAAAGTCCAGTAGTATCGGGTTATGGGTTATGAGTTTGGAATTTGAGGTTATATGGTGTGGCATGGAGGAGTTTTTTCCGAAAGCGACAATTGAGGGGAACGAAGGGTCGGACCCTGTTTTTTTAATAAACATCTCGAGTTCAAATGCAATTTGTTTTTCGGTAACTCCCGCTTTAAGTTTTTTCAAAATAAAATCAAAAGCCTTATCTCCAATTTTGCAAGCTTTTTCTATTTTTGAAATTTCGCTTTGATCTTTTATTACTCTTAGGGTTTGCAGATCTTTTAATGGTTTTGTCTTGAAATATTTTTTTAGCCTTCTGTTTTCGGCAACTGTAATGTCATTCTCTTCTATTCCAACTTTTTTTATTCTTGCAGAGAGTTTTTTAAAGATTTTATCAATTGTATTTTGCGAGGTTATCTCAAGAAGCTCATACTTCGGCGAGCTCAGTATTATATTCGATACGGCTTCGGAATACCTGCCGTCTGTGATTAGATAACTTTTATTTTTAGAAATTAGCAAGAAAGCCTCTCTTTCAAAGTAGGAAAAGCCGGAATATCCCGTAAGATAAATTATATTTGGTACCGACGAAACCAAGGCGGCATCAATTTTGTTTTCCGCCAGTTTATTTTTAATTTTGTCCATCTTTATGGGGTGTTGGTTGGAGCAGAGGAGTCACTTGACGCTGACACTTTTATCTTTGGATTTGCCGGAATTCCCGGCAGAACAATAATTCTTGTTGCCTCGATTATTTTTGCATCTTTTCTGTCCGGAAATCCTACTATTACCAGGCTTTGTCCTGCTTCAATCTTTGAAAAACCCGATTTTAATAATGCCTTTTTTACCTGGTCATAAGATAAAGTTCTTGTTGAGGAGGCAACATCTATCGTATATTCTTTTCCGCCGGGTGCGTCTACTGTAAGCGTAAAGTTATCGCTATCTGTTTCGGAAACTACGCCATGAATTATCTGAGGGAGAATAAGCACGTCGACAAATCTTGCAAGGACTCTTCGGGATTCCTTGTTATAAAGACCCAAAACTCCGAGATTTTCACCCTTTTTAATATCGGATATTCCAAAAGATGCCTTGGAAGATGGAGAAGTAAATTTAGTGAATTCATCTACATCTATAAATCTAGTGTTTCCATTAACATCATTTAATGTAATTTGCGTATTAGAGATATTTGATACATCTCCTATAACTCCTCTTTTTTCAACGAGCTTAAGTGCTGCCACACGTGAAGCAATTTTATTCGTCAAAGAGTTTATTTGTTGCTGAATCGTGTTGGGTGTGGGGGAAGGCGTTTTGGTAGCAATCTCAGTTGGGGTTGGCGAGATTGCGTAAGAACCTGAAGCAGAGAAGAAAAGTAAAAGGAAAGAAATAAAAATTTTAATGCGTAATGATTTATTAATTTTTCTCATTAAAATTCTTCCGTTGAAAAAGTAACGGCTCTCGTAATTGTTGTTTCCTCACCGGCCGATGAAATGGCAGTAATTTCAATAAGATTTTCTCCGTCGTCTATATTAATAGTTGTTGAGAAATCTCCTCCCGAAGTAGGACTTAAAACCTCCTGGTCCAGAGGAGAGATGATAACAACTGTCGCGTCCTTACTTGTCGTGCCGGAAATCGGGACCACTCTTTTTGATACGACTCCCTCATCTTGCGGGTTTTTGATTGTCAAAAATACTGAAGGTTGCGGGGTTGGAGTCGGTTTTGAGATTACGATTTTTTTCGAGGTTTGACTGGGGGTTTTGGTGGACTGATATAAGTAGAATGCTCCTCCCGTAACCAATATGCCAACTAAAACGGCAATAAAAGAAAGAATAACTTTTTCAGTCTTCATTTTTGGATAAAGGCATGATAGGGCAAAAAGAACCACTTGTCAAGAAAATTATTTGTGTGATAGGATGAGGTACATGGAAATTGCAATTGTTAATAAAGATACGATTAAAATAAAAGGGAAAAATGTTAACTTTATTGTCGACCCTTCTACTGCAATCACAAAAACATCCGCCGATGCCGTAATTTTTTTAACAGATGTTTCCGATAGTACCGAGCAATCCGCAAAAGTTGAGGGCGCAAGAGTTATTATAAAAGGTCCGGGAAGTTATGAAGTAGCGGGAGCAAGAATATCCGCCACAAAATCCGATAACGATTTTTTCTATTTACTTAATGTTGATGGTCTTGATGTTTTGGTCGGACGAGCAAGGGAAATTGAAAAACAACAAGATAAAGGGGGATGTAATATTTTAGTTTTGAATGTTGATGCGGAATTTAAGGAATCTATAGTTTCATCATTTGAGCCTTCTGTTGTAGTGATTTACGGGGACGGGGCAGACGCTGCAGTAAAAAGCCTGGGTAAGGAGCATCAGACACTTTCCAAATTTTCCACTGCAGCAGATAAGTTACCGTCTGATGTTCAAATAATATTGCTAAAATAATTAATTTATATGGCAGGAATAAAAGTTCCTCCCCACAATGAAGAGGCAGAACAGAGCGTTTTGGGCTCAATACTTATCGATAAGGATGCAATAAGTATCGTATCCGAAATTATTTCTCCCAATGATTTCTATAGCGGTGTCAATGGTGTAGTTTACTCGGCGATGCTTTCTTTGTACGAGAAGAGGAAGCCTATTGATATTCTGACACTAACCGATGAGCTTAAAAAAAACAAAACTAACGATAGGATTGATACAGCCTATCTGACGAGTTTGGTCGAGACAGTTCCTACCGCGGCAAATGTTGAACATTACGCCAAAATTATTAAGGAGAATGCGACGAAAAGGTCTTTGATATCTTTGGGCGGGGAGATTGCCCAAATGGGTTTTACGGAAGATAAAGAGGCCGATGAGCTTTTGGATAAAGCGGAAGCTGTAATTTTCTCTATTTCTCAAGGTCATGGAACAAAAGGTTTTGTGCAGCTTAAAGAAATGCTTGCACAAAGTTTCGATAGAATTGATGAACTGCATAAAGGTGGCGCCGGGCTTAGGGGAGTAAGGACAGGTTTTGTGGATCTGGATAATATTCTTTCCGGAATGCAGGCTTCAAACATGCTTATACTCGCATCAAGACATGGCAGGGTAAAACTGCAATGATTGCAAATATCTCGCAGTATGTGGCAGTTTCCGAAAAAATTCCGGTCGGAATTTTTTCTTTGGAAATGAGTCAGGAGGAAATAGTAGACAGACTTCTAGTTGGGCAGGCGGATGTTGATGCATGGAGGCTTAAGACCGGAAAATTATCGGAAACCGATTTTACAAAACTCTCGGAAGCAATGGGAGTTTTGGCAGATGCACCTATATATATAGATGATACGCCGGGTATTTCAGTATCGGAAATTAGAACCAGAGCAAGGAGACTTCAGCTTGAGCATAAAATAGGACTTTTGATAGTTGATTATTTACAACTGGTTGATCCGGGTAAGCACTATGATAATAGAGTGCAAGAGGTTTCAATCGTCTCTCAGTCCTTGAAAAACTTAGCAAGAGAACTTAAGATTCCTGTTGTTGCCGTTTCACAACTTTCAAGAGCGGTCGAGCATAGGGGAGAGAAGAGGCCCCAGCTTGCCGATCTTAGGGAATCTGGAGCAATCGAGCAGGATGCAGACGTGGTAATGTTTCTTTATAGAATAGAGGAAGCCTTGGGAAATGTAATCCCTACAAAGCTTCTTATTGCAAAACACAGAAATGGTCCTACCGGAGAAATAGACTTACTTTTCAAGGGGGATCGTATCAGATTTTACAATACGGAGAAAAAGAGAGAAGAGGAGTAAGGTAGGGCTACTTAAATTATTACGAAAATATTAGAATTTAGCATTGACGATTTGCGATTTATCATTTACCATTTAAAATAGTCAATATATTTGGGGGCTTGCCCCCAGAAGCCTTAAACGGGTATAGTAAAGTTTACAACTATGATAAGAATTGCGGAAACCCTACTTTGCATAAAGCCCCGTAGGGCGAAGGGGGGTGAGTATATTTATGGACGATCAAAATAATCAGGGAGGTGTGGGCGGAGGAAATGACCAGAATCAACCTGCATCACCGGGTCAAGGTGGATCACAGCAACCAGCGGATCAGGGAGGAATGCAGACCCCACCAGCTGGCGGAACGGGAGATCAGAGACAAAACCCAATGCCCGGACAACCAGCCGATCAGGGAGGAATGCAGACCCCACCAGCAGAAGCACCAACCGAAGGAGAAAATTCCGGAAATACAGGAACAGGTGGAGGTGTGGGAACACCGGGAGTGTAGTTTTACTTAAGTAAAATTAAATGACGAGGACCTTAAGAAATTAGGGTTCTTGTTGTTTTAAAGAGGACTTAATGATACCTGTAGAAAAAGCAACTTAAGGCAAATTCTCGCTTTCGTCTACTGATTACGCAATTCTAGAAGTTGTTCCTCGACTTTCCTGAAGTCCTGTTATGGAAGCTGTAAAATTTGTAGCATCTAATCCAAACTTCGGACTCTCGGATATTAAAAAATTATACCACAATTTTTTTGGTGCCGGCGGTCGGAGTCGAACCGACATGAGCTTGCGCCCATAGCTTTTTGAGAACTACGTGTCTACCAGTTCCACCACGCCGGCAAAAATAATTAAAAGTTCAAAGTTCGAAGTAAAAAGTTTAATCTCTAGTTTTGAAATTTTGATCTATAATTTTTAACTTTTAACTTTACATTTTGCACTTATTTATTATATACTTTCCTTTATGATACATTCAACTCCGTTGCGTATCACGGTGAAGGAGCTCGAACCATGACACTTCAACAAATTTACGATTTGGCACTTGAGATGGGGATAAAGGCCGATCCGAGAGGTATGGACGGGGTTAAGAAATATCTTTTAAGGACAAAAAGAGAATACGAAGAATTGCCTGCCAAAAAAAAAGAGTTTTTTGACAAGGAATCTTTTAAAAATCCATATTCTGATACCAGAATTCTTTACGGTAATCCAAAAGCAGGAGTCAAAAAACTTATGGCAGGAATCGATGCCGATGTTGCAGATCTTCTCCTTTTGGATAGATTGAATCAAAAAGGAGAAGCTATTGATCTTCTTATTTCCCACCACCCTTCAGGCCACGCGTTGGCCTCCCTGCACGAAGTAATGGACATGCAGATCGACATATTTGCTGATGCAGGTATTCCCGCAAATGTTGCCCATGCGCTCTTTCAAGAGAGAATGTCGCAAATAAAAAGAAAAATAGATCCAAAGAATCATGGGCAAAACATAGACGCTGCGCGGCTTTTAAACATTCCCTTCCTAGCTCTTCATACAGTTTGGGATAATTTAGCTCACGAGTTTATGAGCAAATACTTAAAGGGCAAAAAATTTGATACGGTAGGTGAGATTTTGGAAGAGATTAATAAGATTCCGGAATTTATTGAGGCAAGACGCGGAAAGGCAGGTCCTATGATCATTTCGGGGTCTGAGAGATCAAGAGCAGGTAGGCTTTTTATTTCAATGACTGGGGGAACCAATCCTTCTAAAGAGCTTTATATGGAACTGGCAAAAGCCGGGGTTGGAACAGTTATCGATATGCATTTGCCTGAAGAAGCACTCAATGAATTTAAGAAACTTCATATTAATGTAATAAATACTGGACACATGGCGTCTGACTCAATTGGCGCAAATATTTTTCTGGATGAATTAGAGAGAAGGGGAGTTAAAGTTATACCGTGTTCAGGGCTAATAAGAGTTAAGAGAAAAATTCCAAATTCGAAATCCTAAATCCTAAACAATATTTAAATTCCAATAATAAAAAATTCAAAAGTTTGATAATTTGGATTTTGGCAGTTGGGGTTTATTTAGAATTTGGTTCTTAGAATTTAGGATTTTATTTTTTTATGATTTCAGTAACAGAATTACGGTCAGGCACAATATTCGAAGAAGACGGGAAACTTCTTCAAGTCCTTTCCTATGAGCATATTAAGATGGGGCGGGGAAGCGCTAATATTAAGGTCAAAGTAAAAGATCTTAAGAGCGGAGCAACTATCAATAAAAGTTTTATAAACGGAGCTCGTGTGAATGATATTAATCTTGTCAAGAAGGATCTTCAATTTTTATACAAAGATAAGGATAGCGCCCATTTTATGGCCCCCGTTTCTTTTGAGCAGATAGGTATTCCTCTGGGTAAGCTTTCGGGACACGAGTTTTTAAAAGAAGGAGAAAATTTTTCCGTCAGTTTTTTTGAAAATGAACCGTTATCCTTAAATCTTCCACCCAAACTCAAACTTCGTGTTGAGGAGACCGGACCGGGAGTTAAAGGCAATAGCGTCAGCAATGTTTTTAAAGACGCTACTTTGGAAAATGGAATAAAAACAAAAGTGCCTCTTTTTATCAAAACGGGAGATTCGATAAGTATAGACACCCGAACCGGCCAATATACAGAGAAAGCCTAGTATGGAGTCAATCTATAAAACAATAAGACGCAACGACATGCTGCAGGTTCTTAAAATTCCTTCTTTTTCCCTCCTGATGGTTTCTGAATTTTTTTCCCAAATTGCATTTAACATGCAGCATTTCGTTCTGATATTTCTTATTTACGAGCTAACCCGCTCAAATACCGCGGTTTCCGGTGTAATACTTTCATTTACCGTACCCGCAATATTTTTCAGTTTTATAACAGGAATTTATGTAGATAGATGGAACAAAAAACGAGTTTTATTTATTACAAATTTGCTGCGGGGAATATTCTTAATCCCTTTTTTCTTCACCGATCTTCACATAAGTCTAATTTATGCTTTCACATTCCTGATAGCTATCGCTACGCAATTTTTCCTGCCCGCCGAGGCATCGGTAATTCCAAGTATCGTCAAAAAAGAAATTCTCCTTTCAGCTAATGCCGTTTTTTCTCTGGGGATTTATGTTACAACGCTTCTGGGATATATCCTGGCTGGTCCAGTAGTTTTACTTTTTGGCAAAACAGAGGCATTTATTATTTTATCGGCGCTCTATTTTCTTAGTGCGATTTTGATACTTTTTGTAAAGATCCCAAAAAGGAAAAAGAACGGGGATATTAAGAAAGACACTATTCCTTCCCTTACCTCGGAAGCTGCCGAAATCTTTTTGTTTATAAGAAAAACAAAGAAAGTTATGTACGCGCTTTTGATGCTTACTATCGCTCAGGCTGTAATTTTCATGTTTGCCGTTCTTACTCCTGGGTATGCCTCAACAGTTCTTAAAATACAACTTGAAAGTTTGTCTTGGATACTAATTGCTCCTGCTGCGGTTGGTATGGGACTTGGAGCTTTTATGATGGGAAGTTTTGGAAAAAAATTTAACAGGAAATGGTTATCGAGCCTTGGGTTTATGATTGCAGGAGTTTGTTTTGTACTTTTTCCACTTATCCAAAATGCCATAACAAGCGGATTAATAGACAGCATGAATAAATTTCTTCCTTCTTTTTTTCATATTACAATCATGCATTTTGTTACATTTATGGCAATTATAATAGGGTTTGCTATCTCTCTTATTTTTGCTCCTTCAAACACTACGATTCAGATGGAAACTGATGAGTCGATGAGAGGAAGAATATACGGGTTTTTAAATGCCTTAATAGGTGCTGTTTCTTTTCTTCCGGTAATACTTGCCGGAGGACTTGCGGATCTTTTAGGAACGGTCACTGTTATAATAGGCTTTGGTATTGCAATGATTCTTTTGGGAGTGTTCTTCTGGACTTTTGATTAATATGAATTTCTATATAATAGTTCTTTCCATCTGTCTTTTCGTCAGCCTTTTTTTAATCTACACATTAAGTAAGGAAGATTTTATTCTCCTTCGTAAAGATATCTCAATGGACAAGCTTTTCAATTTTATTTTTCTTATTTTCATTGTGGGATTATTCTCTTCAAGGGTTATCTATGCAATAATATATTCCCCCCGAATGTTTCTTAATCCCTTATTATTTCTTCTTTTTCCGTACTTTCCGGGACTGTCTCTTATAGGCGGGGTACTTGGCGGGCTGGCTTTTTTTCTTTTCTATAGCAGGTCAAAGAATTTACCTATGGGCAGAATTGTTGATTTTTTCGCACTGGGATTTTTATCAAGTTTGCCTCTTGGATACCTTGGATACTTTTTATTATCAGGAGGAAAAAATCTTTTTCCAATAATTATTGGGCTAATTTATATTCTATTAAGTTTCATTTTTTTAAAATATTTTCTTGAGCTTTTATCAAAGGGGGTCTTAAAGGATGGGAGTCTAGCATTGATTTTCTTAATTTTATTTTCTTTGATAACCCTTACACAAAAAATCATAGAAGGTTTTTTAAAGCTTGCTTTTATTAAGCAACCGGAGAATTATTTAATTTTATTTCTTCTGATAATAAGTGTTTTTATTTTCATAAGGAACGAGAGAATTATAAGAGTTAAAAGAAGATAGTATGAAAATTAAAATCATTCACGAAGATCCCGATTTTATTGTTGTAGACAAGCCGTGGGGGATTACAGTAAATAAATCCGAGACTGCAAAAGAGAAAACAGTGCAGGATTGGGCAGAAAAAAAATTGGGAATTAGTAGCGCTGAGGTCGATTACAAAAATACGTCGCATCAGCAACCACGCGTTGCAGATGACGCTTGCCAAAGTTTTCCTAAGTCATCAAATGTTCCTCGCTTGCTAAGTGAACGCCGATCACAAAGTTTAAACGATAGTAAAACAGTACCTAAATCGGCGTTCAGTTCATCTGCAAGCGGATTGCGTTCTGCTTCTTCAATTGAGGAAGAATTTCTGAGTAGGGGTGGGGTAGTGCATAGGCTTGATAAGGAAACTTCGGGGCTTTTGCTTATTGCAAAAAATCCACAGTCTTTTTCAAATCTTCAGAAACAATTTAAGCAAAGGGAAGTTAAGAAAGTATACTTGGCTCTTGTTCACGGGGAAGTGAGGCCGGAAAAAGGAGAGATAAGTGCGTCGGTTGGAAGACTTCCCTACAACAGAATAAGATTTGGGGTTATTGCAGGCGGAAGAGAAGCTACCACCAATTATGAAGTTATAAATTATTATAGATTGGGAAAAGAAAAGTTTACCTACCTGAGATTAAACCCCAAGACGGGAAGAACACATCAGATAAGGGTTCATCTGAAATACATTAATCACCCAATTTTTTCCGACCCTCTTTACGGTGGCAGAAAAGTATCAAGAGCTGACCGAAAACTCTTGCCCCGCCTTTTCCTCCACGCCTCTGAAATTTCCTTTCTACATCCGAAAAACAACCAAATAATTTCTCTTGAAAGCCCGCTCCCACAGGAATTAGTTAATTTTTTATTGACCCTTTCTGAGGTGTCAATATAAGTCCACCTCCCAGGTGGGACTATTTAAGAGCAATTTGACTTTGAAGATAAAGATTTGTATAATTTTCCGAAATGAGTTGCGAACAATATCAACAGGGGTTAGTAAGGCTACAAACCACAGTCCTGCGGGAAGATTCAAAAGATTATGAAATGGCCGGGGTTTTAGCCCGTCAATTAAGGACAGGAATGTGATCAGGGAGCAGGAGACCGCTCCAACGGTCGTTTATTAGAGCATAAAGGATTGGCATACAGATTCCTTAGTAGAAACGGAATACAAGTTAGTCCACCTGAACTCCCAGAAAATAGCAGATAATGGGTTGATTTTTAAATTAGATAATTGATAGTATTTACTTACACCTATTTTAAGCAAGGGTGGTGATTTAGATGGGACGATTTGGAGGATTTTACAAGGGAGAAAAGAAAAAGAAAAAGAAGGAGTCTTCGAAGTTTGTCTCCAATTTTTCCTCTCCCCCCACATTTATCATGCCCGAGATAGTTTCCAAAAAGAAAAAAGACGAGTAAATGAGAAAAAAGAAGAAGTCCGGAAAAAATACTTCTCTTGCAATAATTTTCCTTTTTTTAATTCTAGGAACTATTGCTCTTTCATTTTTGGTAAAAGTATTTTTTGTTGTAAAAAGCAGTAGATTCGGACAGGGAAATAATTATTCGATATTTATTAAAAATAAAGAAAATAACAAAATACTTACTTTTGATAAAAATAGAAATTCGATTACTTTACTTAGCATACAGGGGAGAGTAGATAATATCTATAAATTCGCAGAGGTTCCGCTAGACTCTACGTCTGAGGGGGAATCTATAGATTTTTCTTCCTCACCTTTTCAAATAATTTTAGATGCGGCGTTTAGAGTAGGGAATAAAAATAGCAATTTAAATGCCTTTGATGCAATAAGAATGCTACTTATGGCAAGACTCATAAGCCCCGGAAATGTTTTTGAAAAGGAAATAAGCAAAGGCTATCCCGAAACTCAAAGAGACAGTATTTCTGTTCCTATTTTTTCAGATACACAGATTGAGAAAGAAAGAGAGGAAATAGAAGTAGTGAATGGTACGGAGGAGTCTGGAGTAGGTAATAGGTATGCAAGGCTTATCTCAAATATGGGAGGAAGCGTTGTTCTTGTTTCAACGGGGACGGGGAGTAGAGAATCTGTGATCTATTCAGAGAAAAACTCCTATACAGCCAAAAGATTAAGCCAAGTATTGAATTTCCCAATAGTAAAAGGTAAAATGAGCAAGTTTGCAGAAATAACTGTAGTAATAGGGGATAACCATAACAAACTATCAAAATATTAATATGTTTTTTATTGCTTTAATTGTAATTACTTTGATTTCTTTTGTTTGGGCATTATTTTCGCTTAAAAACTTAAATGAAAAAAAAGAAATTAAAAAGGCAAGCGAGGAGCTTAAGAAGGGAAAAATTATATTCTCAAGCGATCATTCTTCTTCAGAGTCATTCTGATCTTCATAATCACTCGATTTAGCACTTTTACCTAATTTCTTTTCAAACTCCAAAGCTTTGTCAAGGCTTGACAAGAAAGACGGTTGATCCTTGAATCTTGTTACTCTTTTTACCTCGCGAATAAAGGCAATCATGTGATGATCAAGAGCCGATTTTACATATGCTTCATATTGGTTTCCTGCCTTCATGAATTTTATAAGTCTTTTACCAATATTATCTGGCAAAACCCCGACATACTTATTGTTTTCAGTTACAACAAATATTTTTAACCTTTTTATGAGAAGTTTAAGAGATTGTCCAGTCCTTAAAGTATTGATAAAAGAAGATTGAGCAATATTTATGAGCTCTATGATTTTTGTTTTACCCTGTTCCTCTATGAAGGTGTTATTCACCATTAAGCTTCCATTGCTTTTTCCCATTGAGATGTTTTTTCCGTCTAGTTTTTTTAAGTTTCTTAATGCAAGAGAGTTTAATGCATCAAGCTTTAGAACCTTCTGGTAAGTGGATTTTGCATCTTTAGTTTTGCCTAGAATTGTAAATGCGAATGCCAGACGATTAAGAGCGTCTATGTCAGAAGGGTCTTCTTTTATTAAGCTTTTGTTTATGTCTATTGCTTTTTCCCAGTTTCCAGAGAGTGCAGTTTGTACAGCTTGAGTCTTAAGTGTCATGGAGAGTTTATACGATGTCGAAAATTTTACTACTGTTTGTTGCAAATGTCAAGGCGGGAAGTTTATAATACTACCAATAAATACCAATACTACCAATAAACTCCTGCAAAGCAGGATCTTGCTCTGCAAGACAATATTTAACTATTGGTAGTATTTAAAATTTGTAGTATTTGTAGTATTTCTTTCATGAGCGGGCATTCGAAATGGTCACAAATAAAAAGACAAAAAGGGAAAAGTGACGTAAGAAAAGGACTTACTTTTACTAAGCTTTCCAACGCTCTAACTCTTGCAGTTAAACAAGGTGGGGGAATACCAGACCCGGATAAAAATTTCAGGTTAAGACTTGCTGTGGATGTTGCCCGGGCGGCCAATATGCCCAAGGAGAATATTGCAAAAGCGATTCAGAGAGCCGTCCGAAAGGAAGCAGGGGATATTCACGAAGTAATTTACGAAGGATTTGCTCCGGCGGGCGTTGCAATGATTATTGAAGCCGCTACCGACAACCCGCAGAGGACTACGGCAGAGATAAAAAGCATTTTTAATAAGTCTGGGGCAAGCTTTGGCCAGCCCGGTTCTGTCTCTTACCAATTTGAACAAATTGGAAGAGTAGAGATTGAAAAAGGAAAAAAAACATTTGATGAAATTTTTTCTGTTGCAGCCGAAAGTGGGGCAGAGGACATAGAGGATGTTGGTGAAAGTGTTGTAATCTATACGAAAACTTCCGATCTGGCTGAGGTAAAAAATGCCCTGACTAAAAGCGGATTAAATGTCGTAGATGCTAGAATATGGAGAAAGCCGAACGTAAGCGTCGCAGTAGGGGATCCCGGGCAATTAGGTAGAGTAAAAGAGTTTATAAAAACAATAAATAGTCTAGATGACGTTCAGAATGTTTACTCTAATTTAAAAGAAGCATGAACCTTAGAAGAAAAGCAAAGATAAGAGGACGGGGAGCTATCAGAACACTGCTTGGTTTAAGTAAGAGGGAGAGGTTTATATTTTCGGTAATTATTCTCTCGCTTGGTCTTTTTATTTCAGAACATTTATTGGGTAAGTCAGGTGTTTTCACAATATTTACGCTTGCTATTCTAACGGATATATTGCTTCTTCTGTCTCTCTATCATGACTTTAAAGAAAATTACTCATGGCAGATATTTATTTTACCTTTCTTTTTTAGCCTTGCTTTCGGTCTTTTTTATTTCTTGGTCCCTGTAAGATACTTAACTAGAATATTTACGACAACCCTCTACGGGGTCGGTCTTTACTCTTTGTTTCTTTCGGAAAATATTTTTACCGTTTCATCAATTCGTACAATAGCATTATTGGCTTCAGCCAGAACTGTCTCTTTTATAATTACTCTTGTGTCTTATTTCTTTCTTTCAAACGTTCTCTTCTCTCTTCATCTCAATTTTTTTCTACATATTCTTTTTCTTGCAAGCTACACGGTTCCCTTGGTGGTACATTCTATTTGGAGCCATACTTTTGAAAAAAAGATTTCAGAAAGCGCAAGATGGGCGAGTATATTATCTCTAATCCTGCTTGAGGTTGGCAGTCTAGTATGGTTTTGGCCTAGTACGCCCACAGTTCTTGCAATATTTATGACTGGTGTATTTTATACTACGATCGGGCTCTCTCAGGTGTGGCTTGACAAGAGGCTCTTTAAAAATGTAATGTGGGAGTATATTTGGATTGCCGCAGTTGTTCTTATTTCGCTTCTTGTTTTTACTTCTTGGACCGGACAAATTTAATAGCTGATTGGCGGGGAAGGGGGGAGAAGGTAGACTACCCCAAAGAATAAAAAAGCTGAGTTAGCCC
>Ga0209542_10012312_pt1 | contig 14987 bp, 17 predicted proteins | sample RifCSPhighO2_01_FD_184028 | JGI IMG/M metagenome (GOLD analysis project Ga0209542, IMG submission 184028) | Soil microbial communities from Rifle, Colorado - Rifle CSP2_plank highO2_0.1 (SPAdes) (version 2) | ecosystem: Environmental > Terrestrial > Deep subsurface > Rock core/Sediment ...
TTGTAAATCGTTGTTATTTATATTCATACCAAAATGTTATCACAAAAAACTCAAAACGCTTATGCTTGGTGAACTACCAGATATCGGATTGGAACCGTCTCAAGCGAGAACTGGTGTCCTGGAATTCTGTACTAGATAGGCCGTCAGTTCAAAAGGTACGTGAGCTAGTACCGGTATAGACTGGAACCTTATAGTCATTAAGATTTAGCTACTCAGCCCTAACAATAGCAACAATGTCTCCAGTAACTAATTCTATAGGTTGAGAAGCATCCACAGTATGGGTTGCGGTTTCACGATACCATCCTTGACGCTCATCATTTAGGGCCCGTGCCTTTTCTACATCATCAAATAATGGTCTGTCTCTTCCAACAGAGTCTTCCGAGACTCGCTTGGCCACCACATCAAAATTAGCCCACATCCATATAACCGGTACACCAGAAGCTAACAGGGCTTTTCGCCCGACTTCCGTGCTAACTATTCCACCTCCTGTTGATATAACACCTGGTTCTAGCTCAAGTATATCTACAAGTGTTGCTGCCTCTAGCTTTCGGAAGGCTTGCATATCAGTCCTCACTAAATCAGGCACACTAACACCAGACTCAGTTTCCATCCAATTATCTGTATCGTAATAATTAACTCCCAGTGTTTCGGCAACTTTTGGCCCAACAGTTGATTTGCCCATACCCATAAAGCCAGTAAGAATTAGATGCTCATTTGACATTGTATAATTATCCCGGTTACTCAGTACACATTGCAAGCATAAGTGACTTGGTGATCCCAAGGAGGATCGAACTCCTATTGCCAGGATGAAAACCTGGTGTCCTAACCATTAGACGATGGGACCTCGTCGGAACCGTGAAAACTATACCATAACAGAGGCGAAATAGAAATCCCCCGATGATCGGGGGATTAAAGAGGTTCGAGCGGTCAGTCATTGCTCTAAACTACCTATTACTTTAGCATACTTTTGCTTCGCTGTACAGCGAATTGGCCAGCATTTATCCACAAGCACTATGCAGTTGGCGCAGCTGATGCGGCTTGGATAGGGTTATCTTTATAATGTGCTGGCACGTTCAATTTAGATTTGGTAAAGCTAAAGCCAAAGGTACTGCCCTTGCCTTCCTCGCTATGGAAGATAATTGCTCCGCCCTGAGCCACCACAACTTTTTGAGCCATAAACAGTCCCAGTCCAGTGCCGTCTGGCCGAGCCTTTCGGGCATTGTCGGCCCTGTAGAATTTGGTAAACAGATGGTGCTGTACATCCTTGGGCACACCAATTCCATCATCTGAAACAGTGAACTCAATACTACCCCCCGCGTCTTTAAGCTCGACTTTAATATGCCCTCCAGCCGGCGTGTAATAAATAGCGTTATCGGCAAAGTTCATAATGACCTGGCGAATTTTAGTGTCATCAAGCATTAATACCGGGAAACTCTTGGGCTTAACAAACGTCAGTTCCAGGCTCTTCGATTTAGCTGAAGTTTGCAGCTGAAGTATCTCGCCCTCCACCACCTCTGCCAGATTGGTGGGTTTGGCCTCAATCACAAATTTTCCGGTGCGCAATCGGCTAACGTTCAAAAGATCGGCAATCAGGTAAACCATGCGTTGGCTGCTTGCAAAGGCTTGCTCCAGCAAGGTTTTTTGGGCTTTGGTAATTTTGCCACTATCACCTTCCAGCACCATACTGACATAACCCTTCATAGAAGTTAGAGGGGTGCGTAGCTGATGGGACGCCATGCTAATAAACTCGTCTTTGGCTTGATCTAGCGCGCGCAGTTTTTGGTTGGTAAGTTGCAGCTGCTTTAGGACCCGTTGGTTTTCTTCAAACAACTGCCGGTTATCCAGAGCCACCCCAACAGCTTCGGCTAGCCGGTCTAGCGACGCCCGACTGTCAACAGTCAATTCGTGAATATTGTTTGGATAGCCCACAACCATAATTCCCACCAATTTTTGGCGAGCCATAAGCTTAATAAAGCAAATCATATTGACGTGCAAGGTGTCGCGCATCATGGCTATAAACTCTGGCGTTGTGTGAAAATAATCGGCCATCACCTGGTTTGATGAGTGTTCGAGATGCAAGCTATGCACGCGCTCGCCGTGCTCCAGCCAACTTTCATCGCTGCTCAAATAGCCTTGAGGGGCTTCTTCTGGTTTTGAGCCCAACATATCATTGCCAGCCCAGCCCAACATGTCTAGACGTTCATGATGCGGCTGCCTGCCGAATATGCCAACCCAGCTGTATTCAGATTTATCAGCAATTGCGCGGGTGACCTGTGCACACAGTGCTTCAAGTGTATCGTGTGATTCCAAAACCAATGAGTCGATAGATCGCAGAAGCGATAAGGTTTGGTTGGTTTGGGCCAATTCAGCATTGCGCTTATACATCTCCTGGCTGATATGGGCCAGGCTTTGTTCTAGCTGCTTGCGTTTATTTGAACCATGTCGAATAAGCGTGTTTGCCACCAATCTATTCTAACCCTTTTATGCTTATCTATCTATGACGATTATGCTTAAGTTGCCAGTTTTACGCCGGTTGCCTCAGCAACTTTTAAAATCCACAACTCCAGACGATCAACCTTATGAGAAAGCATCATAACTTCTTGATGGTAATCGATTAATAGTTTAGTTAAGCCATCGACAGTACCTGTAAGCTTATCAACCTGTTTTTTTGATGCAGTATCATCAAAACGTGCGTTCATCTCTTCACGCATTTCCTGAACATATTTGAACAATTTTGTGAACTCGTCCTGACTCATAGTGCTGGCTATTATATCACCACTTCAAACCAAAATATGTACCAGTGCTGTTGTAAAACTTAAATTCTTGTCTTCTACTTGAGCGAGCTTGGTTGTTTGTCTGCCGGTAACTGAGAAATGAGTTTGCTGGCGGCGTCTTTGCATACTTCCACAGAGATTTTGCCAAACAGTTCTTTATACTGGTCAACTAGTTTGTTTATTACAGACTGTTCATTACCTGTTACGGTGACTTGATGTTTGTCCCAATCTACCTTAAGCCCACTAACAGCCTTGGCCTGTTCAACAGCCACAGGCCCAATAATAGTCTCTTGCTGAGCAATAATCTTGGTAGCTATTTGAGCATAAACATCCATCACTATGCTCCCCTCACTTTTGCTTCATCGTGCATTTTAGCTACCTGATTCGTTTTGTTTATAAGATCTCTGTATATTAGGTGGAATTTAATCATGGTGATTGTCATTACAAAGTAGGCCATTAAGTAGAATAAATCATCGAATTTACCTGGTATCCATAAATCACGACTTGTTTGATATACAAAAGTCCAGTCAGAAATATACTGTACAAATAATGCAAATATTAGAAATAGAATTCCTGCACGCATAACACCACCCAACATCTTTATAGAAAGCAAATATGCAACTAGGCCTAAGGAAATATAGATTGCTTGTCCCATCGGGTATCCGAAGTCCAAGAATACTGTTAGAGGTTGACTTGTGTCATATACATGATTGTTTAGGAAAATCCAGTAAGATGCTATTAATAATGCCAAGGGTATGCCGATTGCGATAATATTTGATTTAGTGGGTCTAAGTGAAAATTTTACACCTACAGCCTTCGCTAAAAATATACCACCGCATATATACAACAATACACTGCCAAAATATGCTGCGTCACCCCAAGATGGATAAGGTACATCTATATGTGCACCGTACGTATAATACGTATATATTAGCTGGCCGGCTTCTTGGGCTAATAACCCAAGCGAGAAAAACATTAATGCTTTTCCCAATATTGTTTTAAAACCACCCCATTTTTGTGCGGCAAAATAACCAATTACTGCACCTATGAGTGCCATAAAACCATAAGTGCCGCCAAACCATTGTACAGATTTTCCCTGATCTTCAACAATTGACTGAAAACTTGCCCACCAACCTACGTAGCCTAAGAAAATAATAGTTACCAAAATCACTAGTTTATTTTTTATCAAAGCCATCTTGTGTTTAATTATCCTCAGCGAAATTACTATGTCAAGTATAAAGCATAATTACAATTATAGAATTTGGAATAGACAACAAGAGTCTATATTATTAAAACGTAGTGATTGTTAAGTTCCCTCTTTTTGAATCAATCTCAATCAATTCAAGAGAAGACATCAATAGAATTGTTGCTAAATTTCCGCCGTATTCTGATTTTAACTTTATCAGCATGTTTACTTGGGACATAAAAAATAATATGCTCATATCCCAGTTGAATAACAATTTGGTAGTTCGTTTTAAGGATTATCAATCTGACGATACTTTCCTATCATTTATAGGTGATTCAAAAATAGATGCAAGCATTTCGACATTACTCACTTATGTGTCTTCCAATAACTTAGGACATGCTCTCCACTTAATACCGGAACATGTAGTTGGATTGATCAAACATCCTTCGAATTTCATAATTGAGGAGGATCGAGATAATCATGATTACGTTGTGATGGCATTTAAATTTAGTAAGTTAGAAGGTAAAAACTATGCTTCAAAACGCAACGGAATAAATAAATTTATAGGTTCATACGGGGATAAAGTAAAGGTGAAGAAATCAGCAATAGATGAAAATACAATTAGTGACATTATGAAGACCTTTCATGATTGGCAGAAAGAGAGTGGGAAGACTTGGGTGGAGACATCTAATGAGTTAATGCAGATCGAAAAACTTGCAGAGTATACACCTGATCTTGCTCTTAACGTAATGGGTATATATATAGATGATGTCATGGTCGCTTATTCGATTTACGAAATTCAGGATGTGTATGCTATAGGTCACTCCGAGAAGGCACTGAAAAGTCATGCTGGGTTATATGATTTCTTAAAGCATTCTACTGCGCAGGATTTACACATTCAGGGTGTTCAATATATTAATTACGAACAGGACTTAGGCATTGAAAGCCTCAGACAATCAAAAATGCTATTACATCCAGAAACTTTTCTAAAAAAATATACAATCTCACCCATCCCTAAGAAGTAGAATACCTTTTTTCATTACCTACTTTCTGATGTTATAGTAGCAAACTCCAAGATTTTCTTAAAAAATACCGCTTCATACACCCTCTACAAATATCTACACCGTTGACTTTATTAGTAAACACTGTATAACTAACAAAATACCTGTCTAGCCTTATATGGAAGATAGGAAATGAGGAGGCGCATGAACAGACACCCAAAGTCTTGGAAAAAGCTTTCTTCGAACGTGCTACTTAAAAACGTGCATTTATCAATAGCTGAAGATATCGTCTTGTTGCCTAACGGCGCCAAGAAAACTTATGTACGGTTTGCTCCTGGACAAGATCGGTCTGTTATAGTTATTGCCTTAAACTCCGATAATAAAATATTGATACAAAAAGAGTATAGCTATCCACCGAATAAGATCATGTGGCAATTGCCAGGTGGGAGTGTTAAATCTGGAGAAAGTATTAAGGTTGCAGCCAACCGAGAACTGGCCGAAGAGTCAGGCTATAGCTCCAAAAAAGTTAAAGTTTTGGGGCATTTCTATACTAACAATCGTCTGTCTGACCAAAAACAGTATGTAGTGTTAAGCACCGAGCTTTTTGCATTCAAACTACCCGAAGATAAGGATGAGTTTATTGATACCTTTTGGTTAACAAAGGAAGAGATTACCACTAAGATAGCTAGTGGTGAATTTGACAATATTAACCTATTAGCAGCGCTAAACTTATGGTTTCATGTGGGAGAAAAGGTCAAAGTAGATTGAATTTATTAATTATATCGCCTAAGTTTCATCCGATAATTGGTGGTGGTGAAACCTATGTGCTCAATAGTGCTAAAAGATTGCATGAATTTGGATGGGAAATTTCAGTGGCAATTGAGCCAAACTCAAAACGTAATCTAAAAGATTATCCATTTAAAGTTTATGAGCTAGAGGGACTCAGCGATAGCAACCTAAATGTTATTAATGCTACATCTAGCCTTAATGCGCTTATTAATCAGATAAATCCTGACCTAATACATGCACATGGATACTTTGCTCTTTTGGCAGCTGGACTATGCAATTTAATAAATATCCCGATATTAGCACTAATTCATAGTACACCCGTTTGGGGAAGTAGAATTATCGGCGGTATGGACAGCTTTGAGGCTGAACTAGATTTTGCTCGAAGCGTTTTGGACTTATCTGAGCCTAAACTGCTTACTGCTGCTAATGCAGTCTACGCCGAGGCAGCTAAAAAGATAGCCGAGGGAAGAGTAAGTGTCAAAGTCTTACCTTATCCTGTTGATCTAGATTTTTTCGGGCAAAAATCAAATGTTCATTTGCGCCGAAGTATGGGCCTAAAAAATGATGATCAACTTATAGTCGTACCATCCCGAGTTATTAGAAGAAAAGGCATTAAGGAAGCTATTTTGGCTTTAGATTTAATTCCAGATAATTTTTATTTGTGTATACTTGGCGCCGTAGACCCATTGGATAAAAATTACTGGGATGAGATTTGTTCTGATAGTGTTTTCCGAAAAGTCAGAGACAGGGTGATTGTACCTAAACAAGAAATGCTCTATGAGGATATGCCATTGCTCTATGGAGCCTGCAATATAATTGCTATGCCTTCATATTACGAAGGCGCTCCAGTGGCAACTGTAGAAGCTATGGCATCAGGAAAAGCTTTTGTTGGCGCCGATTCACAGGGAATAAATAGTTTTATACGAAACGAGGTAAATGGACTGCTTGTACCTCAAGAGAATCCAGTGGAACTTGCAAAAGCAATAAAACGCTTAGCCGAAGATCCCGATCTTCAGAAAAGATTAGCATCTCAGGCCCGCAAAGATATACTTTACCTTTCGTGGAGTAATCAGCTGCCTAATCTTGTGAAGATATGTGAGGATATCGTACATACTCACCATGCAGACTTCTCACGCGTAGCGTCTATGGCTAACGAAGTATAAAAATGGGTGCACACGTAGTGCTTCTTGGGCCTTCAACAGCCGGTAAAACATCCTTAATGGTGGGTTTGTCTCACACCGAGGGTGAATATGACTTTACGATTGACAGAACTTGGACCACAAGAGCTAAGAGACCAGATGATGGCAATGAAGAGAATGTGTTTGTTGACTCTACAGAATTCGACAAAAAACGATCAGAGTTTTTATTTACATTCCAAACGTTTCCAACTTACGAATATGGCATAGAAAAACCGGCGTCATTAACCGAAAAAGAGGCTCGATTGCGTATACTCATGCCAGTCTTTGCGGATAAATTCCGTCAGATGGTATCTATTGAACCGGTGATACTTTGTTCAATTTCACCATTCCACTCAGATCCAGAAAGTGTTTTTAGGGCTCGTGATCCAGATATTGATCCTGAAGATTTACAAGCTCGAATACAGCGATTCCATCAGGACAATATTGAGGCTAATGAATTGGCAGATATTCAATTTCAAAACCGCGAAGGACTACAATCAGCGGTGAATGAGTTGCATTCTAATATAACGGGCTACTTGCAAGAAAAAGGATTTTAACCTCTGTGTAAGGGGGCAAAAACTAGGGTTTTGGGAGGGCGTCGCAAATGGCGCCGGTAGCCCAGAAGTCTGGACCTTGGGTATGCCCGGCGGTTTCGCCAACCGGCACTTGGTGTACCCGGTAATTCTTGAGCGATGTGGTGTATGGATCAGGGACACACAGGCTACCAGCATGCTGTTTGGTGCCATCGGCACGTACGACCCAAACTGTAGGATCACCTTGTTCTTGCACAAAGTTTAGCCCCGGCTCGGACTCGTAGTTGCAGTAGGCATTGGTGCTAGGTGTGTAGCTATCAATTTGAGCGTTGGACGCTGAAACCCACTGGCCAGTACCTTTGCGCACCGCGATGCAATCGCGAATGGCAGCATTGCCAATAGAGTGTGACCTACCGCCCTCTAGGTGGTAAGCTCGGCCGTCCGGGCGAGCCACAATTCTATTTTCGTAATCGCATGTCATCTGCGGCCCTTGCGGTAAAGCTCCAATCACATTACCGGGAACATGGATCAAAGATGGATTACCCAAGCAACTCAGCATGTCTGACCACGGCACTTTGCGATATACACCATTCTCGTTTTTGAACGTGTCGCCGTTGCCATCGTTTACAAAATAGACACCTTTGGGTATATCCATATTTTGACCCTGTGGTACATTATTCAAAGCAGGTGTACTTAATAACGTGTGGTATTCCGGATTACCGCTAGTGTTTAGATAGGCAGTGAATGTATCCGGGTAATATCTCCTGGAGTAGCCCTGTGTGTTATTGTCACCTTCAATCCGCCATCGTTCGACTCCACCCGGCCCATTCAACACCCACCCAGAAGGAAATTTACAACCTGTGACCTGACTAGAAACGGTTGACCAGCCCTCGACATCCGACTTAGCAGACTGTGGCAAAATTAGCACGTTTCGGTTTTGGGTCATTTTAAGACAGTTCAGCACAGTCTCGTTATTAACATGGAACACTTTGGTGGATTTATCTGGCTGCTCGATCATTTGGTTGACTCTACTGGTGCCGGCAAACAGGTAAAGCTCCCCGTTGGGTAGACCTTTTGGACCGCCACCAATAAAATCTTTCCACCTATCGCCTGTGGCAGGAATCCTTATAGCTTTGTTACGCACCCCTAAATCATCAATTTCGCCAACACCAATTGGATAGAGTCGCCCTCTGTTGGCATAATATTGCTGACCATTGCCGCCACCTATATACACATCCGTACCATCGCGTGGCGGATGTGCGCCCATAACCCTATTTCCGTTTTGATCTACTCCAGCTTCGTGGTCATGAACTTCCGCCACTGGAACTGGACCGATCGGATTATTGCCCCAATACGTGGAGTCAGAGCTTGTCCATTGGTTTTTATTTTTTATTAAGAATGCTGTTCCACCCGCTTTTGTATATACCCACCCTTGATCAGAGTACAATTCTTGACCTTCAGCGACCGATGCATAGGAAACTTTACCGGCCGGTGTCGTCCCCGTACTATTTACTTTCCCAAACCTAAAAGCTCGCCATTTCCATGTACTTCCATCCGAGTATTTCATATCTCCAAGACCTACGGAAGGAAAGGTAGTATTCCCATAAACGTGCTCACGCACTACCCCATCAAGCTTAGAATTGGAATCTATAGTGTTTACTGTACCGTCTGGAGCATAGCCTTCAAATACCATGGTATGGACATGATCCCAGTTAGTGTTAAAATCTGATCCCATACTTACTCTCTGCAAAACATCACCTGATTTAAGTTCATTAAGTCCTACTTCTACGGCACCAGACCTTATATATGAATCGTAAACTGTCGCATTAGGATTCCATACAGTTTTGCCAGCCGCCGCATTTACCCACCTACCCATAGCAACCATGCATTCGCCTGGCTGGTTCCACCCAGTTGCACGTTGAGACCCTAATTCGGCATTAGCAGTAGGAACTATCTTAGATTGATCAAAATCATTTGAACCTTCTGGAGTAGCCGCAACAGCTTCTTGTGGTGCAATAATCTCTTGCGTAATTGCCGTGCCTATTCCCCCGCCTAAGGATAGACTTAATGATATACCTACTCTAGATACGCCCTGCCTGAATCTTTGTAATGGTGTTTTTAATTCGACTGTTTGTGTGACCGCTGTTTCAATTTCGTGGGTCATAATTAACCTCAATTTATTAATTGACGTATCCCACCCTCAAAACTCTATTAGTTATTACCTCCAGTCGATTCAAGTTTCTTTATAGAATCTTTGAATGCTTCGCTGACTTCGCTTAATAAGTCGACCGTTTTCTGGCTTTGGTCAGTCGTACAAGCATAACTTGGGAAATATAAAAGATAGTGATAGTTATCAACTTTGGTTAGAATGGTTGGGTTATGTTTTAGTAAATCGGCTAAGGTGGTATTAGGTCCTAAGGAATCGTCAGGATTTTTGGCTCTTTCCAAAGTCATCCTCTGATCATCTTCGCATCCTGGTAATTGTTTTAGCTTTTCAGAAATCAAACGAATACCATAATCATTCACGTAAATATATGAAGCGTCTTTAATGTCTTTAGTTAGTGAGAACCGAACTCCCCACTCCTTGATAACCAGATACTTGCCGCCTTCTGAAGGATCATTGTTTTTCTGGGTATTATTTAACGCAGTTTTTGTTTGTTTAGCGTCACGATTTTGCCAGTACTTCCAACCCCCAAACCCTAATGCAACCAGTATTCCGACAAGTAGGATTGACAGTGCAAAGCGTTTCATCCCTCGTTCGCTGCTCCTTAACAAATCGAATTATGTTCCCGCAGAATTTATCTGTCAATGTTGCCTGTTTATAAGCTGGGGATAAGTTGTGTCTAAGTCTACTCTCAGCTTGAAGAGCTGCCGATTAGGAAAAGACCGATTGTAATTATTATCATTAGGGTGAACTTTTTGGCTAGTTGGCCTTCTTTGGCTTCTCTAAAATGCTTTGGTGATATAGGATACAGCAACAGAGCTATCAGCAGCATATACATGGGCTGTATGCCCTCTACAACTCGCACCAGCGATACCGCTCCTCGGCTGATAGCAAGATTTGACGTAAAATCTGCTGCCACTGCTAGCAGTTCCACAAAAATAAATATAACGATCAATTTGTGAATGCTCTTTTTAAAGATCGACAGATCGTGCTGCTTGGTATCAAAAAACATGATCAGAGCAAAATATATTCCGCCCAGCCCTAGTCCGATTGTCAGACATATGAATGACGGATAAAAGGCAGCGTCGTCATACACATATTTAGTCAATAGCGACGTGACATCCATAATGGCCACAACCACAAGCAGCGGCAAAAGCGCTGCCGAGAATTTAAATTTTTTGATCTCTGTCATGGCCAAACCTATGGAAGCAATCAACACAATTACAAAGCCAACCACTTGAACATTAGTTAGACGTTCATTGAGTAAAAAATATGCCAGTATCGGTAGTGTTGCCGGTACTAAGCCCAAGATAGCAATGACAATGGAAGGCGATTCAACATCGAGCGATTTGAAGTAAAAAAAGTAAAACACACAGGTCAGGAATCCAGCAACTATCATTAGGCCAGCTTGCACGCCTGTAATAGGTGTCCAGTCAACAAAAAATAAACTAAGCAGAGGCATAGCGCCAAAGATTCCCGATGACGCGGCCGCTAAATAGGGCCCCTTATATATTGATCTCAGGAGATTATCGTCAATTAAAACAACAACGGCATATATTAGTGGTGCTAGTAGCGCTAAATAAAACCAACTCATTAAACCCAGCATAGAACACTGGGATTGAAATGCAAAACAGAGAAACTCGTAAGTACATCTATGAGTTTCTTGTGTTATACTACCTTTTGTTATACAAACATACATATGAAAGTACAGATTAGCAAAGGGGTAGGCGAAGGCCCTACCGAACTATCCGCGTTTGACCAAGCTTTGGTAAAGGCCGGTATAGCTAACTTCAACCTTATTTACCTGAGCTCAGTATTGCCACCAAACAGCGATGTTGTGGTGCCGGTCAAACCAGAGCGACCAGTTGGCGAATGGGGCGATAGGCTATATATCGTCATCGCTCAAATGCGCACGATTCAAAGAAATCAGGAAGTCTGGGCAGGTATTGGTTGGATGCAAGACCTTAAAACCAAGCAAGGTTTGTTAGTAGAGCACGAAGGTCACAACGAAGCCGAGGTTAGGGCCGATATAGAAAACAGCCTTAACGGTTTGGCAAAAAACCGCCGGCAAGAGTTTGGCCCAATGCATATGGAAGTTATTGGAGGGCGCTGCGAGAATAAACCGGTCTGCGCATTAGTTGCAGCCGTGTTTGAATCTGAGCCCTGGCAAGCTAACACAACCGATAACAATGTCTCCAGCTTGCGCCGCATAGCCCGAAAACTCAATAATCGATAAATTATTGAAGGCGGGTATATAATAAGTGTTATAAATAAAGAACATAGGGTATGCAATGTCAAAAATAGCAATAGTTGAGGACGACCAAGCCATCCGAGAGATGTACCGGATAAAGTTTGAGGCCGAGGGCCACAAAGTAGTAGTGGCCGAAAACGGTAAAAGAGGGTTGGAAGTCATTGAGGCTACCAAGCCCGATATTATTTTGCTGGATCTTATGATGCCAGAGATGACCGGTGATCAAATGCTGGCTGAGATGCGTAAGACAGACTGGGGTAAAGATATAAAAGTAGTGGTCTTGACGAATGTTACAAAAGAAGAAGCCTCCAAAGATCTGGAAACCTTAAAGGTTGAAGATTATATTATCAAGGCCTTTTATACTCCCCAACAAGTTATTGATATGATTGAAGCCATCTTGGCACGCAAGAAGACCTAGTTTTTGGTTGTGCAAATAGCAGGCTTACCGTAACATAACTTGTATATGGCAGCAAAAGTCGCAATTATTGAAGATGATCTGGCAATATCGCAGATGTACCGGATCAAATTTGAGGCCGATGGCTATATTGTTGACACGGCCGAAAACGGCAAGCTGGGACTGGACCTGATTCAGAAGATGCAGCCGGATATTATCTTGCTGGACCTCATGATGCCGGTTATGACCGGCGATCAAATGCTGGCCGAACTGCGCAAAACTGCTTGGGGCAAAAACATCAAAGTAGTGATTTTGACCAATATGGGTGAGCAAGAAATTCCTGAGGCTACCAAGAAGTTAGATGTTAGCGCCGTGATACTTAAGGCCGATATGACCCCGCGGCAGGTGGCCGAACTCGTCAAAGCCCAACTGAAGTAATATCCGTAGTTACGATACAATATATTATATGAAGATTGCTATTGTTGGATTTGCGCGGGACGGGCAAGCTGCATATGAGTATTGGCACCGAGCTGGGAGCGAAATAACAATTTGCGATCAGGACTTGGAACTTGAACTACCCAAAGAAGCCAAGAGCCAACTGGGTAAAAACTATCTAAATAATCTTGGCCAATTTGATTTGATGGTCCGCACAGCCGGACTACCGCCTAAACTAATTGCTGATGCTAACCCAGAGTCTCCAGATATTTTAGACAAAGTTACAGGAAATATTGATGAGTTTTTTGAAGCTTCTCCCTCAAAAAATATTATTGGCGTAACTGGAACCAAGGGCAAAGGCACCACCTGTACTTTGATTGCCAAAATGCTAGAAGCTGCCGGCAAAAAGGTACATCTGGGCGGCAACATTGGCATACCAGCCCTAGAACTACTCAAAAACAATATCCAACCCAATGATTGGGTAGTGCTAGAACAATCCAGCTTCCAGTTAATTGATCAAAAACATTCGCCGCATATCGGGGTATGTCTGATGGTTGAGCCAGAACACCTAAACTGGCATGCTGATATGGAAGAATATTTAACCGCTAAAGAGCAGATGTTTGTTCACCAACAGGACAATGATGTAGCTATATACTATGCCGACAATGACAATTCAAAGAGAATTGCAGCACTCAGTCCGGGAGCTAAAATCCCCTACTTTGCTCCGCCGGGCGCGGTGGTAGAGAACGGCGCTATAAGTATTGATGGTAACGAGCTCTGTAAAACTAATGAGCTTAAACTTTTGGGCCAGCATAATTGGCAAAATGTCTGCGCTGCGGTAACGGCAGTTTGGCAAATTACCCAAGAATTTGATGCCATTAAGACTGCTCTTACGAGTTTTGCGGGGCTTGAGCATCGGCTAGAATTTGTACGTGAAGTTGGCGGCATAAAATATTATGATGATTCATTCGGCACAACTCCTGAGACTGCAACAGTAGCTATTGAAGCATTTGAGCAACCAAAAGTTGTAATTTTGGGAGGATCCGACAAGGGTTCAAACTATGCCAAATTGGCAGAAACAGTAAAGTCGAATAATGTACGGCAAGTGCTGACAATTGGCGACATGGGCCCAGTCATAGCCAAAGATTTACTAGAAATCGGATATTACAATATTACAGAAGGTGGAGAAACAATGGCAGAAATTCTTGCCAATGCTGCCAAATTAGCTCAATCTGGTGATGTAGTGTTATTATCGACTGGTTGTGCTAGCTTTGGATTGTTCAAAGATTATAAAGACCGAGGCGAACAGTTTAAGCAGGAAGTTGAAGCCTTAGGGCCCCCATAAGAATCCAGCGAAGCGAATCCTATGGGGTAATTTTTAAAACTCGCTTGAGTTGATCAATAACCGGCTGTTCAGGTTGCAAAACTATAGCACGACCATCGGCAATTTTTTTGATCGTTTCCTCAATCCAATGATAGTGAGTGCAGCCCAACACAATTACATCAGCTCCCTTTTGGCAAGCTGTATTAATTCGCTCATAAATTTGATTAATGTTTATTTGATTGTTTTCAATCAATTGAGCCCAGTCACTGCAGTCCGGCTCAATTACCTTGACGTCCTTGGCGTATGTCTTTTTGAGCAAATCATAGCGTTTACTTGACAAGGTAGTGGGTGTTGCGCAAACTGCAATCACGCCCGTTTTGGTCAACTTGGCAGCTGGCTTAATCATAGGCTCCATGCCAATTAGCGGTACTTCTAATTCCTGGCGCAAGGTGCCAATAATGGTGGTAGTTACTGTGTTACAGGCAATAACTATGATCTTGCAGCCCTCATCTACCAATCGTCTTAATATTGGCAAAACGTAACTATGAATTTGCTGCGGTGTTTTAGTGCCATATGGGATATGTAATTTATCACTGGCATGTATAACATCATGCCCAGGTAATGCTTGTTGAATGCTCTTGGCAACCGATAGTCCACCAACGCCTGAATCGAACACACCAATTTTAGGTTTGGGCATGGTGGCCGCGCCCATGGTGCCCTCGCCGTATTTCATTTGTCTTCTGACTCGCGGCGGGCAGCAGTTATGACGTTTTCGAACAAGGCACAGACAGTTAGCGGCCCTACCCCACCTTTGGTGGGCGTAATAGTTAGGTCGTCGCGTTCGTAAACATCCGGGTCTAAATCTCCTACAGTTTTGCCGGATTCACTAGCCACGCCAGCATCTACCACCACAGCGCCTGGCTTGATCATATTAGCGTTGATAACTGCCGGGCTGCCG
>Ga0209542_10012316_pt1 | contig 14982 bp, 13 predicted proteins | sample RifCSPhighO2_01_FD_184028 | JGI IMG/M metagenome (GOLD analysis project Ga0209542, IMG submission 184028) | Soil microbial communities from Rifle, Colorado - Rifle CSP2_plank highO2_0.1 (SPAdes) (version 2) | ecosystem: Environmental > Terrestrial > Deep subsurface > Rock core/Sediment ...
TTGGCTTAGACGTATCCGTCGCGAAAAAGGCCGCCTTATTCCACGATATAGGAAAAGCGGTTGACCACGAAGTCCAAGGTACCCACGTTGAGATAGGAAGGAAAATTCTTCAGAAATTCGGAGTTGATCCAAGGGTCGTCAACGGAATGGAAGCACACCACGAAGAATATCCGTATGTAACTCTTGAGTCGAGAATAGTCCAATCTGCTGACGCAATTTCAGGTGCAAGACCAGGAGCAAGACGAGATACAGTCGAGATATATCTGAAGCGGTTGGAAGACCTCGAAAGAATATCCAATTCATTCGAAGGAGTGGATAAATCCTATGCCATTCAGGCAGGCAGAGAATTGAGGATATTCGTCACCCCTACTCAAATTGACGACTTAAGCGCCATTCGGCTGGCCAAAGATATCGCCAAGAAAATAGAAGAGGAAATGAAATATCCCGGAGAAATTAAGGTGAATGTGATTCGAGAGACAAGGGCGATAGAGTATGCCCGGTAGAATTGCTCAACCATTAGAATAATTTTTAACCTCTCACTCCATTAACAAATCCAGCAATATTTTCTCATTTTCCAGATAAAAATTTAGTATACCGTGTGCACTTAAAAACTGTATGGTATCTCATACAGTTTTTAAGGTTTTCCGATTTAAAACAATCTGTAAATAGCGTAAAACTCCAATTTTTAAGCCATTTTGACCATCTTGCCCCGCACTACAACAAGCAGATAACTCCTAGTTTACTCTTGTTTCATGTAATTTTTAGTTCGCAATATAAGGTATTCTTCAGCAAAAACGCAGAGAAGGTCGTTGTTAAATAACTGCTTGTTGAGTGACGGGACTGCGACCCGCCTATCAACAATTAAGCCCTGTTGATAGGCGGGTCTTGCATTTTTCGCATAAAACCTAGATAATGTGACCAGAATCAAATAATCCTAAAACTTGAATGGTCGATTAGGGTTAATTTAAGTAGATTATTAATTTTTAGAATACCGCTGGCTTAGCTCCTATAAAGCTGAGCAAGCGAGCTAATTACAATTATGCCAGTAAAAAAGAGCCAATTAGGCCAAATGTTAGCCGAAAAAATGGGCGTCACCAAAAAGCAGGGTGTAGAGTGGGTAGACGCTTTCGTTGATATTATTACCGATACCTTGAGAAAAGGCGACAAGGTTAATATCACCGGTTTCGGCATCTTCAAGGTTGCCGATAGAAAAGCCAGAGAGGGGAGAAATCCTCGAACAGGCGAAACTATTCAGATCAAGGCATCCAAGAAACCGAGGTTTACTCCCGGTAAACTGCTTAAAGAAGCCATCAAATAACATATCGGATCCGATATATTATTGAAGTAAAAATCCCGCTGTCAAAGCGGGATTTTTCTATAAGGAGTGAAATCAAACTCCAAGATACTTTTTAATTTCCGGCGACTGTTCTTTAACTAACTGATAACCAATATTCGTGAGCAACTTCATGTCGTCAGGAGTAAAGCTGTGAATTTTAATGCCGGGCATTTGTCTGATCATTTCTTTGCTTAACCGGAGATAAAATACTTCCGGAAGATCAGAGTCGACCTGTCGTTCATACTCATAATTTTCTATCTTCTTGTGGGTGCATCGGTCGCGCATAATGTCAAAGGACCGGCTTAGATCGGATATCCAGTCTTTGGGAGGCGAGTCGGGATAAAGCGGTGGCCAGTAGTCAAAGCGGATTGCTTTTCGATACTTCTTCATTTGGCGGATTGGAAAATCAGTCCAAACTTCGCCGTCAACGGTTTCTATCCCGTCGATTTTAACGAATGGGAATTTACCGGGGAGCCGAGAAGTTGCGCGGAGGATTTTCAACCAACGCTCTCTGTGTTCGAAATTTTTAGGATCGCTATTTAGCGGATGGCGGTTAGTAAATATAACTTCCCCCGGTTGGTTCATATCGGCGACAAGAACCTCAAGCCGTATCGGAGAGTTAAAAATGGCATTAAAATCAAGTTTCGAATTAAGAAGGTTGATCAGCGGATCTATGGAAAGAAGCGACTGACCATGCGTCAATTCGCGGCCGACTATCCCCTCCGTAGCTAAAAGAGTAGAAAGACCGGCTACTCCTAATAATGTTTTTTTACCCTTTGAAATATTGTCATCAAGGAGCATCATCAGGCCAAGTCCGACAGAAGCAACTCCAAGAGCAGCCAGCTTTATTTTTAATTCTCGGTGAAAACTAAAAATTTGCCCAGGTGATAAATTCCCTATAATTTGAACTCCTTCATCAAATGCGTCGGCATCCCAGCCGGCAAAGGCAGAAGTTGCCATGGCGCCGGCAGAACTGGAGATAACAGTGTCAGGCCTAGGCAGACCAAAGTCGTAATATGCCTTCAGTGCGCCTGCGTGAAGAGGGAGACGAATTATGCTTCCGGGAAGGTTAATGACGAGATCATGATTTCCCAGCATAAAGCCTGCTTGTCAACGATCAAGGCAATAAATAGATAATGCTATATTACAATTTAATGTCAAGCCAGAGACAGTATCGACTTCCTTGCTTTTAAATGTTTTAATCACGGTTAGAATTTTTACAACCTCGGTCAATAATGGCAACGGAAGAGAAGATTAACGCTGACGTTATTATAATTGGCGCGGGTATTGCGGGGTTGTCACTTGCATTAAGAGCGCTGCAGCATGGCCTTAACTCGGTCGTGTTGGATGACTCAAGGCGTGGTGCCACTTACTCTGCCACCGGAATAATAGCGCCACGGCTGGATTATATGTTGAAAGATATCGATCTTGTCTCTATATCTGACCGCCAATGTGAACTTTATAAGTTTATGTTTCCAAGAATTGTAATGCCGCAACGGTTTCTTATCCCCATAAATCCAGACCAAAAACATATTTTTAGCCACTTTGACTCTCTTCTGAGGAAATACGATAAAATTACTCCAAAAAGAGAAACCAACCTGCCGTCTTCTTCCCGGATTTCTCAATCCGAACTCGAAAGACGGGAACCAAAAATAAGAAGGGGTATTTTTGAGGGCGCATTCTGTCTCTGGGAGTTTAAAATAGATCCGACGGAATTATTATGTGAAGTAGAACGGCTTAATAAAAAAATGGGTTCATCTTATACAAGGATTCGAATAGACAGAAAGACTCTTGAATTTAAACTCAAGAACAAAAGAATAGCTGAAATCAAAGCGACAACTTTCGGCGGGGTCAGTCTTAAGATTGAAGGCGGAACTAACCCCTTGGTTGTTGTGAATGCTTCAGGGCCGTGGATACAGGATATTACGGCTCCGTTGGGCATAAATCTTAATATTAAATTGCGTCTTGGAATTCAAATGTCTGTTCCTGGCTGTTATTTTCAATCAGGAATCATAACCTTTAATAAAAAGGGGGGCTACTGCATCTGTTTACCGAAAGGAAATTATATTCAAGCCGGACCGACCAATACTCTATACACCGGCCATCCCGATAACTCTTATGAATCCAGAGATGGGTTTGATTCTTTGGTAAATAATTTCAGATCTATTTTGGATCCGAACGTACCGGTAGGAGAGTGCCGATTTTTAAAATCCGGACTGCGCGTAAAGCCAAATTTCGGCGATACTAACCGGCCGATAATTTGGTCGCATAAATCCAGTGGTTTTGAAAATTTCTATACTCTTTTCCCCGGTAAAATGTCACTCGGTCTTCTTGCCGCCGATGAAATGCTCGGAGTAGTCGCAAAGGACGGCTGGCATAATTTAAATATTGCCCCAGACATTAAATGCACTCTTGATGGAAATGAAGTCATGCGAAACAGGTTATTTCTTAAAGCAGAAAGAATAAAATCGTTGGCAAAAGTCGGGAAAGCCATATTTTTAAGCTAACCTAAAACCAAAACCCTCTTTACGAGGGTTATTTAATGGATTTAATTAAAGCTCTTACGTCCTGCGAAGAAATAGCATATAAAAAATTTTTACTTTCTTCGATAGTTACAGCTATTACTTGCCCATGCCTATCTAAAACCGGACCACCAGAGAATCCGAATTCTATGCCTCCGAATAACTTATAAATTCTTTTTACCCCGAATGAGGTAATTTTTTTATCTTCCAAGACGGCGGCGACTATGTTTTCAAAGTTAAATTTTGTGCTACCGGCGTTAACAACTACCTTCCAGCCGTTTTCTTGATGATAGTGAGTCGTATAACCAGTAAAACCGCTCGCATATACTTCGTCTCCGACCCTGGGATTATCAAAAAGTTCGAGACCGTTAACCGGTATTTGTTTCAGGGGCCTAAAAGCCATAACATCAGCGTGAGTACCCAGAGGACCGATCCCGACAACTTCCAAAGGATATTCCGCTTTGGAAGTTGCGGTATAAACGACCGCATAAAACTTATAATGATATTTTTTACTTACCGGTATTCCTTTTTCATCAATATAATACGGCAAATCGTGTTCAGACCAAATCTCTACCATGGCCTCGATAATATTATGTCTTGCGCTAATGACATAGCCGGACTTTTTTTCTATAAAACCGCTGCCCTGCCCGCCCGTGATTTCCCGGTGGGGCTTTTCATTTGTAAAAAACCGGCCTTCTATCTCTACAATGTTCTGTTGAGCTAAATAAACTTTTTGCGGCAGAGGCTTCCTCGCAATTAAGGTTAAACCGTTGGGATATATTGTTTCGTATTGCTGAGCAAAAATAGAACTGGCAAAAATAAGCAGAAAACTTAAGGACAACGTAGAAAACATTGCTAGTTTCATTTTGGGCTTTCAATGAACAAATTTAACTAACAATATTCTTTGCACATTTAAATTACAATAGTCCGCTGCGGATTCTGAAGAACAACCAAAAAGGTCCTTTTGCCGGACCTTTTTGATTACTGGAGCGGGTAACGGGATTTGCACCCGTGCCTACTCCTTGGAAGGGAGTCGTACTGCTGCTATACTATACCCGCATTTTTATGATTATATTAGCCATTATAAACCATATTAAGTCGTATTAAAAGACGTTTTCCTCCATATATTTATTTTTTTATTATATTTATTATATCTAGTCTAGTTGACTTTATTTATTGTACGGCATATTATTCCACCGCGTTCTTTTTACAAAGAGAGATACGGTGGCAAGACTAGAGGTTGTAGTTGAGGTTATTCAAAATACGGATAATAATTTGCTTCATGTGGCAACATTGCTTGGACAAAAAGGATTTGAGTTTGACCCATCCGAAGGAATTACCAGAATAGGTGCGGCAAATAATGTAGGACTACACGGAACAGTAGAGGAAAGGTCTCGTGCAAAACTACTGCAAGTGCCTGGCGTAGTAAAACTGCACGATCCCGCTAACTTGATTACGCTTATTGTCTAAGGTGAAACACCCCTACATAGGCGTTACTGGTTTTACGTCGCAAAGCGAAGTCGTTTCAGTTCTTGGTTCAGTGCCAAAAGATGCCGATAGGCTTTTGATGGTTGGTGTTCTTGCCAGTCAAAAAACCCTAAGAGGCCAAAAGAATAAATGGCCGAATAGATATCCCGAAGTAGGATTTATTTCAGAAATTTTTGTAAGGAATAGATGGGTTTTGAACCTGATTCATTACAATACAAAAGAGCCGGAGTCCTTGACCGAACAGCTTATTGAAATGACAAGATTGGGCGGGCAAAACCTCGAAGGCTTTCAATTAAATCTTGCTTGGCCTTCCCGTGATGCCATCCTTGCCTATCATAAAGTTTGCGGTGGCAAATTCATTGTTCTACAGATTGGCGGTAAAGCCTTCGAAATGGTAAATCACTCACCGAAGGAACTTGCTGAAAAGGTTTCTTTGTATGAGCATGTCGTGGATTATGTTTTACTTGACCCTAGTGGTGGCTATGGAGTTCCATTCGATACTGAAAAGGCTAGGACCTATCTTGACGCTCTGAGAGGTTATAATCTCGATTTAGGATTAGGTGTTGCGGGTGGGTTAAGCCCGACAACCCTGAATCTGATTGAGCCACTAATATCAGATTTTCCAGATTTGAGTATTGACGCTGAGGGACGCCTTCGTGATTCAGGAGATAATCTAGATCTGAGTATTGCCAGCCAATATGTTCAAGGAGCTTGCAATCTCTTTTTTTTGAGCGGTGCGATAATCTCGCCCGCTTTTTATTTTTAAAAACCCCATAAAATAAGGTTTTTTTAATATTTAAAATAAATTAAAATCCGCCATTGCGGAATTTTAGTGTATGACTGAGCCGATATTTTTATCTATAAGGACTCGCCTTAAATTTCCCTTAGTCAAGAAATTAAATACTCTTATTGTTATCCCATGGTTCATGGCCTGAGCCACGGCAGTAGCGTCAACTATGCTAAGTTTTTGGTTTAAGTAGTCTAAATAAGAAATTTCTTCCAGGAATTTGGCGTCAGCGTGTTGTTTAGGGTCCTTGTCATAAATTCCGTCAACCTTCGTGCCCTTAAGAGCAATTTTTGCGCCTATCTCATTTGCTCTGATTACCATTGTAATATCAGTCGAAAAATTAGGCGTACCGATGCCGCCGGCGCAGATTACAATTCTTCCTTTTTCAAGATGGCTTAGCGCTCTTCTGACTATGTACGGTTCGCACACTTGGCGAGCTTCAAGAGCGCTCATTACTCTTGTGTCCAGACCATATTCATTTTCAAGAAATGCTTGAAGCGCCAGGGCGTTAATCATGGTAGAAAGCATTCCCATATAGTCAGCGCTGGCAACATCTTTCCTGAATACTTCTTGTTTTAGTTTGGCGCCCCGGATTATGTTTCCTCCGCCAACCACAATGGCAAGCTGATGAGTATGAGATACGGACACAACCTCTTCACCAATAAACTCAAGAGGGGATCTGGTCAGTCCATAACCGCCTTCGCCGCTTAACGATTCGCCGCTTATTTTTAAAAGAACGGTTTCCTTTTCTTGGCTCACAAAGCATCCTATTTGACCCCAAGCTTGAAGAAATGTGTCAAATTCAGCAGAGTTTGTCAAAAGTCGTTTAAGAAATTTTAAGATCAAAAAACCCTTCGGAAAAGGGTTTGATATAGAAGGGAATTAGTTCTGGTAACGTTCCAGGAGTGTCTGCAAGCCGCTTTCAACTTCAGGCGAAAATTCCGTTTTCATCCTTTCAGAATATATGCGGTCAACTATTTTTCTGACCAGCGGCCCGACAACCCATCCGCCGGAAACTTGCATCTCTACGTCGCCACTGACTTTTTTCATATATTCAGGAAGTTCTATAACCCGGTAGTCATCGTGGCCAATTCGGACAGCAATTACCAGGTCCGGCGTACCGCACCACATTGAAACATCTCTTGGACCATCGGAAGTGCCTGTTTTACACGCAACTTGCTGTTCGATATTTCTCATCGATATTTTCGCCGTCCCGACTTTGGTAACCGCTCTCATCATGGCTACTATTTTATTTGATGTTTCTCTGGATAACACTTGTTCCTGATAAGACGGCTCGATCTTTGCAATATGTTTTCCGCTGGAGTCTTTTAGTTCTCTTATGATAGTCGGCCTGATATATATTCCTTCTCTGAAAAAAGTGGCATAAGCGCCGGCTAGTTCAATAAGATTCGTTTCAGATGCGCCTATCGCTGTGGGCAAGAGGGGAACGAGTCCGCCCTTGATTTCATAATAAGGCATTCTGAACCAGATAGAACCGCGTGAATCTCTGACTATACCCGGGTTACCCCATACGCCAAAATCGTTCATCAGATCTATGATCGGCGACATAGTGATTTTAAGGGCAATGTTCAATGTCTCCAGATTTAGAGAGAAGATAATGCCCTCTGCCATATCGCGGTTGCAATCCATTGGCCGCGGATTTTTTTCTTTAAAGTTTTCCGGCGCCCATATCTTGCCTTTCGCGCCTGGCATTCTCAAACTGGTGTTACAAGCTTTGGTGAAGAAATCGTATCCGAATTTTTCCATAGCTGTTGCGTAAACAAACGGCTTAATGCCCGATCCCGGCGACCTTGAGGCCATTACCCGATTATATTGAGACTCGTTAAAATTATACCCGCCGCTTGTTGCAAGAATATTTCCGGTCTTAGTCTCAATAACGATGAAAGCTCCGTTTAAGCGATCTGCGGACGCTTTTTCTTGATTGATATAAGACAGATGATTTTCAAATTCTTCGGTGACTATTTTCTGTATTTTCGGATCGAATGTAGTGTATATCTGGAAACCGCCATAGTAAGAGAGCTCGCTTTCGCTGAAACCCTGATTAAGAAGGAATTCCTTGACTAAGCGCGTACCGTAGTTAAAATCTTTGTTACGAAGCGGTTTGACATCAGAAGGCGCGCGTTCAAGGGGCTCGTCGTCTTTAAAGATGGCTCCGTCATAATCTTTCTTGGTGATATATCCATCTTCAAGCATTCTCCCCAGAATCCAGTTGCATCTTGTTCTGGCGTTAGCAAGACGAAGTATTTCTTTGGTTGACTTACGGCTATAATCTTCTTTTATTTTAGCTATCTCTTCGGGAGTTTCACGGCCGTTAAATACCGGTTCAGCCGGCTTATGAAATACCGGATCATAGCGAATGTGGGATTTATTCAAGCTTACTATGACAGCTACTTCTCGCAGAGTAAGTTGTTCGTGCCTTATGTCTTTACCGAAATATCTTTGAGCTGCTGCAGCAACTCCGTTTACCCCATGGCCCAAGAAAATTAAATTCAAAAAATCTTCCATGATCTTGTCTCGGGAATATTTTTTTGTAAGCTGAATGGCTATCTTGGCTTCCTTCAACTTTCTTTTATAGCTTTGAGCTCGTGTCCTGAATTCGGGAACGTCATAGGCATATCGCAGTCTTGTATATTGGGATGCAATACCGCTTGCGCCGGATAATTTAGTAAGATTTAAATAATTTCTTGTGAAAGCCGGGGCTGTGTTGCCGATAAAAGCTCTTAAAATTGCAAACGGATCAACTCCCGGGTGGTCTATACGGCCGCCAAGTAAGCCCCTATAGAACCTCTTGTCCTCAGCAGCTACAAATCCATTTATCAAAAGCTGAGGAACTTCCTTAAGCTTAATGGGATCTCTTACTTCGTAAAAAAACATGCTGATTATCCGGCTGTCTTTATCACGGACATATGACACCTGTTTTAATTTTTCATGGCTTGGTTTGTCGAGGTCAATCGGTTCGCCCGTACATTTAAAAATTAACCACTCACAATCACCGTTAGTCAAATCGCCGGTATATACGAACATATACCAGTAACCGGCACCAACTACAGCACTCGCTATAAGGACAAAAAGCAGTAATGTCCACAATATCCAATGCCTTTTTCTTTTATCAGGATTTTTTTGCTTCAGCCAGAGCCTCAACTAAAACCTCTTTTTTAATGATCTATATTAGAACGAATTACCACAATTTACGGAGTAAGTAAAATGGCTTTGATTTTTCTTTACCAGCGAGTAATTTTAGTGTAAAATAAAAGTAATTAGGCATTTTATTATCCCCCTCGTAGCTCAATGGATAGAGCAGCTCTCTTCTAAGGAGTTGATGTGGGTTCGATTCCTGCCGAGGGGACACTAGAAGTCGCCTTCGCGACCTTAGCGGGCTTTGCCCGTCGTAGGTCGCTACGACGACCGAAGACGGGGTGGCGTATGACGGTGGTACGACTGGTTTGGGACCAGTTAGACCGAGTTCGACTCTCGGCACCCCGACAATCTGAAACAAGTCAAACATTTACTAAATATGAAAATAGAAATACCAGAACAAAATGGGGTCAAAGAATCTGTGGGAAGCGACGAAACAGCGTTAAATAAAGAGGGGGATCCGGTAGCTGACTTGTTTTTCAACCTGGGCATAGATATAGAAAAAATTAATCCGCTAATTTTAAGAAAGTTAAGGTTGCTTAACCAGGAAACGAATACATTTAAAGACGAAAAAATGGCAATTTTTATAGCCCGGGCGCTTTTTAATTACTATGCCGAGAATATCCCAAATAAAAAGTTCACGGATCAAGAAGAAAGAACTATCCTGGTCGGAACTTTATTTACCGATATCGGCAAAACCGGCCCCCGAAACGCTACGCCTGAGCAGGAAAAAATCATTCTTGATATTTATAACGTAGAAAATATATTCAAGCCGGAAGAAACCACTCTGCTGCAATTTATAAATAAACATTTTCCGGATGATGCGGAAACCAGGTTGGTAACAATAGAAACCATTGAAAAAGTGGCCAGAAATATGACCATGAGAGAATTCTATAACTTGCATTCGGAATGGACGTTAAAAATTATCAGCGGCGACGGTGTGCCGCTGGAAGCGGTTGCCGCGGCGGCAACTCACCACATGCTCGAAGGCATAAATCCGGAAGAAATAGTCGGCAAGGATGGCCGATTCACAAGATACTTCGGCGACAACGTGTCATTCAGCCGGGATGACAAGTTAATAATAATTTTGGATAAATACGATGCCGGCCGGCGCAGAGGCAAATTAACGCATGTTCAAGCAATAGAATTAATCCGTAATAAAATAAAAGGCAATGAACAATTCGCCGAAGATGAGGAGTTTGAAGAATTATTGGATAATCTTGATACCATGATAGCAACCAGCGAGACCATTTACGAAAACTGATTTTTGTTGTAAAATAAAACTATTATGGGGACTATGGTGAAATGGGATCACAGCTCTCTGTGGAAGAGCGGTCGCGGGATCGAAACCCGCTAGTCCCCCAAATAAAAACCGCGCAAGGCGGTTTACCAATAAATAAACTCAATGTCCGGCGGAATGGCTTTTTCTTTTCTGAACTGCCCTAGGTTTGAATTTTCAACCAGTTTGGCCATATCTATTTTCAAGCGTTCCATATTTTCAGTAGTAGCTGGCTTGGAATAAGCATCCATATACATTTGGTTCACTTGGCCGATAACGGGCATACAAATATCGTCATCGACATCCAAAGATACCAGAATACCCGCATTAAGCTGTTCTCTTATTTTGAGCATCTCTATGCTGTCGATCAGCCGAGTAGCCAGAAGAGAACCAGGACATACGGTGACGCTTATGCCTTTGTCAACTACCGCTTTCATGAGTTCAGGATTTTCAGAAAGGCCAAGACCGTGTTCTATTCTATCAACTTCCAAGTCAAAAATTGCCGTCGACAAGTTTTTAGTTAGTTGGGGTAAGTCTTCTTGGAAATTCTTTAGTATTTTTTCCGGCGTGTCTTTTTCGGATTCCTCCCGATCTTTTACCCATTCGACATGGCATGCCGTTTTCCTGCCTTCGCTTTTAGCGAGCCGAAACGCTTTAATGAATTTTTCCGGAGGAGCACTCGGTTCGTGGCAAACAAGAGACATACCGGGTACATAGTCGGGATCACACTCAAGCATAATCCTAACTAACCGCTCTGCTTCTTCCGGACCGACTTCTCTGCCGATACCAAATAACATTCTGAAGGTCGCTATTACTCTCTCCTCTCTTAGCTTTCGCTCACCTTCTTTTACGCCTTCTATCAGTATCTCCACAACTCTTTTTTCAGTTAAAGTCCCTTTCGGACAGAAACGGTCACCGAAGACAAGATATTGGGGAGCCATGATGAACTCACCGCTCAAACCACGTCTGCCGTTAACCAGAACAAAGTTCTCTGCGGCCTTAAAGATGGTAACCGGATTTTGCATTACGCCAGTTGTGACTTTAAATTTATCAACTAAATTTTTATGAAGGCCGCCTTCCAAAAACCACGCTGCCACCAGTTCCTCGTGTTTTGACCACTGATTAAACGGATACGGCTTAGTATTGCCGTGAGTTAACCTGAAAAACTCCGGCATTACGTTGACCATCGAGCGGTCGCCGTCGAGATGTCTGTGCACTGACTTTTGTCCCGGTAAAGGTACGAACATTTTTTCTCCTTGCTCGCTTAAATTTTACTTAGTAAAACTTGAGCGGGTTTGTTAAAAATCTGCTAGATGGTATAATAGCAACATAATAACCAATGTTCAATAACCAATAAATAAACATGCTAATTGAATTTTACGGGAAAGAATGCGGCCACTGTAAAAAAATGGACCCGTTAATAGACAGGCTTGAAAACGATCTGGGGGCCAAGATCCAGCGGATGGAGATCTGGCACGATGAGAGCAATGAAAAGAAATGGGTTGACGAGGCCAGGGGTATTTGTATGGGTGTGCCCTTTTTTGTTAATACTGAAACACAGAAAACAATCTGCGGAGAAGCTACATACGAAGAACTAAAAGCTTGGGCAACTATATGACTTGTGTGTCGGGCCGCCAGCTGGCTTTTTAAGGCGGCAACCGACCCTTTGGGCTTGACCAATTTCTTCATTAAAATTTACGCTTAATCCTCACCATAGTTCACTATGGCTCGGTTTAATGCTCAATTTTGCCTCGAGCTTGGTTCAAGCACGCAAGTCATTATATGCTTCTTATTATTACTTATTGACATTGAGTGAATTTTAGAATAAAATAACACTATTGTTCCCGGATATCACAGGGAGGAACCCATGAGGAGACTAATCGCTCCTTTTAAGTTTCTGGCTTGGCTGGCGGCCGGATTTTTGCTGTTAAGAAGCCCCAGAAAGGATAACAAAGACAAAGCCGACCAAGAAGAAAAAGAAATGGCTCGTTCACGGGCGCTGAAAAAGCAAGTCGAAAAAGCAAAAGAACTTAAAGAGTTCAAAAGAAAATTCAGCAGCTAGCCAGCAGATAGACCCCCCCTCGGGGTCTTTTTTATTTATCCCATATCTGGTATTTTAAATTTATGACTCATTCCGAGATACGAGAAAAATTCCTAAAATTTTTTGAAGAAAGAGGGCACAAAATAGTACCCTCGTCTTCGCTTGTGCCGGAGAATGACCCAACGACGCTTTTTACTGGCTCTGGCATGCAACCGATGATGCCATATTTATTAGGCGAAAAGCATCCGCTTGGGACACGTATCGCTGATTCTCAAAAAAGCTTTCGAGCCGAAGATATAGAAGAAGTGGGGGATAATCGTCACATAACTTTTTTTGAAATGCTCGGTAACTGGTCTTTTGGAGATTACTGGAAAAAAGAACAGCTGCCGTGGATTTACGAATTTCTAACAAAGAAGGTCGGCCTCGATCCCAATCGGTTATACGTATCTGTATTTTCTGGAGGATCAGAAATCAGCCGCGACAATGACTCGATTCAAATTTGGCAAGATATTTTTAAATCCGCCGGCGTTTCATATGAATACTCTCAATTAGAAACACTGGAAAAGGCGGGTAAAAAAGGCATGGAAAACGATGCTCGAATTTTCGGCTATGGAACTGATAAAAACTGGTGGAGCAGAGCCGGTAAACCTGAAAATATGCCCGTCGGCGAGCCGGGCGGCCCGGATTCGGAGATATTTTTTGATTTCCAGCTTCCCCACGACAAAAAGTTTGGCGAACAATGCCACCCTAATTGCGATTGCGGTAGATTTTTGGAAATCGGCAATTCGGTTTTTATGGAGTACAAGAAAAAACCCGACGGAAATTTTGAGCCGTTACCGCAAAAAAATGTAGACTTCGGTGGAGGATTAGAGCGAATTATCGCCGTATCCAATAATAATCAGGATATATTCAATATCGATGTATTACATCCGATTCTAGTTAAAATCAGAGAACTTGTGCCGGGGATAGATTCTAAATCTGAAAGAATTGTCGCCGATCATATTCGAGCAGCTGTATTTTTAATATCCGATGGCGTAATACCATCTAATAAAGTTCAGGGGTATTTTTTACGAAGGCTGATTCGCAGAGCTTTAACTTATGTTAGAAAATCCGGCGTTGAGAATAATATCGCGGCAGAACTCGGAAAAACAGTTTCTAAAATTTATGAAAAAAAATACCCCGAACTGCAGAACTCCCAGATCGCAGATGTTTTAAATGCCGAAGAATCTAAATTTAGAAAAACTCTTAACAACGGACTAAGGATCCTGGAATCAAAGACAGAGATCACGGGAAAAGAAGCTTTTGACTTATTCCAAACCTACGGTTTTCCTTTTGAACTGACTCAGGAGTTAGTCAAAGTAATAAAACCAGAAGAATTTAAAAAATATGCTCTTGAACATTCTGAATCTTCGACTACCGCTTCTGCAGGAATGTTTAAAGGAGGGTTGGCTGATCATTCCGAAAAAGTAATTCGCCTGCACACGGCAACCCACTTAATAAATGCTGCCTTGCGTAAGATTCTTGGGGATCAGGTTTGGCAGAAAGGTTCTAACATTACCGGCGAAAGAACGCGTTTTGATTTTACTCATTCGGAAAAGCTTACAGATGAGCAGAAAAAAGAAGTAGAAGATATGGCCAACGAATGGGTAAAAAGAAATCTTGAAGTCAAAAAGGATATTATGTCGTTGGAAGAAGCCAGAAAGTTTGGAGCGATAGGAGTATTCGGTGAAAAATATCCCGACACTGTGAGTGTTTATTCGGTCTGGGATCCTAAAACCGAAGAAGTCATAAGTCGGGAGTTTTGCGGTGGACCGCATGTTTCTCATACCGGCGAAATCGGCAAAATTAAAATTACCAAGGAGGAAGCCGTCTCCGCTGGAATCCGCAGAATCAGGGCAATTGTTGAATAAAAATGGATAAAAACTTCTGGTCAAAACTTGGGAGGCCTTTTTTTATTTTAGCGCCGATGGCCAATGTGACTGATTGGGCATTCAGGAAGATCGTGGCTAAGTGCGGAAGGCCGGATGTTTTTTATACGGAATTTTTGTCTTGCGATGGAATTGTTTATGACAAGACCCGGCCTGCCTGTCCGGTAGGCAGGTTTGAAAAAGAATTATATTTTGAAAAATCCGAGAAACCGATAGTCGTCCAATTTTTCGGTTCAAAGCCGGAGAATTTCTATAAATGCGCTCAACTAGCGGTAGAGCTTGGTTTTGACGGCATAGACATAAATATGGGTTGTCCCGATAGAAGCGTTGAAAAGCAGGGCGCCGGCGCGGCGTTAATAAAGAACCCTAAACTTGCCAAAGAAATAATAAAAGAAACAAAACGTGGCGCCGGTAATTTACCCGTATCTATAAAAACCCGACTTGG
>Ga0209542_10012317_pt1 | contig 14981 bp, 13 predicted proteins | sample RifCSPhighO2_01_FD_184028 | JGI IMG/M metagenome (GOLD analysis project Ga0209542, IMG submission 184028) | Soil microbial communities from Rifle, Colorado - Rifle CSP2_plank highO2_0.1 (SPAdes) (version 2) | ecosystem: Environmental > Terrestrial > Deep subsurface > Rock core/Sediment ...
CACCATTTTTTCGGTCAAACGGTTGATTGGCCGGAAATTTTCCGATCCGGAAGTACAGCGTGACAAAAAGAATTTGCCCTATGAAATCAAGGAAAGCGCCGATGGCGGAGTGGATGTGAAAATGGGTAATGATTGGAAAAATCCGGCGGAAATTAGCGCCATGATTTTGCAAAAATTGAAGGCCGATGCCGAAGCAAAACTGGGCGAAACCATTACCGAAGCTATTATTACCGTGCCGGCCTACTTTGATGATGGGCAACGCAAAGCCACCAAAATTGCCGGGGAAATTGCCGGGTTTGATGTAAAACGGGTAATTAACGAACCGACCGCGGCGGCCTTGGCTTACGGTTTAAACAAAAAGAAGGATGAAAAAATCGTGGTGTATGACTTTGGCGGTGGAACGTTTGATATTTCTATTTTAGACGTGGGTGCTGAAACCATTGAAGTAAAGGCCACTGGGGGCGATACCCATTTGGGCGGGGATGACCTGGACCAAAAAGTAATGGAATGGATTGTGGCCGAATTCAACAAAGAAAACGGCATTGATTTGCATAAAGATAACCTGGCATTGCAGCGTATTAAAGAAGCGGCTGAAAAGGCGAAAATTGAGCTTTCCAGTTCAATGGAAACAGAAATTAATTTGCCATTTATCACTTCGGGCAGCGACGGCCCAAAGCATTTGCTCATGAAACTCTCGCGCGCCCAGTTTGAAAGCATGGTAGGGCCATTCATTGAAAAATCTATTGAATTGGTAAAAAAAACCTTGCAAGAAGCGGGGCTTGCAGCCAACCAAATTGATGAAGTAGTAATGGTGGGTGGCCAAACGCGCATGCCAAAAATTATTGATGAGGTGCGGGCGCTATTTGGCAAAGAACCAAACAAAGAGGTAAACCCAGATGAAGTGGTGGCCATTGGGGCTGCAACCCAGGGTGGTATTATGCAGGGCACCATGGACAAAAGCGTACTATTGCTTGACGTTACTCCATTAAGTTTGGGCATTGAAACTATGGGCGGCGTAAGCACGGTACTGATTGCTAAAAACACTACGGTGCCAACCGATAAAACCCAGGTGTTTTCAACCGCCGCAGATAACCAGCCAAGCGTAGAAATTCATGTACTGCAAGGCGAACGGCCAATGGCAGCGGACAATAAAACCTTGGGCAGGTTTATGCTAGATGGCATTCCGCCAGCCCCGCGCGGAACCCCGCAAATTGAGGTGAAGTTTGACATTGACGCCAACGGAATTTTAAACGTGTCTGCCAAAGATAAGGCCAGCGGCAAAACCCAAAGCATTAAAATTGAGGGTTCTAGCGGTTTGAGCAAAGAAGAAGTAGAAAAAATGAAACAAGATGCACAGCTGCACGCCGCCGAAGATAAAAAGAAGCAAGAAAGTATTGAAACCAAGAATTTGGCCGATGCCATGGTGTATACGGCAGAAAAAACATTGAAGGATAATGAGAAAAAAGAAGCCGAACCCGCCTTCGCTGAAAGCTTCGGCGCGGCGAAGGAAAAAATTGCAGCATTGAAAGAAGCGCAAAAATCTGACAATATTGAAGATATTAAAGCAAAAACGAAGGATTTAAGCGAGCACATGCAAAAAATTGGAGCGGAGTTGTATAAAACACAGTCCCCAAATGCGTCAAAGGATACGGAGGCGCCAAAAGATAAAGAAGAACCAAAAGCAGAAGAAGGTGAGTTTAAGGAAAAGAAGTAAAATATTTTACAAATTACTGTTTAGAGGTAATATGAAAACATGACCAACAAAGCATTAGAGAAAAATTTAGGTAAAGTATTACGCGAACTGAAAGAACTGCGTCGTGACGTATCGCTGTTTTTGCCGACTGAAAAATTGTCTGATTACCATAATGCAGCGTCAATTAAGGCTGCTCTTAAAAGAGCAAAAAAACAATACCCGCCGAAGGTATGAAAATTATTGAGACCGATGGTTTTCAAAAAACCTGGAACAACTGCCAAAAAATCTGATAACAGTTTACCGCAAACAGAAAAAGATATTTTCACTGAATTGGCGCGATAGCAGGCTGCATACGAAAAAATTAAAAGGTTCTGAAGATTACTCTTTCAGGATTACCAGAAACTACCGGGTTATATTTTATTTTTATGAAGACGAGACTGTTGTATTTGCTAGTATCGGCCATCGCAAAGATATTTACGAACAAATCGCATGGATTACTACGAAATTCTTGGGGTAACTAAACAGGCATCCCAAGACGAAATAAAAAAAGCCTTCCACAAGTTGGCCCATAAGTATCATCCGGACAAAGGCGGGGATGAAAAGAAGTTTAAAGAGATAAATGAAGCTTATCAGGTTTTAAGCAACCAGGAAAAGCGCCAGCAGTATGACCAGTTTGGCCGCACGTTTGACCAGGGCGGGGGAAGCGGCGCCCAGGATTTCAATTGGGCGTGGCAAAACCAAAACGTGAACTTTGATCCGGAAGATTTGGGCGATATTTTTGAAAACTTTTTTTCCTTTGGCGGAGGCGGGCGCCGCGCAAACAAGAAGGATATAAAAAAGGGCAAAGACATCCAGGTGGATATGGAAATTGCGCTGGAAGACACGCTCAATCCTATTGTGCGACAGATTAACTTAAATAAGCTTATTGTATGCAGCCGGTGCGTTGGAAAAGGGGCTGAACCTGGCACCAAAATAAACGAATGTTTTTCCTGCCGCGGCCAAGGCCAGGTGCAGCAAGTAAAGCGCACTATTTTGGGCAGCTACACGGCTTTTGCCACCTGCCCGGAATGCAAAGGAGAAGGGACCAAGCCCGAAAAGCCTTGCAACGTGTGCCGGGGCGAGGGCAGGGTAAAAGGCGAAGAAACCATTGATGTGAATATTCCCGCCGGCATTGATAACAATCAGGCTGTTGAAATTGAAGGCAGGGGAGAAGCGGGCAAAAAAGGCGGCAGGGCGGGAAATTTATACGTTCGCATTTTTGTCAAAAGGCACGCGCTATTTATGCGCAAGGGGGATGATGTGTATGTAACCCAAGAAATTGCTTACTCTCAAGCCGTGCTAGGCGACAACGTGGAAATGCCAACACTGGAAAAAAAGCCCATTATTGTAACCATTCCGGCGGGCACGGAAAGCGGAAAAATGTTGCGCATTAGTGAAAAGGGCATCCCGCATTATGGCATGCATGGGCGGGGGAATATGTATGTTGAACTGGTCATTAAAACTCCAAAAAAGATCAGCCGGGAGCAGAAAAAGTTACTTGAGCAGTTAAAGGAAGAAGGATTGTAATGGAACCGGTTATTTTAGTGGAAGATATTTATAAATCTTACGGAACGGTCCACGCCCTTGAAGGCGTGGGTTTTCAGGTGCACCGTGGCGCCATTGTGGGATTGCTTGGGCCTAATGGCGCGGGTAAAACCACGCTGATAAATATTTTAACAACTCTGCTTAAGCCTGATAAAGGCAGGGCATGGGTTGCCGGCATTGATGTTGCCCAAAACCCGGCAGCGGTACGTTCGCGCATCGGGTTAGCCGGGCAATTTGCGGCGGTTGACGAAAACCTGACCGGAAAAGAAAACCTGGAACTGGTGGGAACGCTGTACCACTTGCCGCCAAAGCAGGTAAAAGACAGGGCAGAGCAACTGCTCCGGGAATTTTCTTTGGATGACGCGGCCAATCGCCAAGCTAAAACGTATTCGGGCGGCATGCGCCGGAGGCTGGATGTGGCTTCAAGCTTAATCGGCCGGCCGGAAGTGTTGTTTTTAGACGAGCCAACCACCGGCCTTGACCCCCAAAGCAGGATGGAGCTGTGGCAGGCAATCCGGAAACTGGCCAATAATGGCACAACCGTGCTGTTAACCACCCAGTATTTGGAGGAAGCCGATTATTTGGCTGATGCCATTGTTATCATTGACCATGGCAAAGTGGTGGCCCAAGGTACCGCCAAAGAACTAAAGGCAACCATCGGCGGAGGCGTGTTGAAAATCCATACGCCAAAACAAAATGTGCCGGCCCTTGTCCAGGCCTTGAGCGAATTCAACCCCCACGCCGACACGGCCTTGGGAATCGTCACCATCCCCGTCAAAGAGGGGATTAAAATATTGCCGGAAGCCATCCGTAAAATAGATGCCGCCAATATCACTATTTCAGATATTGAACTGAGCAAGCCCACGCTGGACGAAGTTTTCACTTCATTAACCAACAAAAAGTAACATGCAGCCAATCACCCCGGCGCAGAAACACGCAGCCCCGCAAGGGTTACAATGGATTATTTCTGACATTATTGCCATGACCCGGCGCGGCCTTTTGCGCTACGTAAGGTTGCCCCAGCTGCTGGTTTTTTCCACCATCCAGCCGATTTTATTCCTTCTGCTGTTTACCTACGTGTTCGGCGGAGCCATCAAAACTCCCGGGCTCAATTACCTTAATTTTTTAGTGCCGGGAATTTTAGTGCAGGTGGTTATTTTCGGTTCGGTGCAAACCGGCGTGGGGCTGGCCGAAGACTTAAACAAAGGCATGATTGACCGCTTCAAAAGCCTGCCCATGGCGCGCTCGGCGGTTTTGATGGGCAGGACATTGGCCGACCTGGTGCGCAACATTTTGGTAATGGTGCTGATGATTACCGTGGCATTTATCATGGGATTCCGAGCCGAAGGCGGGTTTATGGGGCTGCTGCTGGCCATGGCACTGATTGCCCTGTTCGGCTTTGCCTTTTCCTGGATTTCCGCTTCCATTGGATTGAGCGTGAAAAATTCGGAAACCGCGCAAGTGGCGGGTTTTATCTGGGTGTTTCCGCTGGTGTTTGCCAGCTCCATCTTTGTGCCAATTGATACCATGCCCGCCTGGCTTGAAGCATTCGCCAACATCAGCCCCATTACCGTTACGGTAAATTCAGTCCGGGCTCTGATGTCCGGCACTCCTATCGGCGACAATTGGTGGCAGGCGCTTATCTGGATTGTTGGTATCATGGTAAATTTTTCCACCCTGGCCGTGCTGCAATACCGAAAGGTGAAATAAAATAACCTTTAATTGTGCCCCCACCAGGATTCGAACCTGGAACCAATTGCTTAAAAGGCAACTGCTCTACCGTTGAGCTATAGGGGCTTATTGGCATATTACACTAAAAAACAAAATCTGTAAATTACTAAGGCTTCATCCGTCCCAATTGATATGAAAAACCAAATTAACAAATTCCCCAAAGCCAAAGATATGCATCCAACGCGGCCTCCGCGACTGGAAGGCAAGCCCAATAATGCCAGGATAAAAAATGTCCGGAAAAAGGCGAAGAGCCGCTGATGCGGCCAAAAAATCCGCCCCTTTATCAGGTGATAGAAGGGCGGGTTTTTTGTTTGCGGCCGTTTGTGGTAAAAACAAGCCATGAGAATAATCGCCCACCTGGACATGGATGCTTTTTTTGCCGCGGTTGAGGAAAGGAACAGCCCGATTTTCCGTGGCAAGCCCATTGTGGTTGGTGCCGAACCGAAAAACGGCCACGGGCGCGGGGTGGTTTCAACGGCAAATTATTTGGCGCGCGAATACGGCATCCATTCGGCCATGCCCATTTCACGCGCCTGGCAAGCCAGCCAAAAAGCAAAAAACGAGGGCAAGCCCGAAGTTATTTTTGTGCTGCCCGAATTTGCCGCCTATGAAAAATCTTCCCAAAACATCCATGCCATCATCAAAAAATACGCGGCAATGGTGGAAAGCGCGAGTATTGATGAGTTTTATTTTGATCTGTCCGAAGCGGGTAGCTATAAAAAGGCGGCAGCCATTTGCAAAAAAATAAAGAAAGAAATTTTGGCGCGTGAAAAGCTTACTTGTTCACTTGGCATCGGGCCCAATAAGTTAATCGCCAAGATTGCCGCTGGGGCAAAAAAACCGGATGGATTACTTATTGTGCGACAAAATAAAATGCAAGCATTTTTAGCCCCATTATCCGTGCGGCAGCTGCCCGGCATTGGCCCGAAAACCGAGAGCCGCTTACAAAAAGAGGGGATTACCCTGGTTGCCAGCCTGCAGGAATTACCAGCGCATCCGTTCTATAACAAGGCACTGGGAATTGATGATTCGCCGGTGCAAGAGGGCAGGGAAGTGAAATCTATCGGTGAACAAAACACCTTTGACAAAGACACGCTGGATGCCGTTTTCCTGGGCGCGGAGTTGCAGCGCTATTGCAACCATGTATTCGGGCAGTTTGAAAAAAGCGGGTTTACGGGATTTAAAACCATTTCGCTAACCGTGCGCTTTGCCGATTTTCAAACCCAAAGCTCGGCCAAGAGCTTTGCGCCGCCACTAGGTAAAAGCGATATCAAAAAATTCCGCATGGAAGCCTTAAAATTATTCCTGCCATTTTTAGATAGGCGCAAAAACCCGCGGCTTAAATTAATCCGGCTGATTGGGATACGCATTGAAAATTTACACACGTAATATGTTACCGGGCAGGCTGGTTTCCCCCTTGGTCACCGCCGCCATCAGTAGGATTGGGGATTTCCACGTTAATATTGGTTCCCTGATTTTGTGGCACGCCCCGAAGCGCCGGCCACCCGTACACGAAAAACAACACGATAATCACAAGAACGGCTATGATAATCCCCAGAATAAGCCCCGCGCCCATTCCGCCATCGCCCGAATTCCCCCCGCTTGGGTTATTGATAACTGTTGGCATGGTAATCTGCAAATTCAAAATGTAAATCTCAAAATGGAAAATGACAATGTAAAACTTTTACAACCAGGCCATTTTTAATTTTGAATTGTAATTTTGATATTTGATTTTTGCATTTTTAATTAATAACATCAGACCTTTGATTAAAGTAAGACGCAATCAAAGAGTTTATCTTTCATTGGGCACAAAACCCTTGACAATATATATATGCTAGCATAGCTTTCAAGGAACCTAAACGCTGTATGCGTTGGGTAAAACCATGTTCGTTGAAAAGAAAGGAACGTCATGTGAACGACTTTGAACCAGTGGAGGTTTTCCGCGGCCATTTTGGCGAATGTGTCAAGCATCTGGCTGAACGGATGGCAGTCTTTGGCAAAAAAGGCGAGCACGGCATACAAGTTGCCCGCAAGCCGATTGCTGAATTCTGTAACGTCAGGCCAAGCACCGTCACCAGGTGGTTCTACGAAAAATCCGGCCCGCCCCTTGGCGAAACGTACATCAAAATGCTCTGCTACTTGAGCATGATTGGGTACACTGTCATTGAGCTGGAGCACATGCCCCAAGGCCGGCGTGGAATGTTGGAGTTGATTGGTTTTGGCCTGCTTTCTGCGAAAGAAGCCAGTACCATTATCGGGTACATCAACCACCAGGATTTGTACCGCGTCCTGTTCGGCGCTTGTGGAACAAGCCCGGACAAAGATCAGAAGATGTGGGAAATCTGGAAGTTGCGCAAGGAAGAATTGCAAGAACGGAGAGTGGAAATGGCGAAGCAATACATCATCCACTTCCCCCGGCAGGAGCAACCTGTCAAGCTGGCTATTGCCGAGGAGACCATCCCGCCCGAATCTGAGGCGGCGCCTTCGGCGGCATCTAAACCGCCGCCACCCCGCAAACCCGTGATTGTCCTGATGGAGGGGCTTCACAGCCTTCTGCAAGCGAACCCCCTTGATAAGCTCTCGCAAGAGGAATTGGGGGAATTTGCGGAAAAATCCGAAGTTGTGTATAGTCTCTCCATCCAACTGCACCTGCTTGCCACCCGGCTTGCCATGCTGCAGCAAAAAGAGGTGGCCACCCGATGTCAAGTAACAAGTGTTACTACGCAATCGTAGACAAGATCATCGCGGAGGGCGAACACGGCCCGTACGCGGTGGCGCGGTCCAACCAGCTGGGCATCATCACCTTCTCGCTGAACCGGAAAGTTTGGCAGGAAGAAGAATGGCCTGAGCCGGGGACTTGCGTAATACTGCAAAAGCTCTTCAAAAAGCGTGCCGGATGGCGCGCTAACTTCGGGAGGCTCGTGCAGCCCGAAGACCAGCAACCAGTAGCCAGCAAGAAAGGTACCGAGCAATGAGCAAGAAAATCTTCACCGTCAAGATCTCTGAGCTGCAGATCAACACGTACGTTCGCAAGGAAATCAACCAGGATCACGCCCTGATGCTGGCGCTATTGCTTGAGAACAAAGTCAAGCTGCCGCCCATCCAGGTCACCAGCGCCCTGATTGTCATTGATGGCCGCCACCGCATCGAGGCACACCAGATCAACAATCTGGCGGAAATCGAGGTTGAATTGGTGGACATCAAGGATGAGAACGAGTTGATTTCCGCCGCGTACCGCGCCAATATGGGCGGTTCGTTGCCTCCCACACCGCAGGATACCGAGCACACGGTCCGAACGCTGCTGGACCGCGGAATGCCCAAAAAGGACATCCCCGACTCCCTCGGCCTGCCGGTGAACATGGTGCGCAGCTACATCAACAAGATTGCCAGCAAGGTCAAGCGCCAGAACTTGCAGAAAGCCGAGTACGCCGTCATCGAGAAAAATGTGACCCGTGCCCAAGCCGCGGAGGAGTTCGGGGTGGACGAGCAGGACCTGAAGCGCTATATGCAGGAAGGCCGCAAGAAGAAGAAAAGTGGCCTTTCCGACATTGAGCGCAACATCCAGCACTTGCATCAGTCCTTGAGCAACCAGACCACGCGCACCTTCAAACGGCTTTCGACCTTGTTTGAAGATGGCGACGCCAGCGCCAAGGATGTCCAGAACTTTCTGGACATGGTTGAAAGCCGTTTGCAGGCCATGACGCGACTGAACAAGGACCGTCGTACCCGCTTCGACGTGCAGGTGAACGAAAACGCTCCCAAGGTTTCGGAAGCCAAATCGGCATAACCGAAGCATCTCCGGGGTTACTTAAAAGGTACACCCCGGTTTTTTATTGAAAAAAATCGGGGAAATGGTATGATTATGCGCAAGGGCCCATAGCTCAGTTGGTAGAGCGCTAAGATGGCATCTTAGAGGTCAGCGGTTCGAGCCCGCTTGGGTCCACATCTTTAAATGAAAAAGGTATTTTTAATCTTTCTTTTGTCCTTTATCCTGAATGTGGTTTGGGAAAATCTGCATTCTTTCCTTTACGCCGGCTACATGGGCGGCAAGATAACAGAATTTATTCTTTTGCGGGCATCTGTTGTGGATGCAGCCGTTATAACCCTCCTGTCTTTGCCTTTTATATTTGTCCCAAACTTGAGGGAAAAAAGCTGGCTTATCATGGTTACCGGAGTTTTAATTGCGATAGGAATTGAATTATACGCCCTTAACACAGGAAGATGGGCATACAACGAATATATGCCTATGGTTCCACTCTTGGGCATTGGTTTGACTCCGGCAATCCAACTCGGGCTTCTTGGGCACCTTTCTTACCGTCTTGTTATGGGGAACCTTGAATTACGAAATGCCTTTTGAAAAGCAAGTTTCAGGTCTTTTCCCCGAATTCCGGCTGCAAATTCGCTATAATTCCTCGGCGTAGCCTTTGGCTATGCCTCGGAATTCTATCAAATTTTCGCCTCGGAATTCGTAAAAAATCCTCTGAAAGCATTTCGCAACTCAAGGTTGGGGAAAAATAAATTTTGAAAGGTTTTTGCGGGCATTGCGTCAGGAGGGTATACGCCCCAGTGCACCAGCGGCATCAACAACTTTGGGCATATCAATAATTTGGCCGAAAGGATGCCGCTGACGCCTTGGGGCGTATTTTGTTGTTTTGGCCGCCAAACGAAAACTTGACTTGCGTGTTTGTTTTGCTATGATTAACTCATGAAAAAAACAATGTTGGAATTTAGTCTTCCAGTATCTATTTTGCGGGAAGGGAAAAAATATATCGCTTACACACCGGCGCTGGATTTGTCTACTTCGGGTAATACCTTCGACCAAGCAAGAAAACGATTTGATGAAATAGTCCACATATTTTTTGAAGAAATTATGAAGGAAAATACCGCCGAGGAAGTGCTTACAGATTTAGGATGGCAAAAGGTTAATGCAAAATGGAATCCGCCGATTGTAATTTCCAACGAATCGCAGATGGTTAAGCTCTCTTATTAGCATGGCAGGCATTAAACCCATCCATTGGAAAAAGTTCGAGAAATTTCTTCTTTTTTCAGGATGCACCTTTGATCGGGAAAAAGGCGATCACAGGATTTACAAGAGAAAAGATTTAACAAGGCCGGTGGTTATTCCAAGAGAAAGCGAGTTGCCAGTATTTATCATTAGAAATAATTTGAGAGTTTTAAAAATTGATACCACGGAATATCTTGAAATTTTAAAAAGAATTTAATAAAAAACAAACGCTTCAATCTATGCTTGAAGCGTTTGTTTTTTTGTCTTTTTTGAAAGGTTTTTGCGGGCATTGCGTCAGGAGGGTATACGCCCCCAGTGCACCAGCGGCATCAACAACTTTGGGCATATCAATAATTTGGCCGAAAGGATGCCGCTGACGCCTTGGGGCGTATTTTGTTGTTCCAATCGCCAAAACCATTGACATATTCTCAATAAATTGGTAGTATGTGCCATACGATATTATTCAAGAAATCCTATGAAAATTTCATCCGTATTCCTTGTTTTGGGCATGTCAATTGGCGTTATCGCTACCATTCCAATGCCAGCCAGTGCTGACACAGCTTATTGTACGCCGAATGCCACCAAACAGTGCGTCAGCAACATTGTGTACTGGTATAACTCATGTGGGGCGCTGCAAAGCATTGCCCAAAACTGCAACCTGACCGGCCAAATCTGCCAAAACGCGCAGTGTGTTTTTGCCGGCGCTACCAATCCGAATCCGGCACCAACGCCAACTCCAAGCCCGCAGCCAACCTATGATCAAAACGCCGGGCAAAATACTTCAACCATTTCAGGGCAAATCCAACAAAATCCGGCCAGCGCGCAAACCATTGTGCCAACATTGGCCGTTTCCCTGTTTGCCAAAAAAGAGTCTGAAACACTGCAATGGGTAAAAACGCTGGGCGCCCAAAACCAGGAAAGCATTACCTTTTTGGCGGTAGTAAAAAACGCCGGCAGTGAACCCATTAACAATGTTTCACTGGTAACCGGCTTGGCCGCCAACGTGGCGTACACGGGAAACTTGAAAATAAATAATACTGATGCGGCCGGAAACCTTGCCACCGGGATTAGTTTGGGGACCTTGGCTGCCAAAGAATCAAAAGTGGTTACTTTTACCGCCTCGGCCCAAAACCAGGCTGCGCAAACCACCAGCACCATTGCCGCCAGCGTAACTTCTGACGCCGCGTGGACGGGCGACCAGGACACCGTGGGCATTACCACTCCTGCCGGCCAATCGGCTGCCACCACCGGCGTAACCGATGAAACATCTTCTTCATTTATGGAATTTTTGAAAAAGTGGTATGTGTGGATTATCATCACCGCCGTGCTGGCAGTATTGTTCGTGGTTATTTTCCGCCGGTTGTCCTCAAGCGTGTAACTTTTTTGCCGTCGGACGCCTCTTTCCAGGGGCGTTTTTTTGTGGTAAAATAATGAAATTATGAAGGGACAGCCTGAATTTTTTGAATTTACTTCGTATGAGTTTACACCCGGCCAAAATCGGATTTTTTTCCATTACAGAACGGCGTTTGAGAGTGGGGAAGTGATGGATTGGACCGAAATCATTATCCTGCCAAAACCGGCTGTAGGAATTCCGGCGGCGATGCTAGAAAGTTTGCATTTGATGCTGGGCATTTCATACTGGAAGTTTTATTGCCTGCCTGCCGGCAGGCAGGTGCGACAGCCTTACCAGCTTACCAAACAACAGGCGGATTTTTTTAACACCGTATACAAAAAAGGGTTAGGTGAATTTTTCTACCGCAATAATCTGGATCCGAAAATCAGCCCCAAGTTTTCTTATGACAAAACCGTAAAGCCGATTCCAGCTTCTAGCTCCAAGCTTCTAGCCTCAAGCCTTTTGGGCATCGGCGGCGGGAAAGATTCCATCGTTTCCGCCGAATTATTAAGGGAAGCAAATCATCCCTTTACCTCTTTCCATATAGATAGTACTACGAGGCCGGGTCTCGTTGATGATGTCATAAAATTGATTGGAAAACCCGTGCTAAAAATCCGGCGTATTTTAGACCCGAAAGTGCATGACAAACACGCCTACAATGGCCACGTGCCCGTTTCGGCCATCTATGCTTTTTTAGGGATTTTATCGTGTGTTTTATATGGTTACAAATATTTTATTGTCAGCAACGAGCATAGCAGCAATTTTGGGAACATAAAATACCTGCCTGCCGGCAGGCAGGGTAAGGGGCTTGACGTAAATCACCAGTGGAGCAAATCACTGGAGTTTGAACTGCTATTTTCTGATTACGTGAAAAATTCCATCAGCCCGGATATCGGGTATTTTTCTTTGCTGCGGCCATTCCATGAAATACGCATTGTAAAACTATTTTCCAAATATCCCAAATACTTCAGGCATTTTTCCAGCTGCAACCGCAATTTTTCTATCAAAGATAAAACGCACAAGGGACTATGGTGCGGCGAATGTCCAAAGTGTATTTTTGCATTCACACTTTTATCCGCATTTTTAAGTAAAAAAGAATTACTGGGAATTTTTGGCCAGAATTTATACGCCAGGGAAGATTTACTGCCGATGTTCAAGGATGTTTTAGGATTAGGGGCCATGAAACCCTTTGACTGTGTTGGAACGTTTGAAGAAGCGCAAACGGCATTTACCATGGCCGGCCAAAAATTCCTCAAATCAAAAATCCATCCGGAAGTTTTTAGAACGGCAAAAAATAATGTTCCGGAGGAATTCAAGTTTTTAGGCATGGAAAGCGCGCTAATTTTAGGCTACGGGAAAGAGGGGAAAATCACCAGGCAGTTTTTGAAAAAGCATTATCCGAAATTAAAAATCGGGGTGGGGGATAGCGCCCTTGATAAACAATATTTAAAAAAACAGGAAAATTTTGATATTGCAGTCAAAACCCCGGGCATCCACAAAAGCCTGGTGACCATTCCCTATACCACCGCCACCAACATTTTTTTCTCCCGCGTAAAGGGGAGCTATAAAATTATCGGCGTCACCGGCAGCAAAGGCAAAAGCACCACTGCTTCTTTGATTTACGCTATCATAAAAGAAGCCGGAAAAAATACGCAACTACTGGGGAATATCGGCACGCCCATGCTTGGGGCGCTTTTACAACCGATACAACCGGAAACTATTTTTGTTTTGGAACTTTCAAGCTATCAATTGGACGACATCACGTTTTCGCCGGACATTGCGGTGGTAACGAATTTATTCCCCGAACACATGGATTTCCATGGCAGCGTAAAAAACTATTATGCCGCCAAGAAGAATATTTTCAAGTTCCGATCTTCCGATAGCCACGTTATTTTTTGCCCAACAGCGAAAGAGCACTTTGAAAGCAACCTGCCGGGTCCGCACAATATTCTCAATATCAATGCGGCCGCATCAGTTTGCAGAATTTTAAAAATTCCTGAGCAAACCATAAAAGGGGCTATCAAGAAATTTAAGGGCTTGCCGCACCGGCTGGAAAACATTGGCACCTACCGGGGAATCACCTTTTACGATGATGCCATTTCAACCACGCCGGAAAGCACCATCATGGCCATAAAATCCATCCCAAACATTGGCGCTATTTTTCTGGGCGGGCAGGACCGGGGATACGATTTTTCTCCACTGGAAAAAGTAATAAGAAAATATAAGATAAAGAATATTGTGCTGTTTCCGGATTCCGGAAACCGGATATTCAAAGATTTTAAACAGTTAAATATATTACGTACGCGGAGCATGAAAGAGGCTGTGAAATTCGCCTATCAACATACGCCACCGGGGGGTGTCTGCCTGCTTTCCTGCGCCAGCCCCAGTTATTCGCTATGGAAAAATTTTGAAGCAAAAGGGGATGAATTTAAAAAATATGTCACACAATTAGGCTCATCGTGAAGCGCCCAATAAATTATTATTACCTGGGAACCGTGGCACTGCTGCTTTTGGCGGGAACCTTGTTTTTGGCAACGCTTTCGGGCATTGAGTCGCTGCAGGCATTTGGCAACACGCATTACTATCTATTCCATCAGCTCACCGCCATTGGCATCGGCCTTGTGCTTGGTACCATTGCCTTTTTCTTTCCGCTTAGAATCTTAAAAAAAATCGCCTTGCCGCTTTTGCTGGCCAACCTGGTGGTAATGGCAAGCGTATTTTTACCTTTTTTAGGGGCAAAAATATGGGGCGCCAAACGCTGGATCAGTATTTTTGGCATGAGTTTGCAACCCTCTGAATTCCTAAAAATTTCAGCCATTGTATATTTATCAGCCTGGCTTGGCGCAAAATACCAAATCCAAACCAAAAGAAGCTGGGCGGGCGCGGTAAAAAAGGGGTATGATGGCATTGTGCGCGTATTCCTGCCGTTCATTGCGTTACTGGCAGTCATCAGCACAATGTTGTACCTGCAAAAAGATGCCAGCACCCTGGGCATCACCACCGCCGCGCTACTGGCCATTTACTTTGCCGCCGGAACGCCGCTATGGAACCTCCTGCTGCTTGTGTTAGCCGGCATGGGCGGCGGCCTGCTGCTGATCAGGCTTGAACCCTACCGCATGCAACGATTCCTGATATTTTTGCATCCGGAAACCGACCCGCTGGGCATCGGATTCCAATTAAAACAATCACTGCTAGCCGTCGGATCGGGCGGGATTTTTGGCAAGGGGCTTGGCATGTCAACGCAAAAATTCGGTTTTTTGCCCCAGGCAATGGGAGACTCCATCTTCGCCATCATTGGCGAAGAAACGGGCATTATCGGCTGCGCCATGATTGTTTTATTATTCGCATTCTTTTGCTGGCAGGGTATCAACATTGCCCGCCGCGCAACGGATAACTTTGGCAAACTGACGGCCGTTGGCATTACCACCTGGATTACCCTGCAAGCATTCATGAATATCGCTTCCTCGTTGGGGTTATTCCCGCTTTCCGGAATTCCGATGCCATTTTTCAGCTATGGCGGCTCGCACATCATGGCGGAACTAGCGGCCATCGGGCTTATGCTGAATATTTCCCGC
>Ga0209542_10012319_pt1 | contig 14981 bp, 18 predicted proteins | sample RifCSPhighO2_01_FD_184028 | JGI IMG/M metagenome (GOLD analysis project Ga0209542, IMG submission 184028) | Soil microbial communities from Rifle, Colorado - Rifle CSP2_plank highO2_0.1 (SPAdes) (version 2) | ecosystem: Environmental > Terrestrial > Deep subsurface > Rock core/Sediment ...
GGTTTATTGTGTATGCCATATACTTGGATGTTACTACTAAAGTGATTCCAAGCTATTGAACCATTACGGGTGCTTGCATTTTTTTGGCATTTAGTGTATAGTACCTGTAATATTGGATTAACGTAGGTGAAGACGCATTTACACGCTATTTACTCTAAACGGAATCTAATAAGGTCTTTATTGCTTAGCGAGCGAGAGAAGAAAAGTTCTACTTTATCTTCCAAGCGAGCAACGGCAAAAAGGGGCATTAAAACCCCTTATTAGAAGTAATTATATAGAGCTAAATGGCGTTCAGAGACAACAATGAAGGTTTCCGACCACGTCAGATGTTTCAAGGCGACTGGAAGTGCTCAAAGTGTAGCAAAGCTATCACAGAACTTCCTTTCGAACCGGATCCATCTCGACTTGACACGCTCATGTGCCGCGATTGTCATCGCGAACAGAGAATGTCACGAGGAAATCGTTACTAAGATGTAAGCAAAAAGTCCCGTCTTGTCCGAGCATATCAATGCTTTAGGACGCGGGACTTTTTGTTTGGCAAAAGAAATCAAGAACAATTAACATTTTAAAAAGCAGGACCCGCGCTCGCTTTCGCAGCGCGGGTCCCACACACTCTACATTGGCTTCACAATCAGATGGTTTTTGGAATGAGCGCGGTCTTCCATTTCTTCATCTTCCGCATTATCATACCAGCAGATTGCAGTGAGAGGCTCGCCATCTTGGTTGCCGGGTCTTATCTCGGAAATATCGAAAAACCAAATTCCGAAAGGGTTTTCCCATTCCCCTTTTTCAAAACGAACCTCCTTGCTGTCAAAGTCAACTTCGATCGTTGAAGTAAGGCTCACATCCTTCCTTTTTCGCTTCAATAGCACAGTTACAAGAAGGGCATCTCCTGACCGTACCTCAAGGCGAGTTTCCACCGTATCTTCCATTGTGCGGCTCTCCTTGTTTGTATGTCTTACTATACGGTATTTGCTTTCTCAACTTGTGTCAATTGTACATGCGCCTGCTAAAATATATACATGTTTGGAATTAAAAATCTAAAACAAAACATCCAACTTGCTCCCTATACAACGTATAAAATCGGCGGTCCGGCGGACTACTTTTTAAAAGTTCATTCAAAAGACGAACTTATTGAAGCGGTGAGAGCGGCACGGAATACTTACATTCCATTTTTTATACTCGGCACGGGTGCAAATATTTTAATAGGGGACAATGGCTTTCGCGGTTTGGTTATTGTAAATAAAGCAGATAATTTTTCATTTGAAGGGAATTTATTGCGCGCAGAGAGTTGCGCGACGATTGCATCACTGATTGAAGCAAGCGCAGGACGCGGACTTTCGGGTCTCGAGCACTATGCAGGCATTCCTTCAAGTGTTGGCGGAGCGCTGTGGCAAAATCTTCATTTTTTATCTCCGGACAGGACACGCACGATATTTATTGAAGAGATCTTTAATGGCGCAACCCTTCTTGACGAGAAAGAAAAAGTATTCAACGCAGACAGAGATTTCTTTGAATTCGGTTATGACACAAACATTTTGCACAGGCGGTCGCTTGTTGTATTAGAGGCGGTTTTTGCGCTTACTCCAAAATCGAAAGATGATATATATAAGCAAATCGAGGCAAATCTCTTATGGCGTAATGAAAAACAGCCACAGCTTGCGGAGTATCCGTCGTGCGGTTCGGTTTTTAAAAAGATTAAAGATATCGGCGCTGGGCGTCTTATAGAAAGAGCCGGATTAAAGGGGTATCAAATCGGCGGGGCGCAAATTTCAGAAAAGCACGCAAATTACATTGTAAACTGCAAATTGGCAAAGGCATCCGACGTGCGAGCGCTTATCACGCACATTCAAAAGATCGTACACGAACACAGCGGATATATGCTTGAACCAGAAATAAGCTTTGTGGGAGAGTTCTGAAAAATAGTATTGAAGAAATTATTAAAATTACTATAGTAAAGATGGACTGTTACCGCAGGAGGCGGGTATATGAAGCTAAGAAGACGACGAACCGTGTCTCGGTGTATTCGTACCAAGCCAATCGATAGCCCAATTCAAGCCCTTCTTCTTTTGGATGATGGCGTGCGCAGGATTATTGCTCCACACGGAGGGAATCCATATATTGAGAAAGCTGTTCCTATTGCGCCGTACAGCCTTCAATATCGGTGGGGAGACGGCGAAAGGCGTCCAATTTCTCCAAACGCGCTCAATAAGCTCATCCGGCTCGGAATTGTGCAAAAAGTACAATGGAACATGCCAGATACCGATATTTTTTGTTTGGCAAGGGTTGGTTTTGAACTCATCGAGAGTTATAGACGTCTTCGAGAGAGGGATCAAGGCAAAAATCGCCCGTGAGGAATCGCTGTCCTCTCGGGCGATTCTTCTTTTTTTGTGTAAAGCTATCGGCGTTTTCTTTTTGTAGTTTTTGCGGCAAGCATAAGGCGCTTTATTTCAAGACGCTTTTTTGTTTTGTGGGATTTTTTTGATTTTTTATGTAATTTTAATGCCGAGGCTCTTTTTGCCATATAGTTTTTTTATTAAAGTAATTCAATTATAATCTAAATTAGCATATAACTCAACTCTTTAGCCACTACAAGGTTGTCAGTACTTTTTTCAAAATGCCCCGACATCTTTTTATGAAGATATGGGAAAGAATATTTACAAACTATCTATCCGTAGAAAATTACCGAATATTACTAATGGAATTTTTTACAGTATCGTGTTTGGTTTTCATTATATCGCCCAGCATCATTATTGTTTGCGCCTGCGTCTCAAATAAAACAAGTACCTCGTCACCGATTTCTGGTAAATTTGCTTCTGTTTGTGATTTTATGTCGCTTACACCAACGAGCTTCTTAAAGAGGAACGAGTGCCACGGATACGCAACTTTTACTGACCCATCGTGCGTTACTTCTGTTCGTGCAACAAGCGAAGTGTTAAAAATACCAAGAAAACGGGCAGGCATCTTATACTCCATCTTAACTTTTTCTTCGTCGGCCTGAATTGATTTTACATTTTCATCTCTCAGTAAAACTCCCTTTGCGAAATTTTCAAGCTCTTGTCTCGATTTCACCTCCGCGTGCTCTTTAACTGTTTCAAGGAAATCACTTTTCTTTTTTTCATCCCACCCTCTAATTTTCCGCGCATCTATCGAAACGGTATTTTTTTGCACAAAATCTAAATCACTTTCGTTGTGTTGAACGACTCCATCTTTCTCTAAATGGTCAGGGTCGCCTTCTATTGGGTCTATTTCCAAAATAGCGGGGCCTGCCGCCTGAGGGGTTGGATCTGCGTCCCTCATATCTTTGATTATATCTTGAAGTTCAGGGTTTTCCGTAGTGTTATTTGCATCGCTGGTATCAATACTTCTTGTTTCCAAACTTGTCTCAACTTCGCCCTTTGAGCCACTACTGGCTTCATCAAGCTTAAGGTTGGTATTTAATGCCGCATTTGCGGACGCCAAAGGTGAAAAAACTAAAACCCCAATAAATATGTATTTATTTACATTTCTCATTATGCCGTTAATTATACCACATTTGTTTAAACATTTATACACAAATAAGTAAGCTGAGGCAATAAACCCGCAACATACAATTTGGCTCCGCTGGCAGCCTGCCTGTAGGTCACTAATTCGTTCCGCTCATAAGTGCTACGGGACACGGCTCAGTCTGATCCTGATTTGTCAAATAGATAGAGAAAGCAAACGTGTTAGGTTGGCTTTACCCGAAGGGATTTTGAAAAGAACGATGGCGGCACCTCCTTGGTGAGTAACTCACCTCAAGATGAAAAGAGCAATGATTGCCACAACGCCAAGTGAAACTGGCATCGTGAGAATTGCCCAATAAACGACATCACGAAAAATACCAGGAAGGGTTGACTTCACTAGGGCACTCCTTTTCGACGTTAACGCTTGATGCATACGACAGTTGTACCGTATTCACTATAACAAGAGCAAGCGCTCCCGTAAAGAGCAATGTGCCAAACAGATCAACCATATTCCTGACGGAGATGATTGGAAACTTTGCATCTTCGAGCCGTTGGTGAAGCCCCTTTCTGATACCCAGCATCTTCTCTAAATCACGAGCGTATTGCCACGACGAGTCATAACGATGCTCAAGGTTGCGTTGCACGATAAAGAGTGAGCCAAGGACAACCCAAACGAAGACGATGAGTACCCACCGAAGCCACTTCTCTGGCAGCGTGTTGCATGCCCACAGTTCGTTGTATCCATTGTTCCATCCAAATGCTATGATAGCACCCAGCACCGTGATGTAGAACACGAGTGAGCCGACTCGAAGGTTGAGCATATGCCGTGCGTTATGTTGCGCTTCGTTTTTTTCAGTAATGAGTAGCGTTCTTTGGGAAATATCCAACTTCCCAGCTTCTCCCAGACCTTCGAAACCAAACTCAAGCTGATCTTCGGGCATTTTAATACCTCCGTTGATTGTGAAAGAGCATTGGAGAATATCAATAATACGTCGTCACGTCAATCAAAAAGCCTCAAATTAATTTCAGAAATGTTGCAACATACAAAACCCGTGTAGGTGTGACCGACCCTCGGTCACTTTGGAAAATGTAAATTTGGCTCCGCGGGCACGATCTCCGCAACTTTGAACCTAGAAAATGGCTCAAGTTCGAGGATATTGATAAAAGTACACAGGAATTACGGGCTATCTACAAAGTTCAACCGGAGTGGTTTGAGATACCGAAGCCAGAGTCTGATAAAGGGCAAAATATGGTCGATTATTCCGTGAAAGGATAAACCCGAGTATTCAAGGTTTTGGAAAAAAATGGTATAATTGCTTTATCAAACTTATGCCAGCTACCACAACTATCATCAGAGCGTTCACAGCATTGGAACCGCGCGAGGAGTGGTCTTTTCGCGATGCCGGACGGTCGCAAACAACCGCTTTCACTCACGACTACCATCGCTATCCGGCAAAGTTCATTCCACAAATTGTCCGAAAATTGATTAAAGACTATGCTCCAAGCGGTACTCAAGTTGTTTGCGATCCGTTTGGCGGATGCGGTACGACTTTGGTTGAAGCAAAATTGTTGGGACACAAGAGTATCGGTTTTGACATAAATCCAGTTGCCAAACTCATAACACAGACAAAGACAACTGCTATCAAACCGAAAACACTTGCGAACAGTAGAAATAAATTTTTGAAGTATTACGAAAATACTCCGTTAGCCTCGTTCAATCACCATCAACGTATCAATTATTGGTTTGACGATCCAACGATTCAAGAATTAGACAAAATTTATTTCGCGATCAAGAAAATCAAGAATCATAATGTCCGCCGCTTTTTCCTTTGCTCGTTTTCCCACAACCTCAAAAACTGCTCTCGTTGGCTGATGAAAAGTATTAAGCCGACGATTGATAAAGAAAAGATTGTGCCGAACCCAATCTTATAGCATCTTCGATGATTTGTTTAACTCTAATTTCGTCCATAAAATAATTTTAGCAAAAATTCGATGTCTTTAACAGAATAAATTGGTATTCGTTGTTGCTACCAACCTCTTATTTTCAGCGTAAGCAGTTCTGTAAAACTTAAGCAAAAACCGTCAACCTTTTGGAATGACAGTTTTTGTTGCTCAAAACCCCTTATTTCCCTTGGGTTCAAAGTTGGTAATCTGGCGGGCAGGCAGGGATTCGAACCTCTAAATTTTTATGAAAAACACATTCCTCCGCGGGCAGGACTCGAACCTGCAACCAAGCGATTAACAGTCGCTTGCTCTACCATTGAGCTACCGCGGAGGAATGTTTTTTTCAAACAGTCGATGGGATGCAATCCTATTGCATTCCGTTACCATTGCCCGCCAGAGGCGGGTCAGCCATTGGCTGAAGCTACCGCGGAACGTGAGGAAATAATAGCAGATATTTTCTAGTTTGTCAGATAGTAAAAAACGAAAAGCCCGTCATAGACGAGCTTAACGTAGCTTGTCGCACAACGGGCCACCTATAACCTCCTTTCAACGAAATTCTCTTCCAGCATAATCCTGTCGACGATTGCAATAAGCGAATCCATATCGGTGTCCGGCTGGCGGATTCGTTTCATGGTAACGTTGACCACGCCATTCTTATGCAAGGAAACTTTCGCGCGCCCCCAGCTTGGCAGTTCATTCTTGAGCCGAGCCATGATTCTCTCTAGCGAATGAGAATTGGACATAATAATCCCCATATTTTTTCTTTCCGTACTCTATATAATTTTTTGCGCCATTGCAAGAATAATTCAGACAAATGATACACTGTACGCATTATGCGGGACTGGTTCAAAAAGAATTTATCAAGTGGCGAATTGCGTGTATTCAAAAGATTAAATTCTCCGCAAAAGGTGCAGGATTTTTTAGAAACAATACAGACAAATTTTGAAAGCGGGGGAGAAACCGTAATGTCGCCTCGTCGTGTGCTTCGCGAAAAAAAGGCCCACTGTATGGAAGCGGCACTTTTTGCGGCCGCAGTATTTCTATTCCACGGCAGAAAACCGCTTCTCTTGGATTTAAGAGCGTCAAAAAAAGACCTAGATCATGTGGTTGCTCTTTTTAATGAGGGCGAGAAGTGGGGCGCCATAAGCAAATCAAATCATGCAACAATTCGTTATCGCGATGCCGTATACAAAAGCCCTCGCGAGCTTGCCCTCTCATACTTTCATGAATATTTTAGCAATGACGGCACAAAAAACCTTCGAAGTTTTTCCAAACCTTTTGATTTGCGTTCTCTAAAACAAAAAGACTGGATAACAGCCGAAGAAGATTTGTGGTACATAGATAGAGCGATGAATAAGATTAAACACACAAAAATCGTAACAAAAGAAGAGATAAAAAAACTCCGGAAGGCGGATCCAATAGAACGAAGGGTGGGGAAACTCACAACTTGGAAAAAACCCGCCTGATTTTGTTTTTTGCCATATTTGTGGTATTATAAATAATGAGCAAATACGGAGACGATCTAAAAATAAACCAAGTACACACCTCACCTATCGAGTTTTTGAAGTCGTATAATAAGAACATACCGGCCGGTTTTCCGCAGGTATCAACCGCTCTATTGCGAGAATTTAAAGAAGAACATCCCGCGCTATTTAAACGGGGCGATGTGTGGTCGCTCGACCAGCATCGCAAAAAGCTAATGGACTGGCTTTTTCGGCACACTAGCGAAACAGTTTAATTGCTGTGTGCGGGTGAGGCAGATTTGCCAACAAATTCAATCCTTCTCTAGTGTCTAATTCGTACGAATGGTAGAATAAGGATGTGGAGGAATACATAAAAAACACAGAACGGATACTTAAGGCGCTTGCAAACAGGCGACGGCTTGCAATCATCAAATTTCTAAAAAAAGAAAAGGAGGCGCCCGTTAGCGACATTGCTGACAAAATCAAACTTTCATTTACGGCAACTTCTAAACATCTCGGTGTACTCTACGCTGGAAATATTGTTGAGAGGGAACAGAGGAGCCTCCAGATGTTTTATACATTACCTCACCGCCTTAATCCTATCGTTAAATACATCTCTAATTCGCTCGAATAGGAGAATAGTGGAGTGGAGTGGAGTGGAGCGGAGTGTGGTTGAGTTGAGGTTGAGCTGAGTGTAGTAAAATGATATGTATGTTAAAATTTATGTGTTTCCAAAAGCAAAGAGGGGAGAAGTAATACAAAAGAAAAACGGAAATTACGAAGTTTATGTGCGCGCGCCGAGAGAGTGTGGACGCGCGAATAAAGAAGCTCTCGTCTTGCTTGCAGAAGCTCTTGGAACAAAAAAACTTCGCATCAAAAGCGGGCATAAAAAACAAAATAAAATTATAGAGATATATGATTAAAATAAATCTTAAGGTAACTAACATAGAAGCGACTCCGGGTATTAGGGCATATTTGGATAAAAAACTCGCGAAGTTTGAAAATCTTGCCGAGAAAGAACAAGATGAAGTAATACTTCGTGTCGAGATAGGCAGAACGTCGGCGCGCCACAAGGAGGGCGATATATACCGGGCAGAAATGCAAACATATCTCCTCGGAAAAGATTTAAGGGCGGTTGCGGAAGAAGAAGATTTATATAAGGCAATAGATGTGGCGCGTGACGAAATGATACGCGAGGCGACAAACAATAAAGATAGGCGTGATACAATTTTTAAAAAAAGTGGTAGAATGGCGAAAAATATTATTAAGAGGTTCTACGAGTAAGTAGCCCCATTAGAAATAGACCGTTTTAAAATTTAGAATGGATTTCTAACTGGGTAAATAAAAAACATGAAAGGAACAACAATAGGGCAAATCGCAGTCGTCGTTTTAGCAGCTTTATTTTTAGGGTACTATTGGATGAATACCGATACAAAAAATATGAACACCGAAAAAGAAGAAGTGGAAATAACGGGCAAGGTAGGGGCAAACCCTGTTGTTGTACTTAAAACAAACAAGGGCGACATTACCATTGAACTTCTTTATGAAAAAGCGCCAAAAACAGTTGAGAATTTTTTGAAACTCGCAGGTGAAGGATTTTACAACGGTACAAAATTTCACCGCGTCATTAAAGACTTTATGATTCAAGGAGGCGACCCGAATTCAAAAGGGGACAACACGGCAACCTATGGCACGGGAGGCCCCGGGTATCAATTTTCCGATGAAATAAACGATGTGAAACTTGTGCGAGGAGTTTTGGCTATGGCGAACGCCGGTCCGAACACAAACGGGAGCCAATTTTTCATTATTACTCTCGAAGAGACACCGTGGCTTTTTGGCAAACATACAGCGTTTGGGAAAGTTACCGCCGGAATGGATGTGGTAGACGCGATTGAGGGCACTCCGGTTGGAGCAAACGACATTCCAAAAACACCAGTAATAGTAAGCGACATAGAAATTAAGAACTAAACCGCAGGGTTTCTTTTGGTTATTTTCTCAATTGAATGATTTTAAGGTATACTCTGAATAGAATCCTAGGGCCGATTTCCCCCTCTCGGCCCCGGGGCGCCGTGTACCAGGGAACTTTCCAACCTGGGCACGGCGCTTCCCTCTTAAATCGGCTACTCTGTCTATAAGCTACTAGCCACAAGCTTCTAGGTAATTTCTTTCGGATTTACATCTATAAAGTATTCTGGCGGAAGATCGCGGAGTATCTTTCCCAATGCGCCATCCGGCCATGTATCTATGCCAATTTTAATGAGCATATGCATGCGCTCTTTGCCACGCATGCGCGAAATAAATGCAGGATAGATAAACGGCTTATATTCTTTAAGTCTCTCCGCAAGCGTTTGCAGATCTTTTTTTATATCCGCGCTTTGTCCCTCGCGAGTAATTTTAACAAGTACCGCAAATGGAGGGTAGTTAAATTTCTTTCGCGTTACAATCTCATCTCTAAAAAATTCAAGTGAATTGCCACGAAGCGCGTGTCCAAACAATTCAAGTTCAGGATTTCGTGTTTGCAATAAAAAATTTTGTGTCGCCACAGTTCGTAATCGAAGTAAAATATTGAACGCTCTTTCTCCAACACGGTAGTCGGGGATGGCAAATATTGAATCAAACGACGCTACGGCAACATTCTCGACTTTTTCGCGCAAGTATAAAAGCGCCATTTCGGTGCCAAGAAGGATGCTTCCCGGCGTTTGTAGAAACTCATCAATAATTTTCCTCTCTCGAGAAAATTTTTGCGCCGGTTCCTTTTCGATCTTAAATATTTTTATCTGTGGAAAAAGACCTCGCAACTCTCCCTCAACCCTCTCAATTCCTATACCAAGCGGAGCAAGACGCCAACTCTTACAATTATCACAAAGAGTTTTGCTGTCGCGCACAAACGAGCATTTATTACAAACATAGGTATTCTTTCCGCTTATCGACGAGGCGGCCGCTGCTCCGAAGGCGCGTCCTTTGTATAGTATAAGCGGAGCGTTGCAGGCGGGACATTTTAAGATGTGCCCGCAGTCGTTGCAGACGGTTGATGTTGCAAGACCTCTGCGGTGTACGAATATAAATAAATGCTCATGTTGCTCTGTATTTTTTTTAACGAGCGCGCGCAATTCTTCCGAAACAGTCGTAAAAGGAGCTTTTTTCTCTTCCGGCCTTGCCATATTCGCAACAATATTCACAGCAGTGCTTAGAATTCTATATTTGACCGACGAGCGTGGATGACAATGCCCAGATTCTTTTTCATAAATTGTTTCCGTGCGGAGCATGCTATCGCCCTGTATAAGCTCGGCGCGCTTCATTTCCGCAAGAATCCTAATTGCTTGTCGTATATCAATATATGGCCGCGTCTCGCGTTTATATTGATTTGAATTTTCTCTGTCAATGATAAATGTCCCAACATCTCTCCGCGGAATGGAAATAAACGAACCTGTGGCGATAATAAGAATTGGATGGTGTTCGGCAAGCGCTTCATTCCACCGAAGAACAATGTCTCGTTTTTTAAGATTGCCATGGAGGGTTATCGCGTATTCGCTAATACCTCGTTCAAACGAGCCAAGAGCGCGCTCGATATCGACAACAGTCGGCATGCATAAAAAAACCGATTTACCACGTGCAAATTCCTCTCGCGTTATCGTCTTATAAAAAGCGAGTCGGTCATCATCGGGCGCCTGTATAACCAGAGGTCCTTCCCACGTTGTGTGCTTGTTTCCTTTTTGTTTTTTATCTTTCCCAACGATTTCGGGCCAACGTTCCAAGCTCTCTAATATCGGCTTTGGCGCGAAATGCGCGAGTACTTGGCCGACAGACGCGATATTCTTTTGCGCGAGCTCTTCCGCCATGTTCATAAAATCTTCTCCAAAAAACGGCCGGCCACGAAGCCCGCCGGCACGCCGTATTGCATAGGGGTGCGATTTAATAAGCGCTTTTTCGTTTTTGACACTTGTGCGCGAAATGACGAGTGCGAACATGTTTTTATTTCGTACAGGCACCTCGACAATAGAGCCGACAGGCACTTTTTCTCTCGTGAAGTATTCAAGTGAATCCATAAAGATACCCCGTCCTATAGGTATGACGCGCACAATATACATGAATATATAATGTACCCGACTGAGCGATAAATCAAAAGTGAAGACGCTCATTGTAAAAACGCCCTATTTTCGTACAATGGTGCAATGCAAAATACGTTTGCGATTAAAGGGCTTTCCGGGAAACAAACACTTACGGGGACAATTTCGGTGAATGGATCAAAAAACGCCGTACTTGAGGCACTTACTCTGCCGCTTATTTTTAAAGATACCGTTATCGTCGATAATGTTCCCGGAATAGAAGATGTAACGCGAATGATAGAGCTTCTCCGGCTCATCGGCGTATCTGTGAAGGAATTAAAGAAGGGCAGTTATGCGATTCTAGCGTCGTCACGGAAGATAAAAACAAATCTTCCTGCGCGCATTGCGGGGAGATTTCGCGCCTCAATACTTCTCTCTGGGCCAATACTTGCCAGGCATGGGAAGGTTACGTTTCCGCATCCAGGCGGAGATAAAATAGGTTCTCGTCCAGTTGATTTATTTCTCGAAGGGTATCGCGCCATGGGCGCATTGGTGCGCGTTGGCAGAGGACACACGCTTACGGCGCCAAAAAAAATGCACGGTGCCGAAATTTTTTTGCGCCTGCAAAGCGTTACGGCGACACAGACGCTTATGGTAACGGGAGTTCTTGCGCGCGGACGGACTATTATAAAAAATGCAGCGCTTGAACCCGAAATTCCGCATCTGGCGAATTTTTTAAATTCGTGCGGGGCGCGCATTAGCGGCGCAGGAACTCCGACGATTGTCGTAGAAGGAACAGGACCTTTATCTGCGCGCGGAAAAAAATATCGCGTGCTTCCGGATCGTCTTGAGACAGGAACGTTTTTAATTCTTGCAACTCTTGCCGGGAAGGACATAACCATTACTGACTGCGAACCAAAACACATTGAAGCGCTTCTCGAGCTTGTTCGTCATATTGCAAGCACCACCGTTTTAGTGGGAAAAGACAGTATCAGAGTACGAAACATAAAACCACTCTCACTCAAAAGTATCGATGTAAAGACGCACGAATATCCCGGATTCATTACCGATTTCCAGCCGCCTTTCGTTGTTCTTTTAACGCAGGCAAAAGGCAAATCGCTCGTCTTTGAAACAATTTTTGAGGGGCGATTCGGTTATGTGGGCAATTTGCTCCAGATGGGCGCTGAAATCCATATGTACGATCCGCACAGAATCAGAGTGCTTGGCAAGACGCCGCTTAAGAGTTTAACGCTCGCAAGCCCAGACATTAGAGCGGGTCTTGCCTACATACTTGCGGCAACCATTGCAAAAGGCATATCCGTTATACATAATGTCTACTGCATTGATAGGGGATATGAGCGCATTGAAGAGCGTTTGTCGAAATTAGGCCTTCGTATAACACGACAATAAGCATGCGATTTTCTTTTAGTCCGAAAATTGGTATAGATCTGGGCACGGCTAATACGCTGGTGTATATCCCCGGTCGCGGAATTGTTTTGAACGAGCCGTCGGTTGTTGCCATATCTCCGCAAGAAAATAAAATTCTTGCCGTTGGGCTTGAGGCAAAACAAATGGTTGGCAAAACTCCCGACTCCATTGTTGCCTATCGGCCAATGAAGGATGGCGTTATTGCCGACTATCGCGTGACGGAAGCAATGCTCAAATACTATATTACGAAGGCGCTTCCCCGTTGGAATATTTTTAAGCCAGAAGTAATGATAAGCGTGCCGGCCGGCGTTACCTCAACAGAACGGCGCGCCGTGGTGGAGGCGGCACTGAAGGCCGGAGCAAAAAGCGCTCATGTTGTTAAGGAGCCTATACTTGCCGCAATCGGGGCGGGTATTCCTATTCACGAGCCGACCGGCCACATGGTTGTTGATATTGGCGGAGGGACGACCGATGTTGCCGTAATCTCTTTGGGTGGCATCGTTGCTTCCACTTCGGTAAAATGCGCTGGAGATAAAATTGATCAGGCGATTGCCGATTACATAAAAAAGAACTTTAATCTTGCTATTGGCGACAAAACGGCCGAGGATGTAAAAATAGGTATAGGATCCGCTGTGCCTCTTGATGAGGAATTGAAAATGCAGGTGAAGGGCAGGGATTCGCTCGCGGGCCTTCCGCGGACTGTTGAAATAGGAACAAACGAAATTGCGCATGCCATAGAAGGTGAGCTCCGACAAATCATACGAGCCATAAAAGACGTGTTGCAGGAAACGCCTCCTGAGCTTGCGGCCGATATTATTGATCACGGCATCATTATGACAGGCGGTTCATCGCTCCTTCGAAATTTTTCCGATCTTGTGCTGAGGAGGACTGGCGTAAAGGCGGTTATTGCAGACGATGCGCTATACTGTGTCGTTAAAGGAACCGGTATTGCGCTTGAACATCTCGATACGTATAAAAAAAGCATTACCGCAAAGCGATAACGGGATGAAAGATATACTAGATAGTTGGAAAGATAGAAAAACGCTCCATCACGCATATTGTATTGTTTCAGATAGCGCCGACGTGGCGGAACGTCTTAAGGGCGTTCTTCAGATTATTGCAGGGAGAAGCTTTTTAAATGATCCTGATTATAGCCATTGGAAGGGCAACTCTTTTGGCATTGACGACGCGCACATTCTTAAAAACCGCCACTGCAAAGTAAACATGGATGGAATGCAGATATTTATTATTGAGGCGCTTACTATGACGCACGAAGCACAAAACGCGCTGTTAAAGCTTTTTGAAGAACCGCGAGGAGAAACCCATTTTTTTGTTATCGTGCCGAACGCGCGATTCTTGCTTCCGACCGTTCGTTCGCGCATGCAACTTCTGTACGATGATACGAGCGCCGATGGCGTACACGAGAAAGCGGAGATTTTTTTACGTGGCGATGTTTCCGTTCGGATGAATATTGTTGCGGAAATTCTTTCGCACGACGATGATAAGAATACGATTAGTTTTTTAAACGGTCTGGAGCGGGTATTTGCCAATCATGTCGCAGAACAAGATTTTTTTACGCCATCTTCGTGTGACAGAGAATATATAGTGGAAGAGATAGGGAGGGCGCGCCAATCGATAGAACACAGAATGGGCACCACTAAGATGGCGCTTGAAGCGCTCGCGCTTGTGTTTCCGCGACAAGAAGCGCTTATGCTATAATCGCCATAATGAACGGGAAAGATTTTAAAGATTTACAATCGCGTGGAAAAGATATAAGGGAGTGGCTCGTCGCAGAACTTTCGCGCATACGAACCGGACGGGCAACCTCTGCCCTTATTGATCACATATATATAGAAGTATATGGGTCAAATACTCCAATAGCGCATATTGCCTCTATCACGACGGAAGATCCCAAGACGCTTCGTGTGGCGCCGTATGACAAGGCGCATATTAAAAATATTCAAACGGCAATTGATAAGGCAAATCTCGGCGTTGGAACGGCGCCCGATGGAATTGGCGTGCGTATTATTTTCCCAGCCCTTACTGAAGAGACGCGTAAAAATTTAGCGAAATTGATAAAAGAAAAGTTAGAAAAAGCAAAAGTGTCGCTCAGGCAGGCGCGCGAAGATACATGGCGCGATATTAATACAAAAGTAGAAGAAAAAGAATTTGATAAAGACGACAAGTTCAGAATGAAAAATGAAATGCAAAAGATAATCGATGAGGCAAGCGAAGAACTTGAAGCGATTGTCGCAAAAAAAGAAAACGAGATCCTTACGCAATAATCTATGTTGACGCTTATTATATTTATTCTCATTCTCTCCGCACTCGTTATGTCGCACGAATTTGGGCACTTTATCGTTGCAAAGCGCGCCGGTATGCGTGTCGATGAATTCGGTTTCGGATTCCCGCCACGCATATTCGGGTGGAAACGCGGAGAGACGCTGTATTCAATAAACCTTATTCCGTTTGGCGGATTTGTGAAGATTTACGGCGAAGATGGCGATGAGGGCGGAGTAGACAAAGATAAAAAATTTACGTCAAAACGAAAAATGGATCAGGGAGCGGTTATTCTCGCCGGTGTCGTCTTTAATTTTATTTTGGCATGGGCGCTT
>Ga0209542_10012320_pt1 | contig 14979 bp, 16 predicted proteins | sample RifCSPhighO2_01_FD_184028 | JGI IMG/M metagenome (GOLD analysis project Ga0209542, IMG submission 184028) | Soil microbial communities from Rifle, Colorado - Rifle CSP2_plank highO2_0.1 (SPAdes) (version 2) | ecosystem: Environmental > Terrestrial > Deep subsurface > Rock core/Sediment ...
TCTATCGTAAAATTCATATCCCGATTCCGCGTGAGCACCCTGATGTTCGCTACGATGAGAGACTCTCTCTTCGTAATCCAAGAAAACTCTGGAAGAGAGCCTGCGGGAAGTGTGGGGAGGAAATGCAGACGACGTATTCGCCAGAGCGTCCGGAAAAGGTCTACTGCGAGGAGTGCTATTTGAAGGAGGTATACTGATCTTCATGCAAGCGCGATGTAGCAAAACTGGTGAACCATATAAAATCACCGATCGTGAGGAAGCTTTTGCAAAGGGCATCGCTATGCCTCATCTCCCGCTTTCCCCGACTGAGAGGTTTCGGCAGCTCATGGCAACAAGGAACGAGTGGAAACTCTATCCAAGGACATGCAATAAAACGGGAGAGAAGATTTTAAGCGCATATGCAAAGGATAGTCCCTACCTGATCTATAAGAATGATGTGTGGTGGGGTGATAGTTGGGATGCCGTGGAATACGGAAGAGAGTTTGATTTTTCACGTCCCTTTTTTGATCAATTCTACGAACTGCAACTCAAAGTTCCACGGGAAGGCACCTCGGTTTTCCAATGCGAAAACTGTGATTACAACAGTCACATTCGCCAATCGAAGAATTGCTACCTGAACTCACTCGTCGTTCGCGCAGAGGACATGCATTACTGTTATTGGATGGTAGATGTGGAGGATACGCTCGATAGTTGCTACCACATCAGCGGGAAGAGCTCGCTCTGCTACGAATGCGTTGATTTTGGGAATTGTTACAACTGTATTGCACTCCAAGAATCTTATAACTGCAACGAGTGCAGTTTTTCCTATGAGTTACGGAGCTGCGATCACTGTATCTTCTGCAGCAACATCTCGAATAAGAGCTATCACATCGCAAACAAACCCTGCAGCAAAGAGGAGTACGAACTTTTGCGAGCAAAACTCATCAATGGCTCCTCTGAATCCTGGAAATCCGCCTACGGCAGGTTTTTGGATGTCTGTAAGAATGCAGTGCACCGCAGTGCTCACAATACCCACTGCGAGAATGTAAGTGGTGATCATATTTTCGATTCCAAAAATTGCTTCGAATGCTTCGATGGCGATCACGCAGAGGATTGCACACACTCAATCTCCCTCAATAACTCTAAAGACATTCATTCTTGTTACAGCGCCGGTTGGACGCAGTGTGAAAAACTGTGGAACTGCGCGGTTTCCCGCGGTTGCAGTGACATGGCATTCTGCAGATACATGTGGTTCTGCAACGATATGCGCTACTGCGATAGCTGCCAATCCAGTAAGCACTGTTTTGGTTGCATTGGCCTCCGCCGTAAAGAGTATTGCATATTGAATAAGCAGTATTCCAAAGAAGAATATGAATCGATGAAGAAGAAAATAATCGAAGCGAGTTCTGGTTCATGGGGAAAATTCTGGCCGTACAAGTATCTTCCATTCGCCTATAACGAATCTGCTGCAATGGATTTCTTCCCACTCACAAAAGAGGAGGCCGTTGCTCAGGGTTTCCGATGGCGAGAGGAGAATGAGGAAAAAATGGAGGTGACGAAAATCATTCCCGCGGATCAGTTACCGGATGCAATCTCCGATATACCGGACGATGTCCTCAACTGGGCGATCCGGTGTTCCATTTCCGGTAAGCCGTTTCGCATCATCAAACAGGAACTCGATTTCTATCGGCGTATGAATCTCCCGCTCCCGAGAGCGCATCCAACGGAACGACATAAGTGGAGGATGTCTCTGCGGAATCCTTATCGACTTTTTGATCGTCCTTGTGGTAAATGTGAGCAAAAGATCCAGACGACGTATGCGCCGGAGCGTCCGGAAGTCGTTTACTGCGAAGATTGCTACCTGAAAGAGGTATACTAAGGGCATTGACAATGCGTACGTAAAAGCGTACACTTATGAGGTATGACCTCCATTACTGCCACCAGCGCGCGAGCTCGCCTCTACCGTCTTCTTGAGGAAATTCAGAAGCAGGGAGCCCCTATCCTCATTACAGGAAAGCGCGGCAATGCCGTCCTTGTCTCCGAGGAGGATTGGAGAGCCATCGAAGAAACGCTGTACCTTCTCTCGGTGCCAGGAATGCGAAATTCCATCCGCAAGGGAATACGTGAACCGGTTTCCCGCGCTGCAAAGCGCATTGATCTGTAAACGGTTTCCACTGCTTCCATGCCCTACCAACTCGTCTATGCAAAGGATGCCGTGCGAGATGCGAAAAAAGTGAAGGGAACGCCACTCGCAAAGAAGATAAAGGAACTCCTGAAACTTCTGGAAAGAAATCCCTTCCAATCTCCACCTCCTTTTGAACGCCTTCTCGGAGATCTGGAGGGAGCGTATTCGCGCCGCATCAACATTCAGCACCGCTTGGTCTATCAGGTGCTACGGAAAGAGAAAATTGTCAAAGTGCTGCGTATGTGGACGCATTATGAGTAACAGGGCATTGAGGAGGTATACTGATCCCAATGCAAAAGACCTGTAGACAGTGCACCGCAGCATTCGAGATCACAGAGAACGATCTCGCGTTCTACGACAAGATCTCACCAATATTCGAGAGCAGGAAATTCGGGATCCCACCACCAACACTCTGCCCCGATTGCAGGCAGATCCGCCGCCTTGCCGTGTGCAACGAGTTCAACCTTTACCCCGGGCGCTGCGATCTCTGCAAGAAGGAGATGATCACTCAGTTCGAACCAAATTCTGGTTTCATCGTCTACTGCAGAGATTGTTGGCACAGCGACAAATGGGATGCGCGATCCTACGGTGTTGAGTTTGATTTCAATCGTCCCTTCTTCGAACAATTTGAGGAGCTACGAAAGAGGATCCCGGTCCAAGGACTCGATGTACAGGCAACAGTCCTCAACTCTGATTACATTCACTATGCAGGTTCCTCAAAGAATTGTTACCTCATCATGCATGCCGATTTCTGCGAGGATTGCTACTACGGATACGGCTTTAAGCAGAATACGAGTTGCGTTGATGGGTTCTACAATCTCCACTGCGAGCTCTGCTACGACTGTATTGATTGTCATAAGTGCTATCAGTTGATCTCCTCACAGGATTGCTTTAATTGTCACACAAGTAACTTCCTCCGCGATTGCGTCAGCTGCAAAAACTGCTTCCTCTGCGTCGGGCTTCGTGAAAAGGAATTCTGCTTCGAGAATGAAGAGCTCACGCGCGAGGAGTACGAGATGCGTATTGCATCAATCGATCTCCGTTCCTATGCTCAGTATCAAGGGTGCCGGGAGCGCCGCAAGGCACTCGAAAAGAATCATGCATTCAAAGAATACCAAGGTCATAATCTAGAGAATTGTTCCGGTAATCATCTCTATAACTGTAAGAACGTAAAAGAGAGCTACGACTGCGAGGATGTGGAAGATGCAAAGCATTGTTACCAAATCGTTCTCGCTGCAAAAAATGTGCACGATATTTACCAGTACGGCACCAATCTTCAATCATCGTATGAATGCGCAATTTGCGGGGAGGATAGCTACCACATCCTTTTCAGTTTTGGATGCCACATGGGGTGCTGGGGCCTCTGGTACTGCTTCTACATGGAATCCTCCAAGGATTGCTTCGGCTGCACCTACATGCAGAGGCAGCGCTATTGCATATTGAATAAGCAGTACAGTAAAAAGGAGTACGAAAATCTGCTCCCGAGAATCATCGATCATATGAAGGAAACCGGAGAATGGGGAGAATTTTTTCCGCTGTCGATTTCCCAGTTTGGTTACAACAAAACATCAGCACACATCTATGAGCCAAAAACAGAGGAAGAAGTACGCGCAATCGGAGCGAAGTGGTCCACATACGAATCCCCTCCTCCAAAAGTGGAAAAAGTTATCCCAGCAGAAATGCTCCCCGATCACCTCGATCAGATTCCAGATGACATCCTCAATTGGGCGATCACATGTGAAGTCACGGGCAAACCGTTCAAAATCACACCACAGGAACTCAGGTTCTACCGGAAGATGGCTCTGCCGGTTCCGCGCCGCTCATGGTTTGAGCGACATTTGGATCGGTTCCACCAGAGAAATCCGAGGCATCTCTGGAAACGGAATTGTATGAAGTGCGGAAAGGAGATGCAGACAACGTATGCCCCGGAACGCCCAGAAATCGTCTACTGTGAGGAGTGCTATTTGAAGGAGGTGTATTAACGCAGACTTCTCGATTCGGCCACTGCGGTGGTCTCACTCGAAGAAAACACATGATATACTTCGCTACCAATGCTCCTCCTCGTCCGCATTCAGCAATGGGAAGAACATTCCGCAAAAACGGAGACGCGCTTTGCGCAGCTCCTCTCGAACCTCCACGAACAGGTTCGGGGCGAGCACATCAGCTTCGAACTCGTCTCCTATAGGCAACACGTCTACTTCTACCTTTCGATTCCTGATCACCTCCATGAGCTCGTTGTGGGTCAAATCTACGCGCTCTACCATGATTGCGTGATCGAGGAGCAGTTTCAGGATTACGCGACGCCTGAGGCTCTTAAAGGCGGCACGTTTGTCATGACGAAGCTTGGCGCACGCCGCCCGGATCTCTATCCAATTAAGAGGTTCACGGAGTTTGAAGGAGATTCACTCGCCGGGCTCTTTACGGTGATGAGTAAAGCAGGCGAAGGGCAGACCATGTGGGTACAGGTTGTAATGACTCCAAGAGTCGATAACTTCTATTTTAATATTCGGCGAACATTCAAATTCTTCTTCAATCGCATCAAGCGGTGGTTTCGGTTTCGCGATCGCGTGAAGGCACGGGCACAGGGAGAGTTCCGCAAAGAGGAGTTCGAAGCGATCCGCCTTAAGACGGCTGAACGCCAATGGCGTGTTGCAATCCGTCTCGCAGCATTCGCCCCTGATGCTTCCCGCGCCGAGGCGCAGCTCCATGCCCTCGTACAGGCATATGCCCAGTTCAATTCTGTGGATCACAATGGATTTGTGGGAAAGGGGAAGATTCGTGGCGCAGCAGCGCTCCGGGAATGGCAGAAGCGCCAGGGTGGCGGATTCCTCCTTGGGATCTCGGAGGCCGCAGGCATTTACCATTATCCCGACCCCGATATCGTCCCGCACATCGTTCATGTGATGGCGAGGCGCAGTGAACCGCCTCTCGATCTCCCCAAGGCAGATGATGCGGATGTGATCCCTTTCGGAGTTACGAACTACCATAATGAGCAGACTCCCTTCGGGATGCTCCGCGTGGATCGCGCTCGGCACCTCTACGTGGTCGGGAAATCCGGCACCGGAAAATCAAAGCTCCTGGAGCTCCTCATCGCAACCGATATTAAAGATGGCAAAGGAGTGTGCGTGATGGATCCTCACGGTGATCTTGTGGATGCTGTTATTAGGCATGTGCCGGAACACAGAGTGAAGGATGTCATTTACTTTAACCCGATGGATACGGAGTTCCCCGTTGCGTTTAACCCTATGGAAGCCGTTTCTCCGGAGTTAAAGCTAAGAGTTACGATCGGATTCATCGAAATTTTTAAGAAGCTCTTCGGCGCAAACTGGACTCCCAGGCTCGAGCATGTGCTGCGGCAGACGACCCTCGCACTGCTCGATAGTAAAGGCACCACGGTGTTCTCGATTTTGAAAATGCTCTCCGATAAAAACTACCGCCAGACTATTGTTTCCAGAATTGAGGATTCGGTCGTGAAGAACTTCTGGGTGAACGAGTTTGCCGCCTGGAGCGAAAAGTTTGATAACGAAGCAATCACTCCCCTCTTGAATAAAGTCGGTCAACTCGTTTCGACGAATTTGATTCGGAACATCATCGGGCAACCCTTTAACACCTTCAACATACGTAAGGTGATGGATGGGCAGAAGATCCTCCTCGTAAAGCTGAATAAGGGGCTCCTCGGTGAGGAGAACGCAGCGCTGCTTGGTGCCATGATGATCACGAAGATCCAGCAAGCAGCACTCGAGCGTGCCGATATGCCGGAGGAAGAGCGCAAGAGCTTCTACCTCTACTGCGACGAGTTCCAGTACTTTGCCACGGATACCTTTGCAGAGATTCTTTCGGAAGCGCGTAAATACAAGCTCTCCCTCACAATCGCACACCAGTACATGGGGCAGCTGAGTGATATCGTCCGCACAACGGTCTTCGGAAACATCGGCACGATCATCGCTTTTCGTGTTGGGGCAGAAGATGCGGCGATCCTGGAACAGGAATTCACCCCGGTCTTCCACGTGCGTGACATCATCAACCTCGCTGTGCGGGAGTTCTACATCAAGATGAGCGTGCAGGGGCAGACCAGGGATGCCTTCTCCGCAATGACTATGGATTGCGAAACGCCGACGGAGAACTTCCTCAAGCAGATCGTCGAGCACTCACGCGAAACCTTTGCAAAGCCAAAGAAGGATGTGGAAGTGCTGCTCCGTAAGTGGGACGAGAGCGGCGGGGATGTGTCGCAGGAGGATTGGTACAGCGGAGCACTCGACGAGGAGTTTGCGCCGCCCATTGTTTAGCATTTCGTCTCCCTACTTATTCCCCACAACATCTCAAACCAAGCCCGGAACGCATCCGCGAGATTTTTGTTTTCGATACGCACGATGGTTTTTTCGTCATCGAAGGCGAAGAGAGCAACAGAATCTCCGAAGACAATAGTATCCGTATTAAATATAACGCTTCTCGGTAGTAATCGAATTTCATATTCCTCGTGTTGTTTTACTTCAGCTATATAACGCTTAGAGCCATCGTTATCCACATGGAGATCACGCCCCCTCAATTTCACTTCATCACCAAATAATCTGGTAACAATATTTCCCCCAAATGAATCATACGAAGTTTGAGGATTATATATCCCAACAAATTGCTGCGCTAAAATATCACGATAGGTCTGTTTTACTCCTTCCAGCCCCTTAAGCACCGTTACTCTTGGGGATCCGATATAAGGAGCGGTTAGAGAAGAAAGTAATGGCAGCGCTCCTTCCACAAGGAGTTGGAGTTCCCGAGATTCCTGTTCTCGATCCTCGAGGTACGAAAGGAGTCGCTGCGGAGGTTCTGCAATAAACATAAGTATTTTTTCTTCTTCGAGTTCCGAAACAAGCCCTTTCTTTTGTAAGTCACGAAGAATGAGGTACGCGTGACTTCTTGATTGCCGTGATGCCTTGGCGATATCGCTTGCACGAGCTCTCTTGAGGGAAAGCAGTGTTAAATACACTTCTGCTTCTCGTTCATCGAGGCCAATCCGCTTGAGAAGTGAACGAAGGGGCAACGAACTCACTGCTTCATTTTTCATAGCATTGAGTATACCAGAATTTGTCAAAATTTTTCGACATTTATTGGATTCTCATCAATATTAATAATAAGTGACATTTTAAGCACTAATTCAGTATGTCTTTTAAAGTTAGACAAAATAGGTTTTCGTCCTATTATTTGCACGATGTCAAATAGAGTACTAAACGGCAGCGGCATTGACCAAGGAAGCGAAAGTCGCGAACATGCCCGAGAACAGTATGAAAAATTCGATATAGCCGACCTTGGCATAAATCGAGAAATATTTCTTCGGGATATCGCTCCCTTATTCGAAACACTGGAATGGGATCACTATGATGTTGAGCGAGGTGGGCTTCCTCAGCCATGCAGAAAGAGAGCGATTGCAACATTCGATGTTAAGGAGAGAGTAGGAGGATTGGAAATCAATCAAATGCCAAACCAGCCATATACACAACCCACAAATCACAATACCTATAATCGCACGGCTCCGCGTGTCTATCCCGATGTCGAGGATAAATACATACATCATCCAGAGATGCAGAAACTTCATGCTGCAGTCCTTGCTATGGTAAAAAATCGAAGACCACATGCAAAACATTTGCGTACAATTTTCACATTCACCCGCACGGTCGTCAGTGATAGTCACGAAGGGCTTTGCGCAATGGAAGGACCTCATTGCGATGGGATGGACTACATTGTTTCCGCACTTGTTATAAATCGTAAGAATATCCAAGAACATTCCGGTGAAAGCTCAGTTCTTACAGTAGATGGCTCAACCTGCTTCAAAACGGTATTGCAAGCAGGAGAAGGAATTTTCCAAGATGATCACAGACTTTTCCATAATATTACGAAGATCGAAAAGGATCCATTATCTTTAGAAACAGAAGGATTCCGAGATATTATCGGCATCGATGTAATTATCGAGGAACAAAAAAATATTCTCTTTGATTCCAGTTCTCATCTTGGGCAATTTGATTTGCATGAGCCAACGAGAATCGCATGCAAAAACGCACAAGTGGCATTCGCAAATGATCATCGACTTTCGGGAGCATATACATTCGAAGAGAATACCTATGTCGATAAAACAATCTGGCAGCTGGAAAGAGGAATTCAAGACACCTTTTTCCGATTCATGGATCTCTTTCAATCCATCAAGAACATCACCCAGATCCCATTAAATCCCCGGACATGTATTTTGGCGTCACAGCTCAAACAAGATTCCGAACATCATATTTCTGATGCACTGACTGTTGCAGCCGCTATTGACAGGAATTTTGATCTGATTCAAACGCTGCGATCAGCAATAGGAAAAATAGTTCAGAATACTCACCGGGAAAATCTACCAGCGGTCGATCAGCTCGATCAGCTCGATCAGCACAGCAATATTCAAGAACATTCTTATAATGACCAGACGTTGGAATGTGCTTACCAAGATGCCCTTCGGGCAATCCGAGACAATAAGGTGAATCTACTCAGTATTACAGATCAATTACGACAAAAAGAAGTGTAAAATGCAGTCATGCCGACAGAAAAACATTGTAGGCAGTGTCAGTCATCTTTCCCGATTGACGACCGTGACCGCGCATTTTACGCAAAAATGCAGGTGCCGGAGCCGACGCTCTGCCCCGAGTGCCGGTTACAGCGAAGGCTTGCGTGGAGGGTTGAACGGAATCTCTACATGCGTAAATGTGATCTCACAGGAAAAGATATTCTTTCCATCTTTCCGCCAAATCATCCGAATAAGGTTTACTACTATGAGGAATGGTACAAGGATTCGTACAACCCTCTCGATTACGGAAGGGATTTTGATTTTACACGTCCATTTTTCGATCAATTCGCGGAGCTCATGCGCAAGGTCCCGTTTGTGTCGCTCAACGTGGCAGGACTACAGAACTGCGAATATGTGAACCAGTGCGGATGGAGCAAGAACTGCTACTTTACAATCGAAGCGGATCATAACGAGGATTCCATCCATTGCTACCGGACGTACTACAGCAAGACCTGCATGGATTGCGCGGAAATCCACAAGTGCGAGCGCTGCTACGAATGCACCGATTGCGAACAGTGCTTTGAGCTCAAGGAGAGCCATCTCTGTGAGCAGTGCCATAACTCGGCGTTTCTCTTTGATTGCAGAAGCTGCAGCGATTGTTTCGGTTGCGTTGGTCTACGACAGAAAAAGCAACATATGTTCAATGAAAAACTTTCGCCGGAAGAGTATCAATCAAGACTTTCTCAGTTTGATTTTAGCAACCGGCAGCACCTCTCCTCCGCAAGAGCGCGCCTGGAAGAGCTTAAATCCCGGCATCCGCGCAAATCATCCATCGGCGAGCAGAACGACAATGTGTCAGGGAACTACATCTACGAAAGCAAGGATTGCCATGATTGCTTCGAAATCCGCGCCTGCCGCGATTGCCGATTTACACGCATTAGTCACCATGCAAATGATTGCATGGATTACCTCAGCTGGGGCGATAATTCCGAACGCATCTACGAATGTCAGGAGTGCGGCCATAACGCGCATAATCTTCGTTTCTGCTCATCATGTTACGAGGGTATTCACAGCCTCACGTACTGCTATCAGTGCATGCTTACGGCAAATAATTGCTTTGGATGCGTGGGGATCAAAAAAGGAGAATTCTGCATTCTCAACAAGCAGTATTCCAAAGACGAGTATGAAAAACTGGTTGAAAGAATCATCGGGCATATGAAGGAAACGGGAGAATGGGGAGAATTCTTTCCCTCAAGCATTTCTCCGCACTGCTACAACGAAACAATCGCTCAGGAACAGTTTCCACTCACGAAAGATGAAGCGACCGCGCGCGGCTGGAAGTGGAGAGATGAGCTTCCATTCACCACCGGCAAAGAGACGATCGCGCATGGAAAAATTCCGGAGAACATCGATGAGGTCACGGAAAGTATCTGCAATGAAATCCTTGCATGTAAATCGACTGGAAAGAATTATCGGATTACGAAGCAGGAACTTGCGCTGTATAAGAAAATGCGGATTCCGATCCCCCTCTTTCATCCAGATGAACGCCACCGCTTACGCATGGCAATGCGTAATCCCCGCAAACTCTGGAAGCGCCCATGTATGAAGTGCCAAAAAGAGATTGAGACGAGCTATGCGCCTGAGCGACCGGAAATTGTTTATTGTGAGGAATGCTATCTGAAAGAGGTGTACTAATGCCTCCCTACTCCCCTTCCGCAAATACAATCCTAATCCCCTGCGCTTTGCACTGCGCAAGGATTGCCTCTGTTACATCAGTCACAATCATGCGGCGGCGGCGCATGGGGACCACGAACGTGAGTGTAAAACGCACACCCTCCCTACTGATTTCTGCAAGGACCATGGAATCATGGAACTCCTGTGGGAAGAAGAATCTGCGTGTACGGCGATCGATCTGCTTCTTTGCCGCTGTATGGTAGATATCGGTTTTTTCCTGCAATACCCGCCCAAAAATTTCTTTAGCTGCATCGTACTGCGTCTCATCCGCAAGAACCACCGGGAGCTCTACGCGGAGAAAATCTGAGGTACTGTTGTAGTTAATCACAGGGTGCGTGATGAGGGAGGAATTTGGCACACGGATGATTTTCCCCACCTGCGAAATATTTTTGAGGTCGGGCGTACGGACGACGAGGAGCGAGGTATAGAGGATTCCTACATCCACCACATCCCCTGTTATTGGTCCCTCCTCCGATCCCATAGTTACCCGATTCCCTAGGCTGAGTGATTGCATCTGCATGAGCCATCCAAAGAACCCTTTAATGACATCCTGCATGCAGACTATGAGAGCAGCACCCACGAATGCCAGCGCCGCAAGGACATTGGGGTACCGAAACACGATCTCCTGCATGAGCCAAAAAAAGAGCGCAAGGTACACAATCGCCATAAAGATCTTCGTGAAGGCGTAGCGCACCGGTCGATAGGGAATGTGAATGAAGAGATGCAACCGCACCGTCCGTTCTACAACAACAACCGTAGCGACAATCGTGAGGTAGAAGAAGAACACCATCCCAAACTCAATACTCGGAACTTTTTCTACGGCGAGAAAAAAATCTTCAATGCGCATCGTGATACGTAGTGTATCGGGTACAATGGCATTCATGAAACCTTTCCTCACTGTTCTTCTACTCCTCACTGCTTGCATGGGAAGGGGCTCCGGCAAGATTTTGGAAGATGTAAAACCACTTCCTCTCACCTCCAGCAGCTCCTCCACATCCTCTTCAACCTCTTCAACCTCTTCTTCGGAAGATCGAGAAGAACTGAGTGAAGAACCCTCTCCCCTCGAACAAGTCCCCTCAGAGCTTTCCATTGCTCACCTTGGATCGATGAAACTGGAGGGAACAGAGCTCATGCTGGAATATGTCATCTCCACAAATACTGCATACACACAGCATGCGATTTCGTACAAGAGTAATGGCCTTACGGTAAGTGGCATTTTGAATATTCCGGAGGGCGAGGGGCCCTTTCCGCTTGTCATCTTCAATCACGGACATATTCCAGCTTCTATTTACACAAGAGGCCGGGGTTTACGGCGGGAGCAGGATTATCTGGCTCGCGAGGGATTTGCCGTACTCCACACGGATTACCGCGGTCATGGAGAAAGTGATGAGAGTCCAGATACGCGCATGGTATATGACGCGGGACTTGAGTACGCAATGGATAGTATCAATGCAGTGCTCGCAGTACGTGAGGCCAAACTCCCAAAGATCGATTCCACGAGAGTAGGGATGCTGGGCCATTCACTCGGTGGCGGCGTAACGCTCAATGTACTCACAAGTCATCCTGAAATCGTGAATGCCGCAGTGCTGTATGCTCCGGTAAATAGTGATGCGTGGGAAAACTTTACGCGGTGGCGCGACGAGCGGGAAGAGGGCGATCGTACGCGCGAGGCACTCGGCACACGGGAGGAAAATCCATCAGCATGGGATGCTCTCTCCTCACTCACCGAGCTCTCAAACCTCAGGGCACCGATTCTCCTCTTCCATGGAACAGAGGATAGTGATGTTCCAGAGGATTGGTCCGATACGCTCTCCCAAAGACTCACAGAGCTTGGGAAAGAAGTGACCTACATCGAATACGAAGGCGAGAAGCATGAGTTCATCCCCAAATGGAAAGATTTTATGGAGAAGACTGCATCGTTCCTCCACCAGGAGCTCACTCCTGTAGACCCATCGTAACGGAGGTCATTTCACCGTTCCAAACAATCATGAGTGATACTTTTCGCTCATCCTTTGCGCCACTCAAAATGGTGGTTGTGCCTGCTTCCATGCTGGCTTCCATCGTCCAGCCATCCAGGGGAAGCTGACTCTTATAAAAGGCTACAACATCTGCTGCAGTATCGGTCGTCGTAAAGATCACTGCTCTCCCCGCATCTCCTGTTGCCGGATTCATGGACATTACCTGCGTAATTTTTGCACCCTCATAGACCGAAACATCTTCTGGCCAATCAGCAGGAAGATCTACTTCTGCTCCTACATCCATGGTCCCCTCCTCTGTTTCCACATGCATTGATCCGTCATCCATTTCCACCTCTGCATTCTCACCAATCTCTTCTTCAATGCGTTGTTCCATTGCTTCCTCTGCACTTCGCGAACCACACGCAAAGAGGAGAAGACTCAAACAGAGTGCAGAAAAAAGACGGAAGATAGAGGAGGAGCTCATGAGAAAATAGGGAGAGAGAATATGGAAAAAACACAGGGAATTATCCGTATTTAAATCACAAAATCAAGCAGAAATCTTCTACCAAAAGAGGAAAGAAAACTATTTACACTCGCATTGTTCTTTGCCACAGACAGAACATTTTTCCATGGGTGAAAAGGGGGAAGAAATACAAATGGTAACGGCTTTAGTAGAGACCTTCTTTATTCTTATCTCCATTTTCCGAACCACTATTGAGTTCCAGATTAATGCTCGGTCCATCATCTTGCGTTTGGCTACGAACCTGGAGTTGCTGAACGATGAAGTAGAGGAGAGCAAGGATTGCGACGATCGCAACAATGCCGACGATGACTCCCATACTTGAATTCGTGTTATCTGCCATGATGGTAAAAGGGGAAGAAGAATTAAATGGAAAAATACTTAGGAAACAAGAAGCGAAAGGCCCTCAGCAGTTGGACCGTTGAGAACTTTTCCCTCCGCATCAAATCTAGATCCGTGGCATGGACAATCAAAACTCTTCTCGTAGGAATTCCATTGAACAATACATCCGCGATGCGGACAAACAGCAGAGAACTCTCGCAAAGTGCCCTCTGCATCGCGTGAGAGTGCGATTTTTTTGATTCCACGCCTCACAACCGCTCCGGAATTTGGGGAAAGATCTTCTGCATCAACAGCATCACTCAGAATGTATCCCTCTACCATTTCTTTTGCTACATTCGTATTTTCTTTCACGATTTCTTTGAATGCGTGAAATCGCGTGCGAGTGGGATTGTAGAGCTCTGCCCAGGGATTCTGCACTCCAAGAATAAGATCCGTGAGGAGCATCCCAGCAATTGTTCCGTGTGTGATACCGTTACCAGAATCGCCGGTAGCGATATACATGTGATTTGGATCCCCGGGATTCTTGCCAATAAATGCAAGTCCATCGGCTGATTCCATCACCTGACCAGACCACTTCCAGCGGATATCCTGAATCATGGGAAAGTGGTTCCGTGCCCAGAGCTCAAGAGTATTAAATCGTGCGTCTGCATCATCATGCTGTCCTGTTTTTGCATCCTCTCCTCCAATGATGAGGAGATCCTCCTTAGATTGCTTCCAGAGTCGTATGTAATGATATGCAGCAGATTGCTTGGATCCTTCGCCTCCGGAGGTATCCCAGTAGAGTCCATTTTCAACAGATCCTTTAGGGATCGTGCACCCAATCACATACGTGCGATACGCCGCCTGTTTTGCATAGATCTGAACGTTATCCTTAATAGGCACATTCGTCGCAAGGACAATATCCTGAGAAGTGACCACATGGCCTTCGCTCGTTTCCGTGCGGCAAGGATTTCCTCCTTCGACCTTCGAGACGTGAGTTCCCGTGTGAATAATTCCTCCCTGTTCCACAATTGCCTCAGCAAGACCTTGGAGGTACCGAAGAATATGGAATGTTGCCTGCCCGGGGAACCGAAGCGCAGGTCCTGCATCTCTCTCTCCAAGAGACAAATGATCCAGTAATTCCACTTCGGTGAGTCCAGCAGTGTGAACGGCTTCCAGTTCCTTCGAGAGAATATCCACAGGATCGTTATCCGCTAGGAAAAGGTATCCATCGAGTCGCTCAAATTCGCATTGAATGCCTTCTTTGAGGACAATTTCTTCAATCTTCTCTATTGCACGAGTATGGCTTTCGGCAGCTTGTTTGATACCGGATTCTCCATGAATTTTCTCAAGTCCAAAGTAGCGATCATCCAGAGCATGAGAGATGTGCGCTGTTGTGCGAACTGATTCCCCATACCCTATGGGATTGTCATCAAGGACAATCACCGATCGGCCTTCTTTGAGGAGACAGTAAGCAGTCGTAAGTCCCGAGATTCCGGCACCCACGATGCAGACATCGGCACATGCCTCCCCCGTAAGGGGAGTGAATGCAGATTGCATATCACTCTCCATCCACGGAGAAGAGCTCTGGAAAACAGAATGCTCACGCATGTTTCATCAGAGAAATAAGGAATAAGAATACTACTGCTCCAACGACTGCCATGATGATGGTACCAAGCGTACCATAGGCAACAACTCCGACCATGCGGAAGAGAAATCCTCCAATGAGTGCTCCGATCACACCAACGACAATATC
>Ga0209542_10012321_pt1 | contig 14977 bp, 11 predicted proteins | sample RifCSPhighO2_01_FD_184028 | JGI IMG/M metagenome (GOLD analysis project Ga0209542, IMG submission 184028) | Soil microbial communities from Rifle, Colorado - Rifle CSP2_plank highO2_0.1 (SPAdes) (version 2) | ecosystem: Environmental > Terrestrial > Deep subsurface > Rock core/Sediment ...
TTGGGAGCCGAGCTTCTTAAAAAAACAGACTGGATTCCCGCTTTCCCTCCTTCGCGCAAGGCTTCGGAAGGGCACGGCGCGGGAATGACAGATTATGAGAACTTCTGTTCTAAATACTTTTTGAATTCCTTTTTGGTTTCTTTATGTTTCAAGCCGAAATCAACTATCGCTTTCAAAAAACCGATCTTGGACCCGCAATCGTATCGCCGGCCATCAAAGCGGTAGCCGTAAACCCTGTTAGTGGTAGCCGCGCCACGGTCCTTTGGACTCGCGCCTTTAGCGCGAGCGTGACCACTAACAGGGTAAACCGCCTGCCGCCGAAGAACGTTTTTAAGCGCGTCGGAAAGATGGATCTCGCCGCGCGTGGCCGTCATGCGATGCTTCATCGTGCCATTGGGTGCGACGACTCTGCTCCGCTCTCTCTGTTCGCAGGTGGAGCGCAGTTTGCGCAACTCGTCAAAAACATTTTTGGTGATGATGTATTTGCCGACGATCGCCAGATTGGAAGGCGCGTCTTTGACCGCCGGTTTCTCCACAATATTTTTAACTTCGTAAACCCTGTTAGAAATCGCGCCCGCGCTTACGCGCCCAAAGGGCTTGGGCGGGTTATTTCTAACAGGGTAAATTTTATTATCAATTGGGATTGCCGCGACGACGCCGTACGAAGACACTTCTTTTTTAGCAACTTCTTCAAGGGCGATCACCGGGTCGCCGTATCGTTCAAAAACTTTTATCATTTGCTTGAGACATGGCACTTTGCCGTCTATTAAATCGTCTCCGAAAAGCACCGCGCACGGCTCGTCACCCACCAAATGCGCCGCCGCCAAAAGCGCGTCGCCGTCGCCCCTCGGCTCCTTCTGCCTGACATAAGTAAAAGAAGCGAGATTGGATATTTCTCTGATGGTTTTTATGAGTTCTTTCTTGCCGCGTTTGACTAAAACCTGCTCCAACTCGTAGGCATAATCAAAATGATCTTCAATCGCTCTCTTGCCGCGGCCGGTCACGAAAATGACTTCGGTGATGCCGGAAGCGACCGCCTCCTCTACCAAATACTGAATGATCGGCTTGTCCACGATCGGCAGCATTTCTTTGGGTTGGGCTTTGGTCGCCGGCAGGAATCTCGTACCTAGACCGGCCACCGGAATGATGACTTTTTTTATCGCGTTCATATTAGTATATAAACTTCTTAATCACATCCGACGGGATAGTGAAGACATAGCCGGCGGAGTTGACGGCGTTGATGCCGACGACATCGCCATTCAGATTGATCAAGGGCGTGCCGGTGGCCAGTTTCAGGTCTTCTTTTATATTCGTTTCCCAGATCGCGCCATCCTTGTTTTTCAAAATACCGGTATTAACAAACTGCGCCGCGCCGGATGACAGTTGTTTGAAACCGATAAGAAAAACATTACTGCCGATATTTTTGTCTTCCAGTGAAGCGAATGAAACAACCGGCAAATTTGACCGCTCCACTTTCAGCAAAACCAACCCGGCATCGTCCGATCTCTTCGCGATCTTAGCGGGCAATGTTTCAGAACCAATGGCCACCGACACCGCGCCATCGTCGGACGAAACCCATTCTCTTCGCGTCAGAACCAGGCCATCCGACCCAACGATGAAACCCATACCGCGGACCACGGCCGTCTTGCCGGTTGATGAAACTATGGAAACCAAAGAAGCGGCGTTTTTCTGATACGCTTTTTCCGTCGCCGCGTCCTGCGAAATAATAATCTGCTCGGTCTTGTTGATAATCGTAGGCCGATCTTCGCCGCGCCCGGTCAAACGATCAAAAACACTCGGCAACAGTATGCCGCCGAGACCGCCGATGATGAAAATAATTAGTGTTAGAAATATTTTCTTGATCATGTTTAGAGACCGGGACTCTAAACATTAATGTTTAGAGTCCCGGTCTCTAAACATATTCTCTATCAATTAGGAAACCACTTGGCCGAAAGGAAAATCGCGGCATATGAAAAAATAACCAGCGCGATATCAATCAGCAAGGCCTTTTTGGTCAAACGCTCGGAAAAATAGCGCGAAGAAATATCCCATAGTCCATAATAAATAATAAAAACGAGAAAGTCTATGCTCGGCAGATTGAAAGGCAGAAGCGAAAGCGCAAAATAAAATTCAGTCACCGCGAAACCGGCCAGAAAAGAAAAAAGCAAAAGCCGGATCAGCAAAGCCCCGCGCAGATCCAGGACCAGATAAATTGAGGAAAAAAACAGCAAAGAAGCGGCCGCGAAAATAATCGGACCGGTTACCCATCCGGAAACGGCCGCCATCGTCTGATAAACTAGCGCCAAAAACACAATCGCGAAAAATTCAATGAAAGAAATAAGCGCGACCCCTCCTCCGCGTAAAGCTTCCGCCTTCGTTAAAACTTCGGCGGACGAGTCGAAGGGCATAGCGACGTCCGGATTACGCCCAGAATATCCCGAAGCGAGCGCGTAGAAAATCGCGGAAGAGATCAAAACCGCGATTTGAGAAAAGATTAAATTTTGAGATACGGTCAAAAACAAAATGGCGGGCAAAGCGGAAAAGACAGCCAATACTAAAAAAGCCGGTTTTTTCACCGGGACCGCGCGCCAGACAATGTACAAAGAGAAAACCAGAACGCCTAAGGCCGCCAACCCAAAATAACCGCCGGATAGAAACACCGCGCCTTCCAATAGCGCCAAAAACACTAAAGAGAAAATGAGTGAGAACATTAAGAATCAGCTTTTAGCTTCTAATTGTCATTCCCGCCCGCTTCGCCAAAGCTTCAGCGAGGCGAAGCGGGCGGGAATCCAGTATTTTATTGATGGCCTGGATCCCCGCTTTCGCGGGGATGACAGAAGGGAACGTGAAGATGACATCGTTTAAACCTGAATCACCATCTTATCATCTTTCACGTCCAAAGTCACCGATGATTTTTCTTTCACCTCGCTTTCCAATATTTTCTCCGAAAGAGGGTTTAAAATATATTGGTCAATAATCCTTTTGAGCGGACGCGCGCCATAATGCAGATCAACGCACTTACCAACCAAAAATTCCTTCGCTTTTTTACTCGTCTTTATCTTGATCTGTTTTTCCGAAAGAGTTTCGGCGAGCTTTTTAATGTGAATATCGGCGATGTCCATCAGATTCTCCCGCGTCAGCGGATGAAAGACTATTATTTCATCTATCCGATTGAGAAACTCCGGCTTAAATTGCTGTTTGAGCGACGATTTTATTTTATCGGTGATCTTTTCGTGCTCCTGAATGTGAGACGCTTTTTCAACATCGGAAAATCCGAGATCCTTCATTTCAAAAATCATCTCCGAACCGACATTGGAAGTCATAACGATGATCGTGTTTTTGAAATTCACTTTGCGGCCTTTGGCGTCGGTCAGCATCCCATCGTCCAGTATCTGCAAAAGCATATTGAAAGTTTCCGGATGCGCCTTTTCAATCTCGTCAAAAAGAACCACGCTGTAGGGACGCTTGCGAATCATCTCGGTCAGTTGGCCGCCTTCTTCATACCCGACATAGCCGGGCGGAGAACCGATCATTTTAGCCACCGAATGCCGCTCCATATATTCGGACATATCCAACCGGATAACGGCGTTTTCCGACTGAAACATAAACTCGGCGATTGCCCGGGCTAATTCCGTTTTCCCCACGCCCGTCGGACCTAAAAACATAAAACTGCCAATCGGTCTTTTTTGTTCGCCGATGCCGGCGCGCGACCGGCGCACCGCGTTGGCCACCGCGTGAATCGCTTCGGTCTGCCCAACCACCCGTTTTTTGAGCGCGTCTTCCATATGAAGCAGGCGCTGAGCTTCCTCTTCCAGCATTTTCACGACCGGTATGCCGGTCCATTTAGAAACGACAATAGCCACATCTTCCTCTGATACTTCTTCTTTCAAAATGCGCCTTGATTTTTGGATGCGGCGCAGTCGGGCCTGCTCATCGGCCAGATCTTTTTCAGCCGCCGGTATCTGGCCGTAGCGGATCTCGGCCACTTTCTGCAAGTCGGCCGAACGCTCTTTGATCTCAGCGTCCAGCCGCAATCTTTCAATGTCTTTTTTGAGCTCGCGGATTTTTGATATGATTTCTTTTTCCGCTTTCCACTGCAGTTCCAAATCGCCGCTTTTTTCTTTCAGCTCGGCCAGAGATTTTTTAACATTTTTCAGGCGCTCTTTTGAAATATCATCGCTTTCTTTTTTAAGAGCTTCCTGTTCAATTTCCAGCTTGATCATTGCTCTTTTGAATTGATCCAACTCCTGGGGCATTGAATCTATTTCCATTCTTAAGGCCGAGCCCGCCTCGTCTATCAAGTCAATCGCTTTGTCCGGCAAAAAGCGGTCGGAAATGTATTTCTGGGAAAGTTTCACCGCCGCCACCAGCGCCGGATCGGTAATGCGCACGCCGTGATGCACTTCGTATTTTTCTTTAATCCCGCGCATTATGGCAACAGCGTCTTCGGTCGTCGGCTCGTTGACCATCACCTGCTGAAAACGGCGCTCCAGCGCCTGATCTTTTTCTATGTATTTTTGATATTCCTTGAGCGTGGTCGCGCCAATCGCCCGCAACTCCCCGCGCGCCAGCGCCGGCTTGAGCAGATTAGCCGCGTCCATTGAGCCCTCGGCCGAGCCCGCGCCCACAAGCATATGCAGTTCGTCTATGAATAAAATTATTTTGCCGGCCAGGCGGTTGATCTCTTTAATCACCGCTTTCAGCCGATCCTCAAACTCTCCGCGGTATTTCGTGCCGGCGACCAACGCGCCCAAGTCCAGAGCGAGCATCTCCTTGCCGCGCAAAGAATCCGGCACGTCTTCATCCACGATTCTTTGGGCGAGGCCTTCCGCGATCGCCGTCTTGCCGGTGCCCGGCTCGCCGATCAGCACCGGATTGTTTTTGGTGCGGCGCGAAAGCACCTGCATCACGCGCCTGATTTCGCTGTCCCGCCCTATCACCGGGTCAAGCTTTTTCTGACGGGCTAGTTGAGTAAGATTTTTGGCATATTTTTCCAGCACCTGATATTTGCCTTCCGGCTCGGGGTCGGTGATTCTCTGCGACCCGCGAATCGTCGCCAGTATTTTCAAAACCGCATCCGCGCCCACGCCGAAGTCCGTCAATATGGATTGCGCTTTTGACTCTACCTCGGCCAAAGCCAGAAACAAATGCTCGGTGGAAATGAATTCGTCTTTCAACGTGCCGGCAATCTGGACCGATTTTTCAAAAACACGCGCCAATTCCTGAGTAACATAAACCTGCCCGAAGGGAATATTGCCCTGCTTTTTTTCCTGCGTTTCAATAACGCGCTCGGTTTGCGCTTTCAGAAGCTCCGTGTTCACTTCCATTTTATTGAGTATGGTGACGACCACCGACTCTTCCTGGCGAACAAGCGAAGCCAGAAGATGAATGGCATCAACTTGAAATTGCCCGTACGCTGACGAGATCTCCTGCGCCTTAAAAAGCGCTTCCTGAGCTTTAGTTGTAAAACGATTGAATTGCATAAGCGCCGCGCTAAATTTAAAATTTAAAAATCAAAATGCAAAATTGTGGTGTCGCTACGCGACTAATTTTAACATTCTTTAATTTTGAATTTTACATTGTCATTTTACATTTTGATATTTGATTTTTGCATTATATCTAATTAGCACTCTCGGGTCAAGAGTGCTAACGCTGACATGAATTAAGAATTAAGAATTATGAATGATGGGTAATGATCTTCACGCGAAGTTTTTATTTACCTTAATTCATAATTCATTATTCATAATTCTCACTGCTACTTCCTCTCTGCCAGCTTTGCTTTAATTACTTTCTCCTCGCCTTTATGCAAGATTTTTAGAGTCAGCTCGTCGCCCACCGAACTCGCCTGAATAATTTTCGCGAGCGAATTATCTTTAGTAACTTTCTTGCCGTTCGCTTCAAGGATGATGTCGTTTTCAACAATACCGGCAATGTCGGCTGGCGAGCCGGGCGTCACGGCTAAGTCGGTCTGCGTTTCTCCGCGCACCACCAGCGCGCCGTAGTCAACCGGCAAATTATTTTTCTTTTGCAAATCTTTATCAATCAAAACATATCGCACGCCCAAAAACGGATAGCTGATCTTGCCGGTCTTTTTCACTTGGTCAAGATCTTTTTTCGCCTTGTTGATCGGCAAAGCGAATCCGATATTCTGCGCGCCCTGCGTCATCGCCGTATTTATGCCGATCACCTCGCCTTTTAAGTTGATCAATGGGCCGCCCGAGTTGCCCGGGTTGATCGCGGCGTCTGTCTGGATCAGGTCTTCCAATATTTCCACTTCCCCGCCGCCTTGCGCCGTTATCGTCCGCCGCAAACCGGACACTACGCCTGCCGACACGGTGTTTCTGAACTCGCCCAGCGAGTTGCCGATCGCGATCACCGTCTGGCCGACCTGAATGCTGTCCGAGTCACCGAGCGCGACGGCCGCAAGATTTTTCTTCTCAATTTTTAAAACAGCAATGTCCTGCACCGGATCCACCGCCAAGACTTTGGCCGGATATTTATCGCCGTTATTCATCAAAACGGTGAACTCCGCTCCTTCTTCGCTCACCACGTGTTTATTGGTTAAAACCAAACCGTCCGGCGACACGATAAACCCGGTGCCGGAAGACACTTCCTGCTTTTCCGTTCCTTTCTGGCGATACTGCGGAATCTGAAACCCTTGTCCGAATAAATCGCCAGGAAATCCAAACCCTTCAAAAGGATTGGCGTAATATTGTTCAAGCACCGGCAAATCTTTGCTCGCGATCACCGACACCACCGCGTCCTGATATTTTTTCACGATATCCACGATCATCTGCTCCTGCGTCGTCTGGGGTATGTATTTTTCTATCACTTGCGACTGTTCTTTGATCGTTTCTTTTACCAATTTCTCCGGCATATACCCGCTCAAATCAACCGCGCCTTTTTTGACGGCATACAAAAAACCGCCAAGCGCTATCGCTACAACTACAGCTGAAACCGATAAAGATATTAAAATATTTTTGATGTATTGATTCATAAAATCATGAAGCATGAAACTTGAAACTTGGAACAGAAGAAATGTTTGTCATTCTGAGGGAGTTCACGACCGAAGAATCTCAGAGATCCTTCGTCGACAATCTCCTCAGGATGACAGAAAGATGTATCTGATGTTTCATGTTTTATGTTTCAAAAATTTCTCAACTTCTTTACTAATTTTACTAAAACCTCAATCACGCGGTCAAGATCGTCTCTGGTCGTCGCTTGGCCTAGAGAAAAGCGCAAAGATGAACGAACTTGCGCCACCGAAAGCCCGAGCGCCTTGAGCACATGAGAATCAGTCTGCGCTTTTGACTCGCAGGCCGATCCGGCCGAGACCGCGATCTCCTCCTGATCCAGCAAAAGCGTCAGATCGGCCGAGCTCACGCCGTCAAACCGGATATTAGCGTTGTTGGACAGGCGATTTTCCGGCGCGCCGTTGAGCGCCGCGCGCGGGATTCTCTCCCCTATTTTTTCTACAAAATAATCGCGCAATTCTTTCAACTCTTCGTTTTTCGCGCGCCATTTTGGAATAAGCGCTGTCGCTTCTCCCAAGCCGACGATACATGACACATTTTCCGTGCCGGCGCGCTTGCCGTATTCCTGCGCCGCCCCGACAATCAGCGGATCAAGCAGTGTTCCTTTTTTAAAATACAAAGCGCCAACACCCTTCGGGCCGTACATTTTATGTCCGGAAAGCGTGAGCGCGTCCACGCCAAGGTCGGCTACTTTCATAGGCAGATACAAAGCACCCTGCGCGGCGTCGGTGTGGAAATATGGAGTTAGGAATGATGAATTATGAATTATCGGTTTGGATTTTTTGCTTAATTCATAATTCTTAATTCTTAATTCGTTGCGAAAATTAGAAATAATTTTCGCAACTTCTGCAACTGGTTGGATCGTGCCGATTTCGTTGTTGGCGTACATTATGGAAACCAAAACCGTGTTTTCGGTCAGCGCATCGCGCAAAGCGTTAGCGCCAACAAAACCTTCGCGATCTACCGGCAAATATGTGACGCTCGCTCCGAAATCGCGCTCCGCTTTGCGTGCCGGCGCGAGCACCGACTCGTGCTCAATCGCTGAGACTATGATATGAAGCGGCTGTTTCGGATGTTGCCTGCGAATCTGCCCGACAATTCCCAAAACAGCCAGGTTATTCGCCTCCGTAGCCGAGCCGGTAAAAATGACTTCCTGCGACAGCGAGCCTAAAAAATCAGCCGTTTTTTGCCGCGCCACATCAACCGCTTTTTGTGCTTCCTGCCCGAACGAATGAATGGACGACGGATTGCCGAAATTATCCGAAAAATACGGCAACATCGCCCGCAAAACAGCGGGGTCAACCGGAGTGGTGGAGGAGTGATCTAAGTAAATGCGAGACATGCGAATTATGAATTATGAATTATGAAGTTAATCTTTCTGTCATTCCGCACTTGATGCGGAATCCAGTAAAATTTGAAAATCCTGGATTCCCGCTTTCGCTCGCCTCGCTGAAGCTTTGGCGAAGCGGGCGGGAATGACAATTATAAATAATTCGTAATTCGTAATTCGTCAGAACAGAGAGTAATTCCCCGTCTCTCGGCAAACCGCTTGAGAGTCGGGCGCCGGCAACGACGGTTCCGGCGCGACCGCCGTTTCTTTATCAAAGCGATATTTGTCCCATCTCACGGACACAAATAAAGATTCCGGATGATATTTAGAATTGTATGAAAGTTTGCCGTGCGTTTTTCCGTATTCAAAAATATCGCGCGTAATCCGGACGTCGTCCAGACAATATTTTTTAAGCGCCTCCATATTGCCCTCGCGGAAATACCGTATAGCATCAAGGCCGCTGCCGCTTTTTTGCGCATTCAGCGTCGCCTGCGCGATGGAGTCAAGCGAGAGCCGGTGCCCTAAAACCAACGTGACATCTTCCATAATATCGCAGGCCGGAATTGATTTTAAATCCAATTCTTTGAGATACGGCTGGAGAACCGGGTAATCAAAAAACTTGGTATTGAAACCGATCAGCAAAGACGCTTCTTTAAGCATTTTCTCAAACTCCGGAATTTCTTTCTCTTCAAAAACCAGAAACTTGTCCTGTAAATAAGAATAGCACCCAATCACGGACACTTTTAAAAGATGCGGGTAATTTCTTCCCCCGACTTCGGAAAACTCGTGCTGGGTTTCAATGTCAAAAACGATGTGATCCATACTTGAGTTATAAAGTTAAAAGTTTTTAAAGTCCATAAAGTATTTCCGAGATTGACTTTATAACTTTATAAACTTTCCACTTTATAAACTATTCCTTTATGCTAAACTTCTTTTTTATTTCAATTATTTTATTCTCCACTTGCTTGAGATATTCTTTGCATTCGGCCGCGAGCGCTAAACCTTCTTCAAATTTTTTCAGGCCGTCTTCCAGCGACAAATTGCCGCGTTCAAATTGCGATGTAATCTCTTCCAATTCTTTATAAGCTTTGGCAAAATTAAATTTTTTAGCCATGAATTACGAATCACGAATTATGAATTATGAATAAGATAAAAACCCCAAATTATCCATAATTCTTAATTCATAATTCCTAATTCATCACAAGACTTCCGCGCCGATATCGCCGTCTTTCAGCCGGAGACCGATGACATCGCGCGCTTTTAAGTCATTAACGCTGGAAATTACCTTGCCTTCTTTGCACACCACCGCGTAGCCCCTTTCCAGCACCGCTTGCGGACTGAAACTTTTAATCAGCCGGGCGAAATTGTCTATTTTTAATTTCTGCATTGTAATCCTTTCCCCGAAAAAATTCAAATGAAGCGCGAGTTTTTTAAAAACGCCTTCCAGGCCATGAATCCGTCCAAGTGTGTAGCGGTCAAGCGCCGTTACCGCCAAATCAACCCGGCGTAAATAATTTTCTCTGATTGTTTCTGCTCCGCGCTCAAGAGCGCCGGTCATTTCCGCCACTTCGCGCGCCACGCTTTCTCTTTGCGGAGCGACGAGCTCGGCCGCGTTGGACGGCGTGGAAGCGCGCACATCGGCCACAAAGTCGGCGATCGTCACATCCTGCTCGTGCCCGACGCCCACCACCACTGGCGCCAAAGAACCGAATACGGCGTAAGCCGTTTCGCGCGAATTAAACGCGGCTAAATCTTCCATTGACCCGCCGCCGCGAATCAAAACAACAGCGTCAAGCTGAAACTCCGGCTGATGGGCGTTGAAATACTCAAATGCCCGCGCAATGTCGGCCGCCGCCTCCGCGCCCTGCACCTGGACGTGGTAAAAATAAATTTCAATTCCGCCGAAGCGGTGCTGTAAAACTTTGATAAAATCCTTATACGCGGCCGCCTCTCTTGAAGTGATCAGTCCGATGCGCTTGGGAAATCTCGGGATCGCGCGTTTGCGCTCGCGCGCGAACAAGCCTTCTTTTTCCAGCTCGGCCTTGAGCAATTCAAACGCCCTCTTGAGCGCGCCCGCGCCCACCGGCTCCACCCATTCCACAGTAATGCTGAATTTTCCGCTTTTGGCGTAAATGCCCGGCCGGCCGTAAAGCCGCACGCGCATCCCGTCTTCCAGTGGGAATTTCAACTTGAAAACTACACCGAAACAATCAAGCACGGCATTTTCATCCTTGATTTTGAAAAATACCCACTTGCCCTGATTGACCCGATACTCCGACACCTCCCCTTCCACCACCGCGTCGCGCTCCGCCAGCGCCTCATTCAGATACCCCACATACTCCGAAACGGAAAAGATTCTAAGATTAATCATTATTCTACTAATATACCATACTTGGACGTTTCACGTCCAAGTGCTATAATAAATCTTATGAGAAAAACAGGTTTTGCAAATAATGAATTTTATCATGTGTATAATCGCGGCGTAGATCGACGATTTATTTTTTCTGACAATTTTGATATACAACGATTTTATCAAAGCATGAAAGAATTCAATTCGGTTGAACCGATCGGGAGTATATATGAAAACTCTTTTTCCAAACTTGGACGTGAAACATCCAAGTTGGAACAAAAACACGACCCGTTAGTCAACATTATTTCTTATTGCCTAAATCCAAATCACTTTCATCTAATGCTGGAACAAAAGATTGGCGGAGGGATTAGTGAATTCATGAAACGCCTCGGTGGCGGCTATACCAAATATTTTAATAATAAAACAAAGCGTAGGGGCGTTCTTTTTCAAGGTGTATTTCAATCACGGCATATCAATAACAATGAATATCTTTTACATCTAAGCGCTTATGTGAGCCTTAATGATAGAGTCCACCAACTTGGACGTGAAACGTCCAAGTTGAACAAATCGTGTTGGAATGAGTATGTGAATGGAGAAATTGGATTATGCGAAAAAGAAATTATACTAAAACAATTTAAAAGCACAAAAGAATACGAAAAATTTGCTCTAAGTTCATTACAAAATATTATTGAGCGCAAAACATTACTGCACCAACTTGAAGAATTCCTCATTGAAGAACGCGAGATCCGTTAAGCGTCCTTACTTGGACGTGAAACGTCCAAGTAAACAGAAAATAAACTTGTGAGCAAAACAAATATTTTTTCAAGATTTTAATTTTATTCAACATAATACTCCGTTACCGAAGAAACCTTGAGATTGATCATTGAAAATTACTTCTTTTGCTTATTATCAACTGAAATGTTTTTATGCGGATAGCAACATAAAACATTATCTAAATACTGGATGCCGCAAAAGTAATCGCAAATTGAGACATTTTTGACTGCGCATTTATGAATATTGGTTTTCTCATCTTCATTCCATGGGCATTTCATTTGTTTCCACGAGGTTTGATCCTCTGAGGTGAGATCAATATCCATATTCGCGCCATCTAGGATTCTAATTTCCATAATTCGCGCTTCTTAATTCGTAATTCTATTTCACCGGCTTCGCTTCTATACTTTCTTTTTCGCTTTCGGAAAATTTAACGGAGGCGAGGATGCCGCGCCAGACATTTTCCGCTTTGACTTTGCGGCTTAAGTTGGAAAACATTTCAAAGCGGTAGTAGCGCTCCTGAAAGCGAAAACCGTCCGCGCGGAATATGACCGCTTGCGATTTCTGATCTTCCCATAGGCGCTCTTTGCCATGCGTGCCGGCCAGCGTTACTTCTTTGTCATATTTCAAATCGCCGTTGACTTTGGGGTCGCCGTAAGCGCGGTTGGACGAAGCGACGAACACGATCATATCTTTCGGATCGGACACCTGCGCCGAGATCATTCCTTCCGCCGCCGGAATGTCATTGACCAACCAATCGGCCGGATAGAAAAACGCGACACTGCCTTTGGCGTATTTCGCCTCGGCCTTTGTTTTCACTTGTCCCAAATCAACCGCTTGCCTGCTCAATCGGGAGTTTTTATACCAAAGCGCTCCGACCACTATCGCGCCGACTGCCATTAATATTAAAACCGCGAGAACGATATTTGTTTTTTTCATACATAACTGTCATTCTGAGCTCCGCGAAGAATCTTTTAAAATATTCAAGGCGCCGAGATCCTTCACTGTGTTCAGGATGACAAGAAAACTAAATTTTGTAATTTATACCATTATACCACGCCCCGCAAAAACTGTCCCGTGTAACTTTTTTTGCTCCGCGCGATGTCTTGCGGCGCGCCTTCGGCCACCAAATACCCGCCCGCGTCGCCGCCGTCCGGCCCGAGGTCTATCACCCAGTCGCTTGAGGCGATCACATCCAGATGATGCTCAATCACAAGCACCGTGTTGCCTTTGTTGACCAGCCGGCGTAAAACCACGAGCAATTTAGAAACATCGTCAAAATGCAAACCGGTCGTCGGCTCGTCCAATATATAAAGCGTCGCGCCGGTGTCGCGCCGGGAAAGTTCGTCGGCCAGCTTAATTCTTTGCGCCTCTCCGCCCGAAAGCGTCGTCGCGCTTTGGCCGACTTTGATATACCCGAGTCCCACTTCTTCCAGCGTGGAAAAAATATTTTTCAACGACGGGATATGCTTGAAAAAAGCCAGCGCCTCCGACACGCTCATATCAAGCACCTCGGCGATGTTTTTGCCTTTGAACTCAATCTCCAGCGCCTCTTTGTTGAAACGGGTGCCGTGGCACTCCTCGCAATCCACGTAAACATCCGGCAAAAAATGCATTTCTATTCTGATTTGCCCTTGCCCTTCGCACACTTCGCACCGCCCGCCTTTCACGTTGAAACTGAACCGGCCGGGCTTATATCCGCGCACCCGCGCTTCCGGCGTATCGGCGAAAAGATCGCGAATAATGGTGAAAGCGCCGGTGTAAGTGACCGGATTGGAGCGGGGCGTCCGGCCGATCGGCGACTGGTCAATGTGAATGACTTTGTTGATATGTTCAATGCCCTTGATTTCTTTGTGCTTGCCGGGCGCCGTTTTTGAATTGTAAAAATGCCTCGCCAGAGCTTTGGCCAAGATGTCATCCATCAGCGTGCTTTTGCCCGAGCCGGACACGCCGGTAATGCACACCATTTTTGAAAGCGGTATTCGCGCGTCAATGTTTTTTAAGTTATTTTCCGAGGCGCCTTTGATTTCCAAAAATAATTGCCTGCCGGCTTGAGGCGCCAGTTTTATTTTCAAGCTTTCGCTCGCGGCGTTCTTCTTGCCTGAAAGATAGAGACCGGTGATGGTTTTTGACTTTTTAAGATCGTTGGGCGGGCCATCAAACACGACCCGGCCGCCCTGAGCGCCAGCGGCCGGGCCGATCTCCACCACCCAGTCAGCCGCGCGCATCATTTCGCCGTCGTGCTCCACCACAATCACCGTGTTGCCCAGATCGCGCAAGCCCTTGAGCGTTTTGATCAGCTTCGCGTTGTCGCGCGCGTGCAGGCCGATAGATGGCTCGTCTAAAATATAAAGCACGCCGACCAGACGCGAGCCGATCTGGGTCGCGAGCCGAATTCTCTGCGCCTCGCCGCCCGAGAGCGTTTCCGATTCGCGATCCAGCGAAAGATAGCTCAGTCCGACATCTTCCAAAAACCGCAGACGATTTTGTATTTCTTTGATAATCTGGCCGGCGATTTTTTGCTCGGTTTTAGCGAGCGAGATTTTTTGAAAAAACTCCCGGCAGTCCGACACGGAAAACTCCGTGGTCTCGGCGATGTTTTTTTCATGAAACAAAACCGAAAGCGCTTCTTTTTTCAAGCGCCGGCCGCCGCAAACCGGACATTTCTGCTTGATCATATATTTTTCTATTTCGCCACGGATCCATTCGGAATCGGTTTCGCGCCAGCGCCGCTCCAAGTGCGGGATCACGCCCTCAAAACGAGCACTTTTATCACCATGAAGCAAAGCGCGCAAGACATCGGTCGGCAAACTCTCCACTGGCGCATTAAGAGAAAAATTCAAATGCCCCGCCAAATCCTCAATTGCGAGCCAGCTCCAACTCGCGCTCGCCCGATGCAAAAACGGGATCGCCCCTTCGGCAATGCTTAGACGCTTATTGGGAATCAGTAAAGCCGGGTCAACTTTCAGTAATTTGCCCAAGCCGGAGCAATGCTCGCAAGCGCCGTGCGGACTATTAAAGGAAAAACTGCGTGGCTCAATTTCCGACAAAGAGACGCCGCAATCAGCGCAGGCGAATTTTTCCGAGAAAATCAGATCGCGCTCGCCGGCGATCGCTACAATCATCACGCCTTCACCCAAACGCAAAGCCGTTTCCACCGAGTCGGCCAGACGCGCGCGATCCATACCGGCCTCCGCCACCACCCGGTCCACCACCAATTCACTCGTGTGTTTTTTATAGCGGTCAAACTGAAGCGCGAGCGCCTCCTCCACTGGCATAATTTCTCCGTTGATTCTTACCCGGATGTAGCCGGCGCGCGCGATGTGTTCCAGCACCGCCTTGTGCTCGCCTTTTTTGTCGCGGATCACTGGCGCGAGCACGGCAATCTCCGATCCTTTTTTCAGCGATATTATCCGATCAACTATCTGGGTCGCGGTTTGCCGGGCCACCGACTTCCCACAGCTTGGACAATGCGGCTTGCCCGCTCGCGCG
>Ga0209542_10012322_pt1 | contig 14977 bp, 16 predicted proteins | sample RifCSPhighO2_01_FD_184028 | JGI IMG/M metagenome (GOLD analysis project Ga0209542, IMG submission 184028) | Soil microbial communities from Rifle, Colorado - Rifle CSP2_plank highO2_0.1 (SPAdes) (version 2) | ecosystem: Environmental > Terrestrial > Deep subsurface > Rock core/Sediment ...
TGGCTACAGCTACCTGCTTTGCATCTGCCTGCTGTAAACAGTCTTTACCGGAAAGCACCATGCTGGATTTTAAAATAAGTCCTTTTAGATCAACTCTTTTCTCATGCAAAGCAGCAAATACCGCCCTAAGCGTGTTTGTGGTAACTTCTTCTGCTTTCTCTATGGTATGATTGCCTTCGAGCAGTACTTCTGGCTCCACTATCGGCACAAATCCTTCGTCTTGTGAAACTTCTGCGTATTCTGCCAAAATTTCCGCGTTTTTTTCGATAAGATCCTGTGTAGGAATATTTTCTCCAATCGCAATAACCGCTCGCCATTTTGTAAACTTGGCTCCCATCGCGCGGTATTCTTTAAGCCTACTGGCCAGACCTTCTAATCCCTTGGTTATTTTCTCGCCGGGATGACCCTCAAAATCACCAGTACCTTCGTCAACCTTAACACCAGGGATAATGCTCTTTTCTTCTAAAAGCTTTGCGAAGGGTATGCCCTGGTCAGTCTGTTGGCGAATAGTTTCGTCGTATAAAATAACACCGCTTAAAAACTCCGCTATCCCTGGCATCGTGAGGAGTAGTTCTCGCCACTGCCTGCGCATTTCTTCTGTTTGTTCAACGCCTACGGCGAGAAAACGCTTATTGCAACTTGGGGTGCTTTCATCGGCAGCTAGAATTCCCTTCCCCTTTATCACGAGTTGTCCAGCAACTTCATAAATTCGCGTATCCATATTCTCTTTTTATACCGCATTATGCTACAATACGCCATATGATTGCTGTGAATAAACTCGGCGTTGTGCTGGAAGCCACGAATAACTTGTTTGAGCGCACAGCCGTGCTCAATCCGGGAACATGGCAGGAAGGGAATACCGTACATATGTTTTATCGCGCGCTGGACGAAGACCATTGTTCCACTATTGGATACGCAAAACTCGACGGCCCCATGAATGTGGTGGAACGATGGGAAAAACCTTTCCTCTTTGGTACAAACCCCTACGAGCATAAAGGCATGGAAGATCCGCGCATCGTGAAGATTGAAGACACGTTCTACATGTTTTACGTTGCCCACGACGGCAAGAACGCCGTTACTGCCTATGCGACGAGCAAGGATCTGCGCAACTTTGAGAAGCAAGGCATTATCAGCCCGCCTATTGCTTACCGCGAATTCGATGAGCTTAACGATGAACTGGAGCTCAAAGACGCGTATTCTTTTTTTGCCGACTACTACCAGGAAGAAGCAGGAATAGATGTTCTCATCTGGCACAAAGACGTATTCCCGTTCCCGCGCAAAATCAATGGGAAATATGCCTTACTACACCGCATTTTGCCAGACATCCAAATAGCATTTTTTGATAATTTCAAGCAGCTTCAGCAGCGAGAATTTTGGTTAGAGGAGCTCAAAAAACTTCCCGAACGCGTAGCCCTTGAAAATACCCATTGGTTTGAATCGAGAAGCATCGGGGGAGGATGCCCACCTATAGAAACAAAAGATGGCTGGCTTATCATTTTCCACGCAGTAGAGGCAAGAAACCGGGGCCGCGTGTACCACGCGTGCGCGGCGCTTCTTGATAAAGATAACCCTCTCAAAGTCATTGGCCGGCTTCATGAACCCCTGTTTTCTCCGATGGAAGAATGGGAAACACAGGGATTTGTTTCTAACGTGGTTTTCCCGACCGGAACCGCCCTGTTTGAAGATATATTGTATATCTATTACGGCGCCGCGGACAAGCGCATTGCCGCGGCTTCCGTAAGCCTTTCTGCGCTCATTGCGGAAATGAAAGACCCAACGAAAAGACACGACCATGGCAAACGGTAAATCCGACTCTATCCTCTATCTGTCTACGTACCCTCCCCGAGAGTGCGGCATTGCTACATTCACGAAAGATCTGGCAGAAGCATTGCAACGCAAGTACAACCCCGCTCTCAAGCCCAAAATTCTTGCTATCAACAACGACATTACCGATATTTTCTCCTACGATAAGCATGTTATCCGACAGATTTGCGCTGGAAACATTGAAGATTATATCGCCTTAGCTCAAGAACTCAACGAAACGCCCGAAGTAAAACTCATTCACATCCAGCATGAGTTCGGAATTTTCGGCGGCAACTGGGGTGACTATCTTATCCCCTTCTTTCAGACGGTCCAAAAGCCGGTTATCGTTACATTTCACACCGTACTCCCAAACCCCAGCTCTACTCTTTCACGAGTGGTGAAATTCATATTGCAACATGCCCAAACGATTATTGTCATGAACGAATTTTCCCGCCAGATTCTCATAGAAGACTATGGCGCGGCAGAAGAACAGATTGCGGTAATCCCTCATGGCATTCCCTACGTAGCCTCTCCCAACGGCCAGACCGAAAAAAAACGCATGGGCCTAGAAAACCATTTCGTACTTTCTACGTTCGGGCTTTTGAGCCCCGGCAAGGGCATTGAATACGCCCTGCGCGCGCTCCCGCCGGTCGCGAAGCGCTTTCCCGAACTCCTGTATCTTATCATTGGAGTTACTCATCCAATCGTACGGAAAGCGGCTGGCGAAAGCTACCGCAACTTTCTCCAGGGAGAAATACGTCGTTTAGGACTCCAACACCATGTGCGATTTTACGATAAATACCTTTCTCTTGAGGAAATTACCGCCCTCCTACGGAGCACAGACGTTTACCTTTCCCCTTCACTCGATCGCAACCAATCTTCAAGCGGTACGCTCTCATACGCCTTAGGCTGCGGCACCCCGGTAATCTGCACCGACTCCCTATACGCCCGAAGCCTTGTAACCCCCAATATGGGAATTCTCGTGGAGCCCAAAAAACCTAAAGCCATTACCAAAGCGCTCTTAGAACTTTGCCGCGATCCCCAGCGCCTCAAGGAAATGAGCAAAACTGCATTCGCTGAAACACGGCATATGACTTGGCCAAACGTCGCGCTTGGGCACTTTAACCTATACCAAAAGTTTGTCCGCCTGTACGACGAACAAAAACTTCCCGAACTCACCTTGCAGCACCTTCAAAGACTTACCGACGACTTTGGAATCATCCAGTTCGCAAAGCACACAAAACCCGACCTGCGCTACGGATACTCTCTAGACGATAACGCCAGGGCGCTTATTGTAGTTTCCTCTGCTCTCAAGCATGGAAAACCCGAAGCTCTTGAGCTTGTGGACCGATATTTCAAATTTATCGCGCGCATGCAGCGGCCAAGCGGAACTTTCGCAAACCTCGCGAGCGGCAAACGTAAAATTGTACGCCAGGAGCTATCAGAAGACGCGCAAGGAAGAACACTCTGGGCTCTTGGATATAGTATGAATCAAGACGCCGTACCCGCAGAAATGCGCCAGAAAGCAGAAAAGATGTTCCGCAAAGCGATTCCTGCTGTTCGAAAACTCACTTCTCCGCGCGCCATCGCTTTCGCCATGCTCGGCCTCTTTTATTACACGAGAGTGAAACCGAACGCGAGCACAAACAAACTTTTGCGGCAACTTGCCGGCCGGCAGATTGCAGACTATCTTGCAGCCGCGGGAAAGGATTGGCTCTGGTTTGAACAAAGTCTCACCTACTCAAACAGCAAACTTCCAGAGTCACTCTTGTATGCGTATCTTGCAACAAAAGAAAAATCATACTTGCAGATAGCCGAAAAAAGTTTAAATTTCCTGATCGACATTACCTTTGAGAAAGGATATTTCTCGCCCATAGGCCAAAATGGCTGGTACCTCCGGAATGGCAAACGCGCGTATTTCGATCAGCAGCCGGAAGACGCCTCTTCTATGGTACAAACGTTAGCTGCGGCTTGGCATGCCACGGACAATCCCAAATACCGCAAACTCGCGCTCGACACTTTTCAGTGGTTTCTGGGGAAAAACCATTTGAATCAAATAGTGTACGATGAAGTAACTGGAGGATGCTACGATGGACTTGGCCAGCACACGCTCAACCTGAACCAGGGAGCGGAATCAACCATTTCGTATCTGCTGGCCCGTTTAGCTGTAGAAGAATTATGATACAAACCGCAAAAGAAAAAGCGATTGGGGTGTTGGAGCATTGCGCAAAACCAACGGGCTTTTATGCTTCCGGCCTCCCGGGCGGATACGAAGCAACATGGGCGCGCGACAGCATGATTACGTCTCTTGGTGCTTCGCTCGTGCGTGAAGTGCGTGAAGCGAGGCTTCACACATCGTTTCGCAAGAGCATAGAACTTTTGAGCAAAAACCAATCTGAACTTGGGCAAATCCCGAACGCCGTGGGAAGCTACAACACCGACCGGCAATCTGATGTCACCTTCAACTCCATCGATTCGTCGCTCTGGTATCTCATCGGACATCACGTGTATGCGAAAGCGTACAAGGATCAATCGCTCCTGCGGAAATATAAAAGGAATGTCGAAAAAGCTTTGTTCTGGCTCAAATCTCAAGATCCGAACGAAGATAAACTTTTAGCGCAGCAGCCCACGATGGACTGGCAAGACGCTTTCCCGCATAAATACGGGCATGTAATCAATACGCAGGCCTTATACTACGGGGTACTGAAAATGTACGGGAAAACCAAAGAAGCGGAACACCTCAAGCAAGTGGTGAACGGTGAAATTGAAAAATATCTTGCAATGTACGACCCAAAGCTTGGATATTATCTCCCCTGGAACTGGAAGAATCACGATGGGGATCGCGAACAGGAAGAATGGTTTGATACGCTCGGAAATCTGCTGGCGATTGTAACAGGACTCGCGACAAAAGAAATCGCAAACTCAATACTTGAATACATTGAGAAAGAAAAAATCAACAAACCTTTTCCATGCAAAGCGATCTGGCCTCCTCTAAAACCCGGCGATAAAGAATGGCATTCCTATTTTGAAAAATGCGACGCCCGTGAGCCCTATGCCTATTTGAATGGCGGAGTATGGCCGTTTATTGGCGGCTTCTACGTTGCGGCGCTTGTAAAAATACAGCAATATGCCAAAGCAGGACAAATGTTAGAACAACTCGCGCTCGCCAACAAACAAGGCAAACAAAAAGAATGGGAATTTAATGAGTGGCTTCATGGCCAAACAGGCCAGCCCGGCCCAAACAGTACGCCCTATCAGGCATGGTCTGCCGGCACTTTTCTCTTCGCCGCAGAGTGCGTCTCCCGCCAATCCGTCCCCTACTTCTAGGAAAGCTCCAAACGAGCTTTGATGGTGTCGCTCATGGAGCGGGCGATGTCACGATAGTGAAAGTTTTTGACCGCGTGCTCCCGGGCGAGCCGGCCCATTTCCGCTCTTCGATCGGTGTTGCTCAAAAGCAAAAGCAAATGTTCAGCAAGATCGTCTACATTCGCCCGATAGGCGAATGTTTTGGGTTCGTCGAACACAATACGCCCTTGCTTTTTGAATCCCATATCGGGATAAATAATTTCGCTCTCCAGATTAACTGTTTCTGCGACCCGGGCGAGAAAACCGGTTTTCCCGTGCACAATGGTTTCTTTTGGCCCCATGGCATCAATGGATACCACTGGAATGCCACAGGCCATTGCTTCCACCTGAATCATTCCATATCCTTCAAGGCGGCTGGGAGCGGCGTATATGTCAGCCGCGTTCAAAAGAGCTGGCATAAACTCGCGCGAACAGGATCCGGCCACGAATTTGATTTTGTTTTTGTCTAACCCAAGCTGCTCAATAAGCTCGAGTTCCTCGTCGGCATGGTCGCGCTCATCTTCTTCCTCCCAGGACTTGCAAATATATTTCCATTTAGGGAATTGCTTATCTATTTTTGCCAATGCCTGAAGTACTTCCTGCGCGCCTTTGGAAGTTACATCGCCCCCAACCGTGAGAATCATCTTTTCGTCCTCCGCCACCCCAAACATTTTTCTGATAGTCCGCACTTTGGGATCGCTCTTTGATACGGGATAGAACATTTCCGGCTCCACCCCAATATGAGATACGACAAAATTTTTGGTATTCACTCCGTCTCTCTCGTATGTTTGGCGCACCCAATCGGAAGTTACAAACACAAGCGGTAAATTTCCGATAACATCGTGGTAATTGGCGACCCATCCGTCTGCCACGAGCCAGGGTACCGGCTGAACACCGAATTCTTGCGGGTGCAGAATGAGCTCTGGAGTATACCCCCAAAATCCAATTCCCAAAGCAACATCCGGCCGAAATGTTTTATACAACCATTCTTTCTGCAAATCAGACCTCCAGTGGCAAGGCATTGCCTCCTCGCCGTTTTCCTTCATTCCGCGCAAGAGCATATCTCCCTGCAGGCTCAAGCCATCGGTTTCCGGAGGATACGCATACAACACAATGCTACGCATTGAATTTCTAATTTTTAATTTCTAATTTTTAAAACACGAAAAGTTTCGATTTTTGAGCAACTTCGGTTTTCAAAGCTGGATGGGCGAAACCCGTACAACTGCTTTACCACATTGCGCTTTGCTTTCCACTCGGCGGTTGACAGCTTTACTTCGTAGGAAGCATGCTCGCGTGGCTGCGCGATCTTCTTTTTTTCATCAAGCATATACGCAAAGAAAAAAGCACTTTTCGTCTTCAGCTCTTTCTCCTTAAGCATTTGCTTTACTGCGAGATGCACTGCTTTATGGCGCCAATGGCCGTACTCGCCGTTTGCCCCGTGCGTAAACAAAACATCCCATGCTCCGCCAGCTGGCGGATTAGGAAGTTCTGCCTGTATGATTTTCTGAACCGCGGGAATACTCTCTTGGATATTCAAAAGTCCTTCATCCTCCAGATCACAGATGATTCCCCGCGCGCCATAATGCTTCGCCACGCGCATAAACTTCGGCATCCGGTCAGAATCGCTTTTCCTGCAGAGAACAAAAATCGTCCACCGCACGTTTCTTTGCCGCGCAATGGTGCCGCCCATCCAAATCGTTTCGTCGTCGGGGTGCGCTACAACAACAAGTGCATTGCTCCCGTTTTCAAACTCGAGCTGTTGCATGGCAATCTCTGTATTTCTTTCCAGAACCGCACGGACACGGAACTCCACCTATAAAACTTTCCGCAAGCTGAGAGCTAGACTGCACTTTCCCTCCCTCTCCCATATTAAACACCATTCTGCATCCTATTTCATCGCATACCAAAACTTCCGGCGTATTGTCTTGCTTCCGGTCGCCTCCGTTGGCGAAAATATGAGGGCGAAGCTGTTTGAGTTCTTCACACACACTCATGTCTTCGGGGTCAGGCGGATGATTCGTCAAGACAACTCTATCAACCACACTCAAAGCTTCCAGAATTTCTACGCGCTCTTCTTGCGGCATAAATACGAACCCTTTCTTTTTCAAAAGCCAATTATCGTTGTTCAAAATGACAAGAAGTTCGCCGCCAAGTTTTCTTGCTTCTTGAAAAAGCCGCACGTGCCCAATATGCAAGGGATCAAAACCCCCGCTCACGGCAACCACAATACGCTCACGCGATTCTTCGCTCATAGTAAAGATATTCTACCAAAATGTTCCAGATACCACAACAAAACGCCCCTCTCCGCCATTTGGCGGATCGGGGCGTTTTGTATTGTTACGCTCTGTTGACATTCACGGCATTGGGCCCCTTTGGGCTGTCTGCCACGTCGAATGTCACTTCGTCACCTTCGCGGAGTTCATTGAACTGCACGCCTCGGAGTTCGTTTGAGTGAAAGAACAAGTCTTTCTCCTCTCCCTCCCGAGAAATGAATCCGAACCCGCGATCGGTGAGTCGAGCGATTTTTCCTTTTTCCATTGCTGTAAAAGAAACCGGCTGATTAGAATCCTGCCTTCCGACAGGCGAATCAAATACAGAGTGCTGTACGATAAACCCGACTTCGCTTCTCTTACAGGTCTGATTTGACAAGAGTCATCTTACCATATCGGTACAATATTGTCAACAGCTCTATTCCACAAAGGTTAGAGCAATCCCCTTTTGGTTTGCCCGGCCCGTCCTTCCTATCCTATGGACATAATCCTCGTAGGTAGCGGGGATGTCGAAGTTAATCACATGGCTTACATTGGCAATATCCAAACCGCGAGCCGCGACATCAGTAGCAACAAGAATTTGCACATGATTATTCTTAAACAAATCCAATGCCTGGCGCCTTTTTGCCTGCGGCTTATCTCCGTGGATCGACATAGCTCGGAGTCCGCGTTTGTCGAGCTCCCGCGAAAGTTTCTCTACGCCGTGTTTCGTTCTGCCAAACACAAGCACTTTTTGAAACTCGCTTTTATTCTCCAGCATCTCACACAACTTCTCCAACTTCTCTTTCGCGCCCTTCACCCGCACCACATCCTGGTCTATACACGATGGCGTTTCCCGGGATTTTACCGATATTTTTATCGGCTCTTTCAAAAACGTGCGGATAAGCGTTTCTATGGCTGGCGGAATAGTAGCCGAAAACAGCAAGGTCTGGCGTTTATCTGAAAGCTGGCTCATCAAGAATCGAATGTCGTCGATAAATCCCATGTCGAGCATACGGTCTGCTTCATCAAGCACGATATTCTGGAAAGTTCCAAGCAAAAGCTGTTTTCTTTTAACCAAATCCTTGAGACGGCCCGGCGTTCCAATAACAAAATGCGGGCCGCGTCGAAGGCTTGCGATTTGCGCTCCCATGCTTGACCCTCCTATGCATACGGCAGAATAAATACCCAAAAGTTGACTCAAAGAAACCAGCTCTTCATAAATTTGAAAAGCAAGCTCTCTTGTGGGAGTTACAATAAACACGCGCTCTCTCCTATTCTGAAGCACCTTGTTAATAAGGGGCAGTAAAAACGCCGCCGTCTTGCCGGTTCCCGTATTGGCAATACCAATAACATCTTTCCCCTCTAAAATAAGAGGGATGGTTTTGTCCTGGATTTCGGTAGGAATTTGGTATCCTTTTTTTTCGATATTGCGCTTTAGGCGCTCGTCAATAGCAAACTCCGAAAAGCGATGCTGGGGAACATACGGCGCGCCCTGCTCCTCATTCGAGGATTTGTTTATGAACTGTGCCGAATGCATAGTTCCCAACCCAAAACGAGGCGTACCCCGCCTCTTTCCAAATGAGCTGCCGTTCGATCGATATTGGCTCCTACCGCTATATTGACTTTTCCCCTGCGAAAACCTTTTGTTCGTGGAAAACCTTTTTTCTTTTCTATACGTATTATACATTGAGTTTATGGCATAAAAAATCTCGCGAGAATCATCCCGCCTTCATCGAGTCAAACTCGACTACGGCGAGGAGAGAACCCGCGAGCGGTGTGACTATGCTAACAGTATACCTCGCGCATCTTAAAATGTCAAGGAAGACTGTAGGGAGGTGAACAAAGGCCCAAAAAGAGCTTGACAGAAAGGAGAAAATCGAGTATCATATATTGCAGTTCATTTAGCGTATCCGGAACGGAAGCAAGGGTATGAACAGCCTTATTTCTCTCTTTGCTTCCGTTCCGGCAAATGAGCAATAGCCGGGCGGAAGGCGGAGGAACCATGGCATTTTCTTTGTGTGGGGGAAAGGTTCTCCCTCAAGGCGGGGTCCTGCCGAGACAGGAGGTAATCGTTGTAACCCCCGGAGTTGTTGTGTACTCCAAGTGGCAAAAGAAAGAAGCAATTTTTATATCTGAGGCGTATACCATGACGTGGGGCCCTTCGGGCTTGATCGAGGAAGGGACCAGGGAAGTGTATCTTCCCAATCCTCTGTGCCCCGGAGGAGACACCATCATAGTCCCGGTGGGGAGCATCATGCTCTCACCGGAACAACTGACCGCACTCAACGCGGCACGCGAACAAGGGTGGAGAAAGGAAACCCCAATCCAGCAGGAAGGGGTCCTGAATCCCACCCTTAGCTAAGCACTCATTATTTCTCACGTATTGTTCCAGGCCACGCGCAGAGCTTTCAAGCAAAGCGCATGGCCCTCATTCCCGAGTTTGATACATCGAATAGCACATTCAGGAATGGAGTGAAACACTTTTCAGCCTTGACTTGAGTGCTTGAAAATGGTACTATTTTTATAGTTTGGAAATTGGCTCACATGCTAAGGAGGGGCTCAAATGAGTGTCTCCGAGTTAGTATTGTTGGTATCAGGCGTAGGAGGTCTAATTCTCATCATTGTCCTTTGTATCGACGACATTCGCCTGCGGCGCCGGGTAAAACGCATAAAGCACCCAGAGAAGACTGTGGTCTATATCGTGCGTCCACTATCCCCCGCTGCTCGAGAGAGAAGTGAAAACGGCAAGGAACGGCGGCATTAGCTTCACCTATCCAAGCAACTTTTCCCCTGAAAGGTTTAAATCTTTCAGGGGCTGTTTTTTTGTTTCACCGCTAAAAAGTCGAAAGAATTTGTTCCCATGGTAGGTTTGGCTTGCCAAAATGGCCGTAGGCCGCGGTCTGTTTGAATATTGGCTGGCGAAGATTCAGGCGTTCAATGATTGCCTGCGGCCGGAAATCAAATTTTTCTTTCACAACGCCAACCAAACTCTCCCCTTTCTCGTCCATTGCTTCTACCATGAGAGGCTCTGCTTTTCCAATCGCGTACGCCACCGAAACAAGGCATTCTTTCGCGTATCCGTGGGCCACAAGATTTTTGGCGACGAATCGGCACATATAGGCGGCGGAACGATCTACTTTTGTCGCGTCTTTGCCGGAAAAACATCCTCCCCCGTGCGGAAGCATACCTCCATAAGTATCAACAACGATTTTTCTTCCGGTTAACCCGGTATCTGCTTCAAATCCGCCTTTTTCGAATTTTCCCGTTGGGTTAACGAGAATTTCAACATCGGAAATATCGCCAACAAGTGGAGCGATAAGATGCGCTGTTATCTGCTGCTTAATTTCTTCCTGCGAAACATCTGGGCTATGCTGGCAGCTTACCAAAACTGTGCGCACTTTTCCTTGTTCGATGGTTACTTGTGTTTTGCCGTCTGGTTTTATCCAAGGCAATTTGCCCAGCACGCGTAATTTCTCCAAACCGCGAGCCAGCTTATGCGCAAGAACAGTGGCTTTTGGCATGTACTCTTCGGTTTCATCGGTCGCAAATCCGTACATAATGCCCTGATCTCCGGCTCCGCCGGTGTTTACGCCTTGCGCGATGTCGGGCGATTGCTGGACAATGCGCGCCATAATTTCTAACTCGTTTTCGTGGCCTATTTCTTTGTACACTGCCCTCGCGAGCTCGGCATAATCAACGTCTGCTTTTGTTGTTACCTCTCCTGCGAGCACAAGCAAACCGTGCCCGCCGAATGTTTCTGCCGCCACCCTCGAATAGGGATCTTGCTCAAGGCATGCGTCGAGCACAGCATCTGAAATTTGATCGCATATCTTGTCGGGATGCCCCGATGTCACGCTCTCTACTGTATACGTACGTGGAATAAACTGGAACATACAATGCAAAACTCTTTCCACAAGAGAAAGAGTAGTATTACTTTTATTATCTTCCCCTCTTTGCCCTTCGTCCGCCGGTTGGCGGATCAGGGCTATAGGCTGGAGGTGGCACCATCTCCAAAACGTTTTTTTGGGAGGTTGCCGGCGGGTCATCGAGCCAGTCTCTCGCCGCACTCTTGATAACGACTATTCAATTGTAATTTAATTATACTCTCCTACTGAAGAATTGCAAACAGTCCTGTGGATAAACAAAAAATGCTACTCACTTCTGTCAAATCCCCGCCCGTAGTAATCGAAGAGAGATTTGATGCCGGCAAGATTACGTTCCCACTCAATGCTTTCATGAGTCTGCAGTTCTACGGTAAGCGTCGGAATACCTATGGTAGCTAACCACCCGTCGGCAGCGCCGGTAACCTCGTAGGCGTCGAATGTCTCGGCTGCCTGATAGCCCGACGCAGCAGCGTACGCGTTCATAATGTCGCGTGTCTCTGAAGAAATATCGCCCCCGCATTCTGCCGGATACACGGCATTCGCCTGGCTATGCCAAAAAACAACAGCGGCAGGATCCTCCTCCAAAACAAAATCTCGTAAAGCTTGCGTTTCTGGTTCCGAAAACGGAGCAGATCCCGCGCTTACTGTATTTCCTCGCCAGACAGCTTCGGGCTGCCACTTGCAGGGGAAGTTGCGATTGAGATCTACGCCGCTCGCATTGAATCGCCCCGTGCCGTTTGCCGCGCTAGGAGAAACCTCCGCAGCAGTAAAGCGGCCTTCTTTCCCGACCACCTCATACACTCCGTCTGGATTCGCGGAAGGAATCACAGTTACCGTCAGATTATCAGGGGCAACTTCTGGGTTCGCGTCGAGATAATCCATAAATGCGTATGGCAAAAGCACGCTATTCCATTCATAGCCTCCATGCACACCTCCGACGAACAGAAGATGCGTATCGCCATCGCCATACGTATACGCTTCGATCTTACGCCCTTGCACCGACGTGCCTATTGCCTGATATTTCGGCTCAGTCTCTTCCTGCTCAACTGATTCCAGCGGAGCTGGCTCTGATTGCCAGCTGATAAATACAAAAACGCCAATGCCAACCATAGCAAGAGCAAAAACTCCTATGACAAGTTGCTTCGTTCTCATCCCAAGTTATTTCGCGTAGTACTCAAGCAATGCCTCAATGCCGGCTCGGTTTTTATCCCACTCAACATCCTCATGCGTCGTGAGAAGCACGCTAATCGCGGGAATGTTGTTTTTCGCGAGCCAATTGATAGCATCACCAGTTATTTGATAGAAATCAAAATCCTCGTATGCAGGGTAGCCGGACGCGTCAGAATACACCTTGGTGATCGCGCGCGTTTCCGGCAGCACGCCATTGTGGCAGTTTGAGGCAAATACTCCACCAGCGGCACTGTACCACATAACAACCGCGGCGGGTTTTTGCTTTTGCACATAATCTCGAATTGCCTGACTTTCCGGTTCAGAAAATACTTTGCTTCCGGCGTCTACCTGCCTACTCTGCCATATGCCTGTTGGTTGCCAGTCGCAGTCGAAGTTGCGGTTCAAATCCACATTGTTCGCGTTAAAACGGCCGGGCACTGTCGCGGCTTGCGACGAAGGCACGTTTGCTTCTGTGAAACGCCCAGCCGTGCCAACAACTTTTTGCAAGCCATCCGGATTCAATACAGGAATAACCGTTACCTCTATGTTTTGGGGAATAGTTGTAGAATTCGCCTCGAGATAATCCATAAACTCATAGGCAAGAAGCACGGTATTCCACTCGTATCCGCCGTGCATGCCGCCTACAAACAAAACTTCCTTTTCACCATCACCGTAATGATAAGCAGTAATGTCACGCCCCTGAACGGATTTGCCAATAACTGCTTGGGGTTCATTGCTCGGCGGGGGCTCCTGCGTTCCAGTTGGCTGCGGTGTTGGAGTTCCTGTACCTTGACTCTGCGGGAGGTTCCCACCGTTAAACGTACCTTGGGTTAACACATACGCGCCGATGCCCACGACACCCAACACACCAATCACTAAAAGTATAAGGAGAGGATTTTTCATAGTGCGCTTATTGTAGCATTACTATCTTTTTGTTATTTTTTATTCGACTGTTTTCTTTTTTTCTTTGCCTCCAGCATAAGCCGCTTTATCTCTAGTCGCTTCTTGGTCTTGTGGGAAGAGCGTGATTTTACATGCTTAGCCAGTCCTGTACCTCTTTTTGACATATCTGTCTTTTCTTAATTAGTTCCTTATGCTTTAAGCATACCAGAAAATACATCCAAAGGAAAGTATTTTTTGTTCTAACCTATAAATTGCTCTGCAAAAAGATAATGCCAATACCGATAAGAAAAGATACAAAATTCGCGAGCGACTTTCTTTTCCAAAAACTTGCCAACCCAACAAATAAGAAAGCTCCGCCCGATAGCGCAAGAGCAATCGGCAGTATCGTCCCAAAATCAGGTATCAACCAATAGGTTATCCCGAAGCTTGCATAGAGCAGAACGAACCCAGTGAAGGTAGTTGCCAATGAACCCTTTGTGCTTGAACCAGCTCCTTTCATAAGTGTTGTTGCAGCAAAAAATTCTGGAAGAATATGAAGTGTCATTGCGCGCGCCACCGATAAAAATTCCACCGGCAAGAGAAACGAGAAGATCTGCTTTAGAAATAGACATCATAAGCCTAAAGCTATTTTATCAAAACTTACCTCACCCCGCTATTCGCTATTTCTCAGAAAGACTAGTATGTCTCGTCAAATCAAAAACCGCTTCGCTGGCGATCATTTTGGTTAAAGCGCGCGGTAGAGAACAGAAATATCATCCACTCGAGATTTAGCAGAGAATTTCTGAAATTCCTCTTGTAGTCCGGCAAGCATTGCTTTCGCGTTTTGCCATTTCTCGTCGAGTTGACAAAGTTTAATCAAGTGCATTCCGCGCTCAAGCGCGCCAAGAAATTTTTCGTCGTCTTTGTGCTGCCACACCACGGCTCGCATGATTTCAGAACCAATCATCAGCAACTGCTGACTTTTCGTGAAAGTTTTCCACCGATCGAGATTCATTGAAATAAAATATTTTGAATAATTACCTCTACTTTTTTGCGTATTTCAGGATTTTCAATTTCCATTGTCCGATTGCCAATTGCCGGTCGAATATTAATAAATGAAACAAAATCAATCTGCTTAGTTTTGGAATATGCGTTTGCACCCCATAGATTCGCTAGCTGGGAGCCATCTTTTTCCAGCTCCTCTGCACAATCTATATGAAGCTCGCATCCAGCAGAAAGAATGTTCCTCTCAATATCAACGACCACTTTGATAAAATCTCCAAAGGTGTTTAGAGGGGTTTTCTCCCGAATAATCATGGCTCCGGTGGTAGGATTCGAACCTACGACCAAGGGATTAACAGTCCCCTGCGCTACCGCTGCGCCACACCGGAATACAAGACTATTATAGCTGGCTGAGCGGAAAATTTCAAGCGTCAATACCCCTCGAGTTTTTTCAAGCTGCGGTGGTCGCGGATTTTTTCGAGCGCTTTGGCTTCGATCTGCCGGATGCGCTCTCGCGTGACACCAAATGCCTCGCCCACTTCCTCTAACGTGTGGGTGACTCCATCCTCCAAGCCAAATCGAAGAGCAAGAATTTTCTGTTCGCGAGGAGCCAAGTCATCGAGAATTTCCTGCAGGCGC